>Ga0255055_10002622_pt1 | contig 12567 bp, 11 predicted proteins | sample JV7_2_27_MG_FD_188633 | JGI IMG/M metagenome (GOLD analysis project Ga0255055, IMG submission 188633) | Seawater microbial communities from Jervis Inlet, British Columbia, Canada - JV7_2_27 | ecosystem: Environmental > Aquatic > Marine > Inlet | place: Canada: British Columbia | collected...
CAGGCTTCTAGCCTATTCCTGGCCGGGAAATGTCCGCGAGCTCGAAAACCTGATCGCGCGGGCAGCGATCGTCTCCCCGGGCACTACGCTGCAGATCGACATGGCGGCCCTGGGGACAAGTCCCAGGCCCTCGGTCCCCTATCCTGAGGACGGGGCAGAATCGGGAGTCGCTCCCTCTGCCGAGACACGGCGGCCGACCGCGGTCAGTCTCCGGGACGTCGAGCGCGACCACATTCTCTCGGTGCTCGAATCGTGTGGTTGGAAGGTCAAGGGACGCGGCAACGCCGCCGAACAGCTGGGCCTGAAGGAGAGCACCCTGCGAGCGCGGATGAAGAAGCTCGGCATCCGGCGGCCGAGTTCTTGATGCAGGTGGCGGTGGTCTGGATCGTTTCGTTCGCCAACTGGACCCTATCTGGACCCTGTTTGAACTTGGCCCAAAGCGTCGCCTGAGCTCGGACGACGCAACTTCCTCTCTTGGTAAGGCTTATTTGGTGGAGCCGATCGGGATTGAACACGGAGGGGCAGGTGTGGGTGGTGCAGTGTCGGCGACCGAAGGGAGCCCACCGACGACCTCCTGAATGCCATTCAGTCGGTCATCTTCCCATCGTGGGAGGATCTCATGGGTTCTCAATTGAGAAAGGGGTCGCCGATCCACACTGAGATACAGTCGAGTGGTCCCGATGCCCATCTTTAGGGTCGAAGCTGAACGTGGGGGGGGGGGGGGTGGAGACGCAGGCCGGAGTCTGTCTGACCGATGCGGACGGTAGGGTAGACCCGGACGACAGCTTCGATAAGGCCCAGAGCCCTGCGTCGGAAGTCTCGCGGCCGCGTGTAGTCGGATCCGAACTGATTCTCCAGACCTTCCCAAGGAACCACGGTGGTTTTCCTGAGATAACTCATCCGGTAGGTGAGCCAAACGTAGAGGTCGATGGCGAGGGGCGATCTCTGCAGCTGACGGATCGCTCGAAGGTCCATCGGGATGGCCGAACGCGTTATCTCATCGAAGAAGTCCTGACTCAGGACGATGTGCGATCGCCAAGCTGGTCGCCTCGGGAGGAGTTGTCGCAACGGCTTCAAATACAAAGCACCACCCACAGTCACGTACGCAGATCCAGACGATCTCGAGGCGAGGCCGAAAGACGTCTGCCATTCCAGCCTCATGTGTAGAAGGCGATGGAGTTGATTCTCCAGTCGACGTGCGGTGCCGCGGGGTCCGCTGATCACCGACAGCCCGAGCTTGCGCGCCAGATTGTTGGGCTTGGTGCCCAGCTGGATCACAGGACTCTTGGTCCGGACCGCTTCTGTGGTCAGGTAGGCAAGAAGCAGCCGAGGATAGGAACCGTAGGGGAGGCCGACGCGTCGAGGCGCGCTCATGCGCAGCGAATGGCGTCCATTGACGCGCTCGAACTGGTGGCTCTCAGGCCGGCGATGGGGGAGGGTGGTGAGTACGAGAATGCGCGGCATGAAGCCGAGAGCGCCGGCCGAAAGCGCGTCCGAAGACTCGAGTGAATGCACGACCTCCGCTGGGCTCACGGGCGCCATAGAGGACAGCACCTGACAACAGAGAGGTAACAATTTTGGTAACAATGAAGTACAACTGAAGGCCACAAATGACAGCAGACGGCAATTACGCCTGGCGGCGTAAGTCGCGTGTTTTGTTGCGGTTGCGTGCTGTCGTTTGTTGTGGACTGTGAGTTTTCAAAGGACTTAAAATCCCCCGGTTAACACCATTCGGGTTCGAGTCCCGGCTCCGGCACCAAGTCTGAACGCTGAACGGATCTGTGGCGTCCGCGCGGGAGGACGTTCGGGCAGCAAGCCAAGCCGCGTTCAGCTCCCTGTACTGGGGAGGCACCAAGGCACGGTTCTTGCTCACGGTGAAAGGGTATGATGACACACCGATTTGCATACGCCGCACTCCCTTTGCTCGCGCTCGTCACCACTGCTGGCACCGGCTTTGCCATGGAGGGTCGAGCGTGGGGCGACATCCACGTCCAAACCATGGACGGCGCGACCTACGACTTTCAATCGTCCGGCGAGTTCGTAGCGAGTCGCTCGACGGCTGGAGATCTCGAGGTGCAGCTGCGCCTCGAGTCGTCGGGTTTCTCCTCGAATGTGTCGGTAGCCACGGCAGTGGCCGTGCTTGTCGATTCGACTCGAGTTTCGGTGGTCTTGGGCCGTGAGCCCATGCTCTTTGTCGACGAGCAACCCACGACTCTCGGCCCCGACGGTGGCCTCGAGCTGCCCGACGGGGGGCGAATCGAGCGCGCGAAGCGTGGCTACGAGATCTTCTGGAGCGACGGTTCGATCTTGTCCATCGATGTGCGCAAGCGCCACCTGAATGCCTTCTTGAGACCGGCAGAGACCCGCCGGAGCACGCTCTCAGGCCTCTTTGGCAACTTCAACGGCATCGCCGCGGATGACGTCGAGGCTTCGATCGCCAACCTCGGTTCGGACTCTCGTTCACGTCTGAATTCTGAGCTCGCCGACTTGGCGAGGATTCTGCTCGAGGACGATGAGGACGAAAGGCTCCTGGCTCAGGAGGAATCTCTCTTCGAGTACGAGCCGGGGCAAACTACGTTTACTTTTCGGCGCCCGACGCCCACACGAGAGGCCACCGCGGCCACCCTACCAGCCAGCCGCCGGCGACGAGCGCAGGAGGTATGCGAGGAAGCCGGCGTCACCGATCCAGATCTGTTGGAGGCTTGCATCGTCGATGTCGGCTACACGCGTGATGAGAGCTTCGCCGATACTGCCGTCGCAGTGCAGGCGCGAGACGTCTCCAACTGGGACTCGGACGTGGCAAGGCGAGTCGACGCGGGTTTGTAGTCCCCGTCACGACAGACAAGCTCCTTCCGGTCGCCGACACTTCACCACCCACCCTCATGCCACTGGGGCGATTCCTGACTCCCTGGCTAAGCATTCACAATGCTGATTCCCTGATGGCTACGTGTCAGGACAGGGGCTAGAGTAGACTCTTCGGAGGAGAGGCAGATGGAGTACGAGCGGACCCGCGAGGTATTGGCAGCGTTCGAAGAGCATGGCGTTGGGTACGTGATCATTGGCGCCGTGGCGCTGAGTCTCCAGGGATTGGCTCGGGCGACGCAGGATCTCGACGTCTTTGTCGCTCCAGAGAAGGGAAATATCGATCGGCTCAAGACGGCTCTCAAGGCGGTGTTCGATGATCCTCACCTGGACGAAATCACCGCTGAGGATCTACTGGGAGACTACCCGGCTGTGCAGTACGTTCCACCCGAGGGCTCCTTCCACATCGATATTCTGACCCGCCTCGGTGAGGTTTTCCAGTTCGAGGATTTGGACTCGGAACGAGTCGACTTCGACGGGCTCGAAGTTACCGTCGTAACGCCGAAAACGCTGTACAGAATGAAGAAGGCAACGGTCCGCCCACAGGATAGGGCCGACGCAGAACGCCTTCGCGTCCGCTTCGGCTTCGAGGCAGACTGATGCCTGTCAAGAAGTTTCGAGACGTGAGCGAGATGGAAGGCAACACCTGGCACGATCCAGGCGATCCGAGGCTGTTTGACGCTATCAAGGTGGTCTGGAAGCTGGCAGCCCGGAGCACGAAACCGAGATTTCCGCCCGGGGTGTACAAGCACCGGTCGATCGAGCACGCCAACGAACATCAGCAAAGTTGGGATCAGACTAACTTCGAGGCGTTTCACGCTCGGCGACGGAAACGGGCGCCGCGTAGCTAAGCCGATTCTTCGGCCTGACTCAAGACATCGACTATTCGGGGATCGCCTCCTTGGGCTGAAGGTGGTAACAGCGCCGGCCTGAATAAATGACTGGCACCCACTCCGGCACCCACTCCGGCATCAAGCTAACTTCAATAGATTTGGCGGCTTGCATGGTTGAGCCGTTATCCGTCGGTCAGGTAGGCTTCAAGGCGCCTGGAGCGGAGGGACTCCGCCCGTAGCAGGAATACGAGGAGCGATGCGGAGAATGGAATTGCGCCGCTACGCCAGAATTACTACGGCCTTGGCAGGCTTCTGCGCGGCGCTGCTGGCGCCGTGGAGCGGCCTACATGCTGCCGAGGAGCCGCCTCCGGAGGCCGAGCTGCAGACCGGCTGGTCGAACACCACGGACCTCGGCCTGACCATCACAGACGGCAATTCGGAGACCGAGGGGACCCGATTCGATAGCCTGCTGCAGTGGCGCTCAGAACGGGCGGGCTTTCGGCTGAAGCTCGAAGGGTTGCGCTCCAACACCGCAGACGATCGGTTCCGCCAGGTGGATCCAGGTTTCACCTGGGAGCCTGGCGCGGAGCCGCCGCCGGGGGTTACGACCACGTTGGTGGATCCCGACAAGGAGCCAGACGTCGAGAAGTACTTCGTCGAGGCCCGCTACGAGCGGTCGATCGCCGTCAAGCCGCGCCTGAGGCCTGGGACGATGAGCTGGCACGTCGGGGCGACTTGGGACCGCAACCTTGATGCCGGGATCCTCGGTCGACTTGTGGTCTATTCCGGAATCGGTCACGTCTGGTGGAATCGGGAGGACCTGAAGTTCCAGACGATCTACAGCCTGAGCTGGACCGACCGCAGTGAAGAGACCCAGGACCCGGAGAAAGACAATCAGTTCCCCGGGTTCCGCTACAACTGGATCTACGAGAATCGCTGGGGAAAGAACGTCGTCTTTCACCACGAGTGGACATTCAATGCCAATCTCGGCGACCTCTCGGACTTCTCCTCCAACATGACCAGCTCCATCAGGGTCCCGATGACTCAGCGTCTCTCGCTAAGGATCAGTTTGCAATGGCTCTACAACAATCTGCCGGCTCTGGAGGAAATCGACCTCGTCGCACAGGCGATCGTCGTCGATCCTGACGGCATTCCGGGCAGTGGCGATGAGTACTTCGAAACGGTCGAGAGTGGTGGGTCCGAGGTGGCCCTAGGATCGGTGCAGGAGCGCCGAGAGAAGCTCGACACCGTCTTTACTACATCCTTGGGAATCAGCTTCTAGCAACTGGGACTCTTGGGTTGATTTGCGGAGAGTCTGCCTGGGAGTCTCGCCAAAGAGCTGCTTGTACCCGGCAGAAAAGCGGCCAAGGTGGTTGAAGCCGCAGGAGTAGGCTGCCTCCGTCACACTCAGTTCCTTGGCTCGCTCCATCAGAAGATCACGCGCTCGGTGAAGGCGGCACAGCTGGACGAATTCGCGGATGCTCACGTTGTAGTGCTCCCTGAAACAGCGGTTGAGATGGTGACGACCGACACCGAGTTCCCCAGCCAGGGAGGCAAGATCCAGTTGATCGAGTGGACTGGATTGAATATAACTCCGGACCCTCAGCGCATGTTCTGCGACACGTCCGTTCGAGTGAGCGGGGCTCCGTCCCTGAAAGGCGGCGATGTCGAAGAGTCCTACGAAGATATCGACGAGATCCTGTTTCGCTTTGTCCCATGGAGCGAGGTCTCGACTGTCTAGGATCTCGGCGACCTGATCGAAGAGGGCCTTGAGATGATGCAGTCTGTCGATCCCTGGTTCCACCACTAGCGCCCGGGGCGCCTGGATGAGCTCGACATTCCAGTCGACGGCGGCGGCAGCCACCCGATCCTTGGGGAGCGCGAAATGGAGTGTTCTCAAACCAGGGAATCCGACCGCGTCGATTTCGCATCCGGGTGAGAGCAGAACGATCTTCTTCAGCGATACCTCGTTACCGAAAAAGCGCACAACTCCGCTTTGGGCCATCATCACACCATAACCATGGGGTGTCGAGGTGCCGTGCGCCACCATGTGGCACCCGAACTGTTCGCGAAAGACCAAGCAATCGCCGACTCGGATCTCGTAGGCCTCCACGTCGAGCTGGCCCGGAGAGACCTGCGTGTAGGAAACCTCGAAACCGAAGCGCTGGACCAGTTGCTGGATGTCGGCCACCTCGCTAAACCGGTGGATCTGGCTGGAGGTGTCCATTGCTGTCAGGCAACCTGGCAAGACGAAAGTCCGAAACTGGATAGTCCGACATCGAGTTTATGGCGTGGGTTGAGAGGGGTCAACAGCCCCTCAGTGTCAATCCAAGTCTCTTCTTTTCAATCACTTGACGTTTGAAATACGGAATCCGGATCGCGGCTCGTCAGGCAGGTCGAGGCGGGCTGTGAGGCGAAATCGGTGGCCCGATGCGGATAGACAGTGCCTCCTCCTCCTCAAACAATACTCCCTGGGAATTACAGCTAGCAGATCAAACGGAAACTCGAGGTTAGAAGGAGGTCGAATATGACCACAAGGAATCTCGGAACAGCGATGGCGCTGCTCGCGCTCGGTACGGTCGTTCTGCTGGTCAATCCCACGCCGGCCCGGCCAGAAGGGCCGACGATCGAGCCGGAGGCCGCGCGACTGCTGAAGCGGATGACCGACTACATGGCCGGCCTCGATCGGTTCAGCCTGGAAACCGACAACATGCTCGAGGATGTACTTGTTTCGGGTCAGAAGATCCAGTACGACTTCACCGCCAGCGTGCAGATCCAACGTCCCGACAGGCTACGCGCGGAGCGCACCGGCGATCTATTCCAACAGCTTCTCGTTTACGACGGCGCGACCCTGGCGATCTACAACCCCAAAGACGGCTACTACGCGAAGGCGGACGCCCCTGACAACATCGACGACCTGCTGCATTTTGCTCGGGATACGCTGGATATCGTTCCACCCACAGGCGATATTGTCTTCACGAACGCCTACGACCTATTGATCGCGGGTGTCACCGAGGGTTTCGTCGTCGGCAAGTCGATGGTCGCTGGTGTCAAGTGTGACCACCTTGCTTTCAGAACGCAGTTCGTGGATTGGCAGATCTGGATTGCCGACGGAGACCAGCCGCTGCCATACAAGTATGTCCTCACCACCATGGACGATCCCGCCCACCCGCAATACCTTGTCCTGATGAGCAACTGGAATGTCGCGCCGGATTTCAACGATGCGATGTTTCGATTCACCAAGCCGGAAGGTGCGAAGCAGATCGAGTTCCTTCGCATGGACGCGGGTCAGTCGGCAATGCACTGATCGGAAAGGCGAGGCACAAAAATGAAGACCAAATCGAAAATCGCAGTTCTTGGTGTCTGCACCATTCTGATGCTCCTCATGGACCTGCCGTTCCTCCAACTGGTCGAGGAGGCAGAGGCCATCGCCGGCGTGCGCCGCCGCACTGCTCGCCGTACCGCAGTCGTGGTGGGTAGCGCGACCGCCGCGAGCGCTTCTGCCGCGACCGCTTCTGCCAACCAGCAAGCCGCCGCAGCTCAGCAGCAGGCTGCAACCGCCACTGCCGAGGCCGAGGCTGCCAAACAACAGGCTGCGGCTGCACAGGCGGAGGCGGAAGCCTACAAGCAGCAAGCTGCAGCCGCACAGGCCGCGGCCGCACCGGCAGGGGGTACCCTGCCCATCGGCACTGTGGTGACGGCATTGCCCGCCGGATGCACCACGATGAACTCCGGCGGCGTGGAGTATCACTCCTGTGGCGGCAACTACTATCGCGCGGCGTTCCAGGGGAGCCAACTGGTCTACGTTACTGCCCAGCCGTGAGGCCGCGGGTATGTCCACCCCTCACCGGAGGGGCCAGGCGTCGATGGGACGCCGAGGAGACCTGAAGGGAGGAGTCCAATGAAATCGACACTACTGAGGTGGCTGGGGTGGAGCGTCGTCGTCACGCTGTTGGTGGGCGGCCCAGCGCTAGCTCAGACCGGCCAAGCCCCACTCGACCGGACGGTGCTGCCGATCCCGGAGCCCGAGCGCCCGCTGTATACGGAGCTCGATGTGCGCGATGCGACTCCACCGCCGCGTTTCGAAGTCAAGGCATCGGATGGCGCCCCTAACGTGCTGGTGGTCCTGATCGACGATCTCGGGTTCGCAGGAACCAGTCTGTTCGGCAGTTCCATCAGCACGCCGACCATCGATCAGCTCGCCAACCAGGGGCTGTACTACAACAACTTTCACACCACCGCCGTCTGCTCGCCGACGCGTGCGGCCCTCAAGAGCGGGCGGAATCACCATGTCGCCAACATGGGCGGCATCATCGAGACCGGCACGGCGTTCCCCGGCAATTCGGGTCAGATCCCCAACAGCGTCGCGCCGGTGGCCGAGATGCTACGCCTGAACGGCTACAGCACCGCCGCCTTCGGCAAGTGGCACGAGCTCGCCGCCTGGGAGGCGAGCGTCTCGGGTCCACTCGCCCGCTGGCCGACCTTCCGGGGCTTTGATAAGTTCTACGGCTTTCTCGGTGGTGAAACCAACCAGTGGGCGCCGTACATCTATGACGGCGTCCATCCGGTGGAGCTGCCAGATGACCCGAACTATCATTTCCTGACCGACATGACCGACCAGGCCGTGGCCTGGATCCGCTACCAAAAGGCCCTGACGCCCGATAGGCCGTTCTTCGTCTACTACGCGCCGGGAGCCACGCACGCGCCGCACCACGTGCCGAAGGAGTGGATCGCAAACTGGAAGGGCAAGTTCGATCAGGGTTGGGACGTGCTGCGCGAGGAGATCCTGGCGCGCCAGATCGAACGGGGCATCGTGCCCGAGGGGACCCCCCTCGCGCCCAAGCCTGAGGCGATTCCGGATTGGGACACGCTCTCGGCGGACGAACAGCGCCTGTTTACCCGCCAGGTCGAGGTGTTTGCCGGCTATGTCGAGATGACCGACCACGAGATCGGCCGGGTGATCGAGGGCATTGAGGAGACAGGCGAGCTCGACAACACGTTGATCTTCCTTGTCGCCGGTGACAACGGCACCAGTGCCGAAGGTGGCCGCAACGGCATGTTCAGCGAGATGACCTACTTCAACGGTGTGCAGGAGAAGGTCTCCGACATGCTCCAGGTGATGGACAAGTGGGGTGGCCCCGAGACCTATCCCCACATGGCGGCGGGCTGGGCGGTGGCCTTCGATACCCCCTACCAGTGGACCAAGCAGGTGGCGTCGGATCACGGTGGCACCAAGGTGGCCATGGCCATCCACTGGCCTGAGCGCATCAAGGCCAAAGGCGAGCTCCGCACCCAGTTTCACCACGTGATCGATGTGGCGCCCACCATCCTGGAGGCCGCCGGCCTGCCCGAGCCCAGGGTGGTCAACGGCACGCCGCAGCGCCCGATGGACGGGGTGAGCATGGTCTACACCTTCGACGACCCGCAAGCGAAGGGTCAGCATGTGACGCAGTACTTCGAGATGTTCGGCAATCGCGCCATCTACCACGACGGCTGGTGGGCCCGAACCATCCACAAGGCACCGTGGGAGGCCAAGCCGCGCCGGGCGTTAGAAGAGGACATCTGGGAGCTGTACGACACGAGCACCGATTTCAGCCTGGTGAACGATCTGTCGGCGAAGAATCCGGAGAAGCTTGCGGAGTTGCAGGCCCTGTTCATGAAGGAGGCCGAGCGGAACCACGTGCTGCCGCTGGACGACCGCGTTTTCGAACGCATCAACGCGGCCCTCGTGGGACGCCCCGACTTGATGGCCGGTCGCACCTCGCTGACGCTGGCCGAGGGCATGACCGGGATGACCGAGAATGTGTTCTTGAACATCAAGAACAAGTCGAAGACCATTACGGCAGAGGTCGAAGTGCCAGCGGATGGTGGGAACGGTGCCATTCTGGTGCAAGGCGGCCGCTTCGGCGGCTGGGCGCTGTATGTCAAGGGTGGTGTCCCGGCCTACGACTACAACTTCCTCGGCTTGCAGCGCTTCAGCGTCGTGGCAACGGAGAAGCTCGAGCCCGGCACAGCGACGATTCGGTTCGAGTTTGCCTATGACGGTGGAGGTATGGGCAAGGGCGGCATGGGCACGCTGTACGTGAACGATCAAAAGGTCGCTGAGGGTCGCATCGAACATACCCAGCCGATGATCTTTTCCGCAGACGAGACGGCGGACGTCGGCATCGATCTCGCCACCCCGGTGGTCGAGACGATCGGATCGGAAGCGAAATCCCGCTTCACGGGCCGTATTCCGCGGGTCACAATCGAGGTGCATGACGCTAGTGTGGCAGCCGACGCCGCGGTTCTCGACGCTCAAAGAGAAGTGACCCTGCGCACGGAATGACTTGCACGACCAGCGCCGGAGCGAGTGACTCGTCCGATCAACTCTCGGTGGTTGCGACGCAGGTTCCGCTCATGGATCTCCTCAAGTGGATCGCCGGCGCGATCTTCTGAGGGTCGCTTGAAGGAGACGTTCGCCTGGCGGGTCCACCGTTGCATAAGATGAGAACTTTGGAGCCACTCTTGATCATGGTCGGGAGGTACAATGTTTCGCACCATTAGGCCGTTTGTCTCATTTCTACTTCCTTTGGTCCTCCTCATCGTTCTGCCGGGCGAGGGCAGAAGCCAGGAGAAGCTCGACAAGCTCGAAGCCCGGCAAGATGCAGGCGTCCAGTTTCGCGAGTCGACCAAGAGAATCCTTGACGACCACGATCTCAAGCGCCAAGCGCGTCACGCACCAGGCAAGGCCATCGTGGTCCTGGATCGACTTCGGGCCGAGGGCACAGAGTCCACCGAGGAGATTGCGATCGCCATCACCGAGGTCGCGCTCGACAGCGCCCACCAGCAACCCGACCAGGTCAGAGTAGGGCTCTTTCTGTGCGCGGCTGCCGAGACGTTCTCAGAGGCTCTCGAGCAGGCCGCCGCGAGAGGACCGAGCGAGATCTCCGACGACGGCACTTTGTCGGTGCGAGGGCTGCACGTGAGAGCTGTCGAAGGGCTGATCGATTCGCTCCAGGACTCACACTCAGAGGCACTCGAGGGAAAGACCGTGAGCATTGCGGGACCCTTGGCTGAGTATCAGTTCCGATGGGTGAGCCGGGCCGACGACTGGATGCCGACGACTCATGAGTACGTCGGAGCCTCCGCTGTCAAACGGAAGAAAAAGGACGTTGCAGGCCTTCGCTCCGGCCTCGGTGCACCGATCGTCGCTGTCCGCAAGGGTGACCTGCCCGATAAGCCGGTATTCGAGGGTCTGCTGTTTCCGATCTATGAGTTCTACTATCCGCTGACCGCCGTTCTGAACCTGGCACCTGATGATCCGGGCACACCCCGGTCGGCAACCCTGAACATTGTCGATCCGCGTCGCAATGAACGATTTGAAATCGGGGGCGTCGACTACCCGTTGGCAATCGATCTCGGTGCTCAGTTTCTCGTTCTCGAGCGAGAAACGGACGTGGCCTTTGGCAAAGGTGGCACGCTGAAAAGCGGTAAACACATGTCCGAGATCGGTCTCTATGCCCCGGCACCTCTACGGACCGACAAGATTCCGGTCGTGCTCGTGCACGGACTTCTGGCCGGACCGACCGGTTGGTACGAGGCCCTCGACGCTCTCGGTCTCGACCCCGAACTCCGGCAAAGCTACCAAGGCTGGGCTTTCGCCTATCCGACCGGCCTGCCCTTTCCCTATGCTGCCCGGTTCTTGCGAGAAGCACTCGTCGAGGCCGTCGAGCGATTGGATCCAGAGGGGACCAATCCGCTGCTACAGCAGGTCGTGATCGTCAGCCACAGCATGGGCGGTTTGCTCACTCGATTGATGATCAGCGACTCGGGCATGATTATGTGGAATTCCGCCTTGTCCGAGTCACCCGATGAGATCGACCTTGAGCCTGAAGATCTGGAGTGGGTGAAAGCAAGCGTGATCTTCGAATCCCTTCCCTTCATCACCCGCGCGGTCTTCTTCTCGGTCCCGCACCGTGGGAGCAATTACGCCGCAAATTCGGTCGGGAAAATCGGTGCCTCCTTCGTCCCTCTTCCCGATGATCTGCAGGCCATGGGTAAGCGGATCCTTCTCAGCGCGGGAGATTCGATTGTCGGCGATGGTGCCGAGCGCAAAAAGCTCCCGGATGGAATTCAGACACTCCAACCGGAATCCAACCTCATTCTGGCTCTCGACCAGATGGAGATCGATCCCAGAGTCACCTACCACTCGATCATCGGTGACCGGGGTAAAGGGGACACGCCTGAAAGCTCCGACGGTATCGTGGCCTATTGGAGCTCGCACCTCGAAGGAGCGGCCAGCGAGAAGATCGTTCCTTCAGGCCACGGAACCTACAAGGATCCGGAAGGTATCGCAGAGCTCCAGCGCATCCTCCATGAGCATTTGGACTCTGTTCAAAGCCGCAATTGAGCGCTGGCAGGGGCAAGCCCGAAGATGGCGACGTGTGGCGTTGTTGCATTATTGCGAGTTCACCGAACACTGCTGGGCAGCGGTCTGTCTTCACAGGACTCGCACTGAGGCCGGCATACCCAGCCCGGTCATTCGGTTGAGCGCGGCGCATTTGACCAATGCTTCGACTTGCTGACTCTCGAGAGTTCGGGCCCAGAACCTTCCTCCCAACAGAGTTTTGAATCGCGACACCGCGTTCTCCGCCAAGCTCCTTCTTGTGCAACCGGTCGACACACGCCGTCCATATCGACCTTGCGCTTGGATCTCTCGCAGATTGGTTCCGCGCTGCGCGCCAGGCAGGCCGGTCGAGGCCCGAGCCCAGGCGTGCGTTCTTGCGTGGCAGGATTGTGGGGACAACGCCGCGGCTGTCTCCGGCCAGTTGCGGACCCTGTAGCGAAAAGTGAATTCGGGCTTCGGCATACGGCGATGCTAGCAGCCGCT
>Ga0255055_10002623_pt1 | contig 12566 bp, 7 predicted proteins | sample JV7_2_27_MG_FD_188633 | JGI IMG/M metagenome (GOLD analysis project Ga0255055, IMG submission 188633) | Seawater microbial communities from Jervis Inlet, British Columbia, Canada - JV7_2_27 | ecosystem: Environmental > Aquatic > Marine > Inlet | place: Canada: British Columbia | collected...
CCGCCGCGCATGCGGCGAGCGCTGGCCGTCGCCTATCTCTATTGCCGAATGCTGGACACCTATGAAGATCTTCTGCCCACGGTTGCAGAACAGCAACAGGCGTTACTACGCTTTGTCGAGCGCTTTGCCGACCGTAAAGCCTTAAAACCGGCACCGACCCTTGAGCCCGGTCTTAGCACTGATGCACGTGAAAGTACGCATCTGCTGCTGGTGAATCAAGCAGCGCTTATTGATCGGAACTTTGATCGATTACCAGCCCCTCAGCAGGAAGCCATTCGCCGGCTTGTAAAGCGTATGGGTGAAGGCATGATCTGGTCCAGTCGCATTTTTGCCGAACAGGGCGGGGCTCTGCAGACTCCGGGACAGCTTTCGCGCTACTGCTGGCATGTGCTCGGTACCCCCATCCTTTTTGCAGAAGAAGTCCAGCGGTTGGATCAAGGACTTTCACCGGAAATTAGCGGCGTGCGGCTGCGCTCCTGCGCGGTGATCGGTGAGGTGATTCAGCTGGCCAACATAACGCGGGATCTGGAAAAAGACTACCAGAGAGGGGTCTTTTACCATCCGGATCTGCCGGGCCTGGAAGGTGTCCGCCGCCAACAGGGTATTCGCGAAGTGCGCTCTCAGCTGATACTGCGGGCCCTGCGCCAGGCCCCGGAGTTTCGAATCTTTGTCGAATCTCTGACAGCGCCGCGCATATCTCTGGCGCGCGGGGCGGCCATGCTTTTGATTATTACAACATATGCGTATTACTGGCGTGCGGCTCAGAAGGCCGGGTTGCCGGCTTTTGATAAGCGGCAGCGCATCACCCGCTTTGGCGGAGCGTTTACCTGGGTAAAGTGTGTGTTATCACGCCGGGCTACCTCGCGCTTTTTAAGATGGCTTGATGAGACGGTTGTCATCGCCTTTGATCGCTGTCAACCCCCCGTGTCCAAGCGATTTATTTTTGAAGACAGAGAGTTTGATGTCGTTCAGGTGATGAAATAAGACCCCCTCGAGTCATAAGCCAATAAGGCCGGCGATGCCCGAGTTTATTGAAAAATATGGCATTGGCATAAATAATCGACGTTGACAATAAACGCTATCCCTGTTAATTTGACGCTTCCCCATGTTCGGCCTCATTTGAAATTGAAAGTCTCGGCCCTGGAGTACTTAAGATTTCGGAATGCGGAATGCGGATTTTGAATGCGCGATATGTTTGATATTTCAATCTGCAATCCGCAATCTAAAATCCGCAATTGATTTTACTCCATCACTCCATTACTCCAATGCTCCAAAGTTATTTAAAATACCATGCCTCAGCTGCTGCTCATAAATCCATCGAATAAACACAAGGGACTTGGCAACATTCGATCGACTGCCTGGCCTCCCCTTAATCTGCCGTATCTGGCAGCGCTGACTCCGGATCATTACAAGATTGAGGTCATAGACGAAAATATCGAGCCCTTCAAATTTCAAAAAGCGGATATTGTTGGCATAACAGCTTACACTTCTTCAGTGAGCCGGGGTTATGAGATTGCTCAAATGTACCGGGAACAAGGTATCACAACTGTCATGGGTGGTATCCATGTGTCGATGATGCCCGAAGAAGCCTTGAATTACTGCGATACTGTTGTTGTTGGAGAAGCCGAGGGTGTCTGGCCAAAAGTTCTTGAAGATTTTGAGGCGGGGACGATGAAAAGGCAGTACCAGGGCTCCTGGCCGGATTTGGAGCATTTACCCATACCCAGGCGCGATATACTTCAAAACGATTACTATACCTGGGGCAGTATCCAGACATCCCGTGGATGCCCGATGGACTGTGTTTTTTGTTCTGTAACCGCGTTTAATGGAAGGCGGTTTAGGCGACGCAGCCTTGAAGATGTCGTCCATGAATTAGAACAGATACCTCACAAAAGAGTGATGATTACCGACGATAACTTGATTGGATACAGCCAGGAAGATAGAGATTGGGCGCGACTCTTTTTTTCGCCAATCATCGAAAAAGGAATAAAAAAAACGTTTTTTGCCCAGGCCTCCATTCAGTTCGGAGAAGACCTGGAACTCATTCAAATAGCGGCCAGGGGGGGGGTAAAAATTTTATTTATCGGGTTTGAATCCGTGAATCCTGAGAGCTTAAAATCTTATCAAAAAGGCCTTAACTTGAAACGACTCCAGCAGGATAAATACGATGAGTTGATTTCAAGGATTCGCTCGGCAGGTATCGCTGTAATTGGCGCTTTTGTGCTGGGCTGCGACGATGACGATCTATCTATATTTCATTCAACCTTAGAATTTGTTGAGTCATCCGGCATGGATGTATTACAAATTACCAAGCCGACCCCGCTGCCGGGCACGCAGTTGTGGAAAGACCTATTAAATGATGGCCGCATTTTAAATCTAGATTTCCCAAAAGCCTGGGAAGATTATCGGCTTACAAAAATGGTATATAAACCGGGGAAAATGTCTGTTGAGGATGTTTATGAGGGTTTTACGTATATACGGACAATATATTACGGGTTTTGGCAGACGCTAAAAAGAACAATAGATACGCTTTTTACAACCAAAAATCTTGTTACGACGATCCTTGCTTATAAATTTAATGCGTCCTATCGCAGGGCGTTTATAAATTCTGAGCACCGTAAAATCTATAATCGGCCGGGATTAAAAAGAAAGTTCAAGATAGACAGACCACTCGGCTAAACCTAGTGTTGCGTCCCGCCAGTAATTTTCAAACCACGGGTTGTTTTTTTCAGTGCTAATTCGTCTTATTTTAGGTGTCAGGCCCCTGGCTACTGGCTTCTTGCTCCTGGCCGAGCCGGAGACAGGCAGCAAGGAACAAGTGAGAAGTGACCAGCAGCCGCAACCAGAAGCCAGAGGCCAGAATTCAGCAGCCAGTAGCAAAATTGCGACTTTTGTAACATTTTTGTGGGAAATGACCCTATACCCATTGGCCAATTTTAACCCGATCAATCAGTTCCAGGGATGATTTTAAAACTTTGCCCCTAAATCTTATCCTTAAAGCCGCTTCCAGCATTTCGGGTCGAATCACCTTCTTCAGCTTGGCCAGCACCGCCAGAGACGCCAGGGCGCGGTCCGTGCCTTTGATGCCCTGATCTTTAAGATCGACAAGCTGAATGCGGGCTTTGCTGGCTGGGATCCTCACGCCGCTGATTTGAATCACGAGCACGTCTTTTTCCAAATGTTTAAACAGGCTGCGACGCCGATCGACCCCTTCCTGATCCAGGGCGATCACCACAGACGGCATCTCAATTCCGGTGTAATCGATTTCTTCAGGGGATAAAATTAATTCACTGATGGAAGGGCCTCTGAGCACCGTAATATTATATTCATTTTTCTGGGTGGTCCTCAGACCGGCCGTCAGCCCTGCAATGCACAGAATTTCACCGGCGGTTATGACGCGCTGGCCGGCACTGCCGAGCAGAATGACTTCCCGGCGGCCGACCTGGGGCGCTTCGTATTGGGCTTTGATGACCGCCGGCCTGGCGACTTTTTTCTGGGTGGCGGCCATTTTACGATATTGCTGTCCGTATTCGGGGCGGATATTTTCAGCCACAATGCCCTCCAGCGGGGGCAACTTGGCCAGGGCCTCGTCCATCATCTTCGTATTAAGGCGGTTTTTTTTCGTGTAGCGGCCCGGGCAGATTCCCCAGATGTCCATTACGGAAAACCCGTCATATTCGATGGCGCCTTGAATTTCTTCGGCAAGATTTTTACGAAAACCCGAGCAGCGCCTGACATACGGGGCACCGGCGCTTCGGGCGACTTCACAAATATCTAAGGGGCGTTCCAACCGGTTCAAAAACCCGGAGCCTAACTGCGCATCCGGCGGGGTCGTGGCTGAAAACTGGCCACCGGTCATGCCGAAATTAAAGTTGTTTAAAATCAGCAGCGTTAGATCCAGATTACGGCGACACGCCGCCAGCAGATGGGCGCCTCCGATGCCCTGCCCCCCGTCTCCCATGGTGACCACCACTTTCAATTCCGGCCGCGCCATTTTTAGCCCGGCCGCGTATGTGAGGGCCCGACCGTGCAGGCCATGGAATGCATGGGTGTGAAAGAACGTGTCGAACAGGCCGGAACAGCCGATGTCGCTGACGATAACGATTTGATGCCCGGCCAGGCCCATATCCTGAAAGGCATGATCCAGCGTGTGGGTGATGCGTTCGTGGGTGCACCCCGGGCAAAAAACAGGCGGTCTTTCAGCATTTAAAAAACTATTCACTGTCGATGACCTCGGTGATTTGTGCCGGCGTGATCAGCCGGCCGTCCATTTGACCCAGAAAATCAATCCGTTTTTGCGGCAGGATCCGTTTTATTTCCCGGATATATTGCCCCATATTCATCTCAACCACAACAATTCGCTGGGCGGATTGGGCGACCTGCCGGATGAGGGGCTCGGGCACGGGCCATAATGTTTTCAGGACTAATAAGGAGACGGGTTTGCCCTGTCGGTCTCGTTGATTGAAAACAGCCTTTGCTGCGCGGGCGCTAACACCATAACTTATTAACAGGGTATCGGCATCGTCCCTTTTAAAGGTTTCATGGAATCTAAGCTGGTCAAGCGCTGATAACAGCTTAGCCTTTAAGCGCTCCTGATTGCGGGCAATTTCATCGGGATCGGTGGTGATATATCCATCCGGGCCATGGGTCGAGGAGGTCTGTCGTACCAATACGCTATCGCCGATTGGAAGAAAGCCCGGGACCGCTTGGGCCGTGTCTGCCTGAAAGGGCCGAAACGGCTGTTGGGAGGGTGCCGGGGTTCGTGAAATAATGCCGGGAGCGTCCAACCCGTCCAAATCGATGCTTTCCCGGGTCATTCCAATTTCCTTATTGGAAGCAATAAATACCGGACAGCGAAATCTTTCAGCCAGATTAAAGGCCTGAATGGTCAAAGTAAAGCAGTCATTCACATCTACCGGTGCTAAAACAATGACCGGCAGACCTCCGCTGCTTCCCCAGCGCAAAAAATTAATATCTCCATCGGCCCCCCGGGTGGCCGATCCGGTAGAAGGCCCCAATCGCTGTACATCAACAATTACAATCGGAATTTCACTGCCCAGCGCAAATGATATGTTTTCACTGTACAGGCTGATTCCCGGTCCAGAGGTGGCGGTCATCACCTTCATCCCGGCCATGGATGCTCCCAGGCAAAATCCGATCGAAGCGATTTCATCTTCGCCTTGAAGGCAAATGCCGCCAACGGAGGGCAGCAGATTGAGCATCGTGTGATAAATGGTGGTCGCCGGTGTAATGGGATAACCCGCAAAAAAACGGCAACCGGCAGCAATGGCACCGCGGGCGATTGCTTCGTTGCCTTCCAGTAAACTATATGCCATTCACACTCCTTGCAAGTGAACTAAAATATCCAAAGTGCCTAAAATGCCTAAAATGATCTAAAGTGCCTAAAGTTAAGGAACTCTGTCATTTAAATATAAAAAAGACGGAGCGCCACGCGGCGCAAGCGCCTGCGCTGCGCGAGCGACCCATTAACTTTAGGCACTTCCAACTTTAGTTCACTTTAGTCACTTATTTAATGCTTTATCCCTAAACTACATCTTAAAGGAACTGCGGGCTTCGGGCTCTTTTTCGCCGATACCAACCGTCCAGCGGGTTCTCCTTTTTACTTTTGTTTTCTCCTGCCACGGATAGCGGATCCGGGAATGAAGCGAAGCCTCCAGGGCATCCCCAAGGGTACGGACAATTTTGGAGATGTCGCGGGTGGTCAGGTTACACTCGCTGAATTGTCCGTCAGCAATTCTTTGGCCGATAATTAATTGGACCATTTTATCGAGCCTGCTGCGGGTGGGATCCTGCATTGAGCGTGACGCAGCCTCCGCGGCATCGGCGATCATGAGTATGGCAGCTTCATTGCTCTGGGGTTTGGGGCCCGGATATCTGAAATCCGCCTCACTTAGAGTGACCCTGGATCGGTTTTTAGCGGCGATGCCATAAAAATATTCGATGAGCTGGGTTCCATGATGTTGCAGAATTAAATCCACCAAAGCTTTGGGCAGCCTGGACCCCATACCCATTTTTACTCCATTTTTTACATGGTTGATGATCAGCTCCGTGCTTTCCCACGGATCTAATAAATCATGCGGATTTTTGCTGTTGTATTGGTTCTCGATATAATTTTTAGGTGTTTCCATCTTTCCAATGTCGTGGTAGTAAGCGCCGATCCTCAAAAGCAGGGAATTGGCTCCGATGGCTTCGCCTACCGAATGCGCCAGATAGGCTACGGCCATGGAATGTTGATAGGTGCCGGGGGCTTCTTTCAGCAGTTTCTGCATCAGCGGGCGCTGCAAATCAGTATATCGATTGAGTTTAAATGTTGAGGCCGTATCCCAGCTGATTTCAAGCAGTGGTAATAACAGCAGCGCTAAAGGTCCGGCAACCAGACCTCCGGCAAAAGCCCAGCCCAGGCGCTCTATCAACTCGGCATTGAAAGCCCCTTTCGAAAAAAGGAAACCGATATTCGGCAGACTGGCGGCAGCCGGAAAAGCGGCCTGCCAGTCCAGGCTGAAGGCCAGCACACTGATGCTGTTGACCAGACCCACGCTCAGAGAAGGTAAGATAATGTGCCAGCGCTTCTGGATATTGGCGGATACCAGTACGGCGGTCAGTCCGCCAAAAATAAAATAGAGCATAATGAGGTACTGGGGTCCGGCAAATAAACTGACCAGAATGGTTCCCACAACAGCGCTGCCGGTGGCCGCGAGTTTTCCATGGTTTAATGAGATCACCAGCAAAGGCAGAAAAGCGAAGGGCATGGCATAGATCGGCAACGGGGTGAGCAGAAGGCATCCTTTTAAAATAAATATACACAAAAGCAGCAATGAAAGCAGAGAACGTTGAGGCGGTGCTTTGCGCGATCCTGTTGCCAGCACCTTTGAAAGGAATACATTATAGAACATAACCATAAACAAAACGGTAAACAGGCTCCACGGAACGTTACGATAGATCTCCTTAATTTGCTGTTTTTGAAAGGCGTTTAGCAACAACACGTCCTGTTCATTTAACTGCTTTCGAAGCGGTATTAAAATATCACCCGCCTGAAAGCGAAGGGTCTCAATCGGATATTGATGTTGAATTTTGTCCAGTCGTCTGGCGTTTTCTTTATTGTCGAATTCTAAGTTTGGCAGCAGGGTCGCCTGGCAGATCTTGAGAACGGGATCCAGGATCGAGTCTTTCACTTGCCAAAAGAGCCGTTGGACCTTTTGCTGCATCGAGAATCGGGCTTTCTCCAGGGATATCAATTCATCAATAGGGGTAATCACCGGTGCTGCGAGTGCGGGGTCATGGATCTCAATGGTTTTTTTCCCTTTCAGATGTTGGGGGCCGGGTAAAATTTTGTTCTGAAGGATGCTTTCTTGAATTGTTAAAATTCCCTCCAGCAGTTTTTTGAGATCCCGATAGCGGAGCACTTTGGTCAGTGTTTCCCTGGAAACTTCCACACCGAGTTCTGAATGGGTTTTCGTTATAAAGTCATCGATTCTTTTTTTCTTTTGGGCCCGAAATGATAAAAATTCTTTGATCAGAGCCTCCATTTTTTTCTTGGATGCTTCAACCTTTGCGGGAACATAGTTAAATACCGGAACATACTGCGAAAAGGCTTGCATTCTTTTTGAACTCAGTGCTTTTTTCTGATCAAAGTTGAAGGATTGGCGGGCTCTTATCGTGAGCAGTATTTTGCTTTCGGGTTTGGGGGGACGTAAGGCAAGGTAGACGTTTTCAGCAAAGCAGGCAAAAAGCGTGATAAGGACCAATGTAATGTTCAGAAATAATTTCATTGCAGGTACGCATCTTATTAAGCTGTGCGATCAGAGTCAATCAAATCTGTTTAAACAACCTAAATTTTTCTGCCCAATAGCCGATATACTAGTTAGCACCTTAGTTGTAATTTTTGTGCATTTTATGGCAAAACATTTTCGCCACCAAGACACTAAAACACAAAGATAAATTTTAGCAAACAGTTTTACTTTGTGTCTTTGTGCCTTTGTGGCCATTTTTCCGGGTTATTCGGGTTAGTGACAATTGCTTTGTTAAAATCATTGTTGCAGGTACTTATCTAAGACCCTGTAATTTTTAGCACTTTGACCGATTCTTGACTTTTGGAGGTCTTTCTGACATAATATACTGTAATAACTTAATGATTTTATCATTCTCAGAATTTTGTTGCAAAGGATTTGATACTGGGAATCGAGTCGTTATAGAGGAGCGCAAAAATGCTGGGGAAAACGTTCGCCCGCTTTAAAAAGCAAAAAAATAATCAGACCCCTTCGGCGGTGTCATCGGGAAACTCCGGTAAGGTTAAATCCCTCGGCGAGATCGCCAAAATGTTAAGTGCATCCGGAAGGGTTAGCCTGGCATCCCTGCGCAAATTGGCCCAGGAACAAGAACTCGAAGCGTTTACTCAATTTGTTCGGCGCCCTGTGCTCGTCGGTTCTGCGATTAAGTCGGGTATCATATCCAGTGCCGGAACGAGTACCGATACCCTTAACACGACTCAAATTTTTGAACCATCCAAAAGTCAAGGTACTTCAATTTCAGCTTCCGAAAGCTTAAAACACGCGATTTACCCAATGGTTAAAGGCGAATATCCGGCAACACCGCGCGGCGCTTTTTATATCGGACGCATCAACGGCAACGATATGATTATGCCGGACTATGCCATTTCCAAACGCCATGCCATTATTGATATTGAGGATGGGGCCTATTACATTCGAGACACCGGTTCCACCAATGGCACCAAGTTAAACGGATCACGATTGGGCCAAAAGCCCACGCAGCTCAGGGATAAAGATGTCATCAGCTTTGCCCGCTATGAATTTACCTTTCTTTATCCGAAATCATTATACAATATGCTGCGGGATGTTAGTTCCTAGCTTCATGTCCCCCCAAAATGTTACAAAAGTCGTAATTTTGCTACTGGCTACTGGCTCCTTGCTGCTGGATTCTGGCCTCTGGCTGCTGGCTGCTGGTCACTTCTCACTTCCTTGCAGTTTGTCTCCGGCTCGGCTAGGAACAAGAAGCCAGTAGCCAGAGGCCTGACTAATAAAATAAATCGAATTAACTTTAAGATTGTATGGCGGAGATTTGGGGTTATAAAGCTGGATCTTATTTCGCCAACTCTGTTTTTATCGCGCGTCCCAGCCTTTCCAGTAAATACGGCTTCTTAATATAGGGTCCGGCACCGAGTTTTTGGGCCGCTTTCACGCGTTCGGATTCCGAATATCCACTGGCGATGATGGTTTTTTGGCCCGGATGAATTGCTGTAATTTGCTTATAGGTTTCGAGGCCGTCTATTCCCGGATCCATGATCATATCCAGCACCATTAAATCCGCAGGATGATGGTGCATGTGATTCACAGCGGCTTCGCCGCTGGCAGCGGTGATTACATTATATCCCAGCTTTTCCAGCATCTCGGAGGCGATCTGCCGCTGTTCTTTAATATCGTCGACAACCAGGATGGTCTCACCCTGGCCCTTAATTTCTGCAAGGCTTACGAGGTCTGTGTCTATTATTAATTCCTGGCGAGTGACGGGAAAGTAAAGGGTGATGGCCGTTCCTTTGCCTTCTTGGCTATCAATATCGATATATCCCCGGTGATCTTTTACCGTGCCCCACACCACCGCCATTCCCAATCCGGTACCACTGCGACCCATGGACTTTTTCGTATAAAACGGTTCAAAAATACGTTCAATATCTTCAGGGGCCATGCCGATTCCGGTATCCTCAATTGTCAATGTAACATAATCGCCTCGACCGATTTCATCAAACGCGTTTTTATTTTTGTCCTCGTGTCGATTTTCGCTACGAATGATTATTTTGCCCCCGTCAAGCATTGCTTCGGCCGCGTTGGATACCAAATTCATTATGGTCTTTGACAGATGAACCGGAGAACCCAAAATGTTTAACAGATTGGCTTCCAGATACCGTTCCATTTTTACATCGGGATGGTCTATTTCTAATTTTTCATGTTCGGGGCTAAGCAGGTATTCCGAAACGATGCTGTTTAAATTAACGACTTCTGTAGCCGCGACCCCTCTGCGGGCCAGCGTTAATAAATCCTGGACGATCGCCGCCGCTTTTTCGCCGGATTTTTGAATGGTTAAAATGGGCTTTCGAAGCGGGCTGCTCTCATCGATCTCCATTAATAAAAGCTCTGGATAACTGACAATTCCGGATAAAATATTGTTCAAATCATGGGCCACACCACCGGCGAGAGTGCCGATGGCCTCCATCTTCTGAGCGCGTTGCAGCTGGGCCTGCAAATCCTTTTTTTCCAGATCCGCCAGCTTGAGTTCGGTGATATCGTTGCCGATGCACAGAATTTCCTTAAACAACCCCTTCTCATTAAAAATCGGTTGATACGTCCAGGCGATCCAGACTTTCTCCCGGTTTCGGCGCTCCGTTTCGTTTTCATTGACCCTCGGCCGGTCCGGGTTTTTTTGCAGGGAGTTGACCAGGGCTTCAAAACCCTGACGGTTTGCGCGGCCGGCCGGCAAAATAATCTGTTCGGCATTTTTGCCGAGCATTTCATTTTCGGTATAGCCAAAAAGCCGCTGGGCGAATTCATTGGAAAATGTAACGCGACCTCCCGTCTCTATCCGCAGGATAACACTGTTGGCGGTTTCGACAAGTTCGCGATATTTGTTTTCGCTCCGTTGTAGTTTTACAAAGGACCTTGCGTTCATGATGCTGGTTGCGAGCTGGGACCCCAAACCCATCAAGAGGTTTACGTCGCTTTGCAGCAGCGGTGTTTTGGATTTAATATTGTCGACCGCTAAAATTCCCAGCGCTTCCTGTTCATATACAATTGGAACACAGATCACGGACTGACCGCCCATTTGTTTTGCAAACTCCAGACTCCTGGGGGACAGCGTGTCTTCAATTTCACGGATATCCTGGATTAAAAGCGGTTTGCTTTCTCTCATGGTCAAGATAAACAACCCTTTGGATTCCGGGTTATTCAAATTAAATTCGAGTCCCTTTAAAAAATTCTCCTGTTTTTCGGTATGGCCAAAACCGGCGCTATAGCGCAGGTGGGATTTTTCCTCGTTTGCCAGCATGATCAGGCCGCGGTCAAAATCAAGACGCTTATCCATTACGCTGACGACGCTTCTAAGCAGGTCATCAATCGTCAATATTTTCGAGGCTGCCTGCCCGATCTCCTGAACGAGCAGGGCGTTATTATAGCGAATATAACTTTCCAGAATCTGGTCTTCCCCGGTTGCTTTTTGAGTTTCGACGGTCTGGGTCAGCTCTTTTTTTTCAAGATATTCGGAATAAAATGAAATGCTTGTAGCGAGCGTGGCAAGGGCGAGCACCACATAGCTCCAAATCGCCGGGGTCATAAACCAAAATAGGATCAGGGAGGTCAGGACACTGAACAAAAGAAAATAATTACGGATGCGCTTCAAGAGCATGTAGGGCATCTTCTGCCAGCTGATGATATAGCGGCAGCATTCATCGCCTCTGTGAAAACAGGAAGGGTGTTCAATCTGGGCGAGTTTATCGCTAAAAAATTTCGTTGCGGCCTCGAATACCCCCGTTCGATTGGCGCACTGGTAGGGTTTTTCTTGAACGCCGGGCATGGGAACAGAGGTGATCTCCACCCTGTTCGCCCCCAATTTTTTGACTTTGACCAGGGCCCCGCGACTCATGAACGGGTACATCTTTCCCATCAGCATGTAAACTGCGGTCGGGTTCATTAATCCCAAAGCGTACTGTTTGACCGCACCGGCGGCTGCGGAGGTCGAAGAATAGCGACCTGCATCCCTGGCAATATTCGCATTAGCGGTCTTTTTTACGAGCGTCTCGTGAAAACGATCGATCTGCTCCTGATTAAACCAGTGAGCCGAATCTTCCACCTCGTACCAGGTGATTGCGGCCTCATTCAGAATCGAATCGATACTTACATCAGGATGATACTTGCTGATGTATTCCAAATAAATTTTCATGAGACGGCTGTTATAGAGAGGCGCTTTGTCGTTCATGCTGTTATTCTACCCGAATTTCAAGTCGATTTTCAAGATCGATTTTTTTTTTATAATTATTCCTTTATGTTATTGCCGCTTGGGGTCCTATCCAACCGGGCGCACAATTTTTGAAGCCGGGACCAGCTGAACCTGGTTTTGCAGATCCGGCAGCATCTCTTGCAATATGCGGTAAGTCGTCGAATGTGGGTGCAGGATGCCCACCGCTTCACCATTTAACCTGGCGATACGGATCAGCTCCTTAATTTGTTTTCGGATAAAATCCGGTTTCTGGTAGTGGTCAATAAACACGTCCCGCTGGGCAAAAGGCACCTGAAACAGGCGCGCCGACGGTTTGCACAGAGAATCAGACGTTGTACGGCTGTCAACAAAAAAGAGTCCGCGATGTTTCAAAACGGAAAAAATTTGATACATCTGGGCCGATTCTGCCGTTAATTTTGAACCCATATGGTTGTTGATCCCCTTAACGCCGGGCATTGTATTGAGGTTTTCCTCGAGCTGGTTGATCAGCTCATCAGGTGTCATTGAGCTTAGCAGTGTTCCGGGGCCGGGGTTCACCCCCGGAT
>Ga0255055_10002626_pt1 | contig 12547 bp, 7 predicted proteins | sample JV7_2_27_MG_FD_188633 | JGI IMG/M metagenome (GOLD analysis project Ga0255055, IMG submission 188633) | Seawater microbial communities from Jervis Inlet, British Columbia, Canada - JV7_2_27 | ecosystem: Environmental > Aquatic > Marine > Inlet | place: Canada: British Columbia | collected...
ACTCCGGCTGGAATAGGCCCTATGTCTCCAGGTGATAGGGTTGACGTCCAGATTGAAGGAATAGGAACTCTTTCCAACACTGTCATGAAAATAAAATCGTAGGGGCTTGATTTATTGTAGGGGCTTGATTTATCAAGCCCACCTTTTAAGGTATATAAAATGATTTATAGCTAATGTAGGGGATCGATTTATTGTAGGGGCTTGATTTATCAAGCCCACCTTTTAAAATATATCAATGATTGATGGCTAATGAAGGGGTCGATTTATTGTAGGGGCTTGATTTATCAAGCCCACCTTTTAAAATATATCAATGATTGATGGCTAATGAAGGGGTTTGAGAGGCAAGTTGCTTTTTCATATTTTTCTGGTTACACTTTTCTCACCAGTTATATAATAATGAGCAGATGAGATGGAAAAGAAGTGATGAACGAACTTCACTGAATAGACCACTTTCTTTCTCCGGCTTATCTCACTTTGATTAGAAGGAGGTTTAAATGAAAATTTTTTTGGACACGGCTGATTTAGATCAAATTAAGGAGGCAGCACGTTGGGGAATATTAGACGGGGCCACAACCAATCCTACTCTGGTCTCCAAAGAGAGTTTAAAATTTGAGGATTTAATAAAAAAAATCTGCAAAATTGTGCCGGGGCCCGTGAGTGTCGAATGTGTTTCGACAAAGTCTAAAGATATCATTAAAGAAGCGAGAGACTTGGCCAAGCTAGCCGACAATGTAGTCGTGAAGATACCGATCTGTGTGGAAGGTCTTAAAGCGATTAAAGTGCTATCAGGGGAAGGAATCAAGGTTAATACAACCTTAATATTTTCTCCAAACCAGGCTCTTCTGGCAGCTAAAGCAGGAGCAAGATTTGTAAGCCCTTTTGTTGGCCGTCTTGATGATCTTTCTCACCAAGGAATGGACTTGGTAGATGAAATAGTAACCATATTTAATAATTATGGATTTGAGACGGAAGTGATCGTAGCCAGCATAAGGCATCCCCTTCACGTTTTGGAGAGTGCCTTAATGGGAGCAGACATTGTTACCGTTCCCTTTGCTGTTTTGGAGAAAATGGTGAAGCATCCCTTGACCGATATCGGGATAGAAAAATTCTTAAAAGATTGGAATAAAGTCAAACGCTAGATAATAAATATCCAATCGAGAGAGAATAAAATGACTATCGAAAAAAAGTTAGAGAAGCTCAAAGAAAAAACAAAAGCAGCTGAATTGGGAGGGGGCAAACAGAGGATAGAGAAACAGCATCAGGCCGGGAAACTTACTGCCCTGGAGAGAGTAACTCTCCTTCTGGATGAAGGTTCTTTCCAGGAAATGGATAAACTTGTAGTGCATCAAAGTCGTGATTTCGGGATGGAAAAAAAGAGAATTTATGGGGATGGAGTTGTAGCTGGTTATGGCACCATTGATGGGCGGAGGGTGTTTATTTTTGCCCAGGATTTCACGGTATTCGGAGGTTCTTTGAGTGGGGCAAATGCAGCAAAAATCGTGAAAATTATGGACTTAGCCCTCAAAGGAGGCGTTCCTATCATCGGCCTCAATGATTCTGGAGGCGCTCGCATTCAGGAAGGTGTGGCGAGCTTAGGAGGATATGCCGATATCTTTTTAAGGAATGTTCTTGCTTCTGGGGTCATTCCCCAGATCTCAGCTATCATGGGACCTTGTGCGGGAGGCGCTGTCTATTCACCAGCCATAACCGATTTTGTTATCATGACAAAAGATATCAGCAATATGTTCATCACAGGGCCGGATGTGATTAAGGCAGTGACCCAAGAAGATGTTACCATGGAAGAATTAGGAGGAGCAGACACCCACAACGCAATAAGCGGTGTTGCTCATTTTGCGGCTGATGATGAGAATCATACCCTGGCTTTGATCCGAGAGCTTATCTCTTTTATTCCTGATAATAACATGGAAGATCCTCCCTTGAAGGAAACATCTGATCCTTCAGACAGGACAGATGAGGAGCTGAATTTTTTGGTTCCTGATGATCCCAATAAGCCCTATGATATTAGGAAGATCATAAGCGAAGTTTTGGATGACAAGTATTTCTTCGAGGTTCAAGCCCATTATGCCAAAAACATAGTGATTGGTTATGGCCGTCTGGGGGGAAGACCGGTAGCAGTCGTCGCCAATCAGCCAGATCATCTAGCCGGTGCTCTGGATATCAATGCCTCGGATAAGGCAGCTAGATTTATTCGTTTCTCTGACGCCTTCAATATACCTCTAATCACATTTGAAGATGTACCTGGATTTTTGCCCGGTGTTGCCCAGGAACATGGCGGAATAATCCGTCATGGAGCAAAACTCCTCTATGCTTTTGCCGAGGCTACAGTGCCAAAGATAACTGTCATAACCCGGAAGGCTTATGGAGGAGCCTATTGCGTTATGGCTTCCAAGCATATTAGAGCAGATATCAATTATGCTTATCCTACTGCTGAAATAGCCGTCATGGGTCCGGAAGGCGCTGTTGATATCGTTTACAAGCACGAGCTGGGTAAAACAAAAGATCGGGCGAAGCAGAGAGAGTCAAAAGTGGAAGAGTTCAGGCAGAAGTTTGCCAATCCTTACATTGCCTGTGAGCTGGGTTATCTTGATGAAATTATCGAGCCGAAATTTACGAGGCCAAAACTCATTGCTGCCTTGGAGATTTTAGAAAACAAGAGGGATAAGAATCCTCCCAAAAAGCACGGAAACATTCCGCTATAAATATGCAGGGGTTTGATTGAAATTTGTAGGGGCTTGATTCATCAAATCCGCACTTTGATAAATTGAAATAAAAGGAAGAGCAGAAAGAGATTAAAATGGCCGTAAGGTATGATTGAAATTTGTAGGGGCTTGATTCATTCAGCCCGTGATTGATTGATTCTTGTGTAGGGGCTTGATTCATCAAGCCCACCTTTTACAATATATGTAATAATTTGCAGGAAATGTAAGAGTTTGATTCATTAAACAGGTACACAGGATGATATGGAAGAGAACGTCATTGCGAGCGACCGAAGGGAGCGCGGCAATCTCATCTCTTTTTTAAAAGAGACTATTGTAAAAAGCAGGAAAACAAGAACCGAGAGAATAGAAAAATGGCTAAAATGTTCAAGAAAGTTCTGATTGCCAACAGAGGCGAAATTGCTGTCAGGATAATCCGCGCCTGTCGTGAGTTGGGCATTGTTCCTGTGACCGTATATTCAGAGGCAGACCGGAAAGCCCTTCATGTAAGGCTGGCTGAGGAAGCCTACTATATTGGTGAATCAGTACCATCCCGGAGTTATCTAAATATCGAAAAAATAATTGAAGTCGCAAAAAAGAGCAAAGCTGAGGCTCTCCATCCCGGCTATGGATTCCTGGCTGAAAATCCTGGTTTAGTAGCACGATGCGAGGAAGAAAGGATTGTCTTTATCGGACCTCCCTCTGAGCCTATGGAAATCATGGGGAATAAAACTACTTCCCGGACGAGGATGACCAAAGCCGGAGTGCCGGTTATCCCGGGCACTCTTGAGTCTTTAAAAGATGAGAAAGATTTAAAGGAGAAAGCTGAAAAGGTAGGTTTCCCTGTTCTGCTTAAAGCAGCGGCTGGCGGTGGAGGCAAGGGACTGAGGTTGGTGAGAAAGAGGAAAGACCTTCTCCCGTCATTCAGATTAGCCCGGTCTGAAGCGAAAGAGAGTTTTGCTGATCCTTCCATCTACATCGAGAAATATCTCGACGAGCCGCATCATATCGAGATTCAAATCCTGGCTGACAATTTTGGGAATATTGTTTATCTGGGCGAAAGGGAGTGTTCTATTCAAAGACGATACCAAAAAGTCCTGGAGGAAACACCCTCTCCTTTCATTGATAATGAGATGCGGGAAGAAATGGGGCGGATTGCTGTGAAAGCAGCAGCTGCGGTGAACTACAGGAATGCCGGAACGGTAGAGTTTGTGGTTGATAAAAAGAAAAAATTTTATTTTTTAGAAATGAATACCAGGCTTCAAGTGGAACATCCAATCACAGAAATGGTAACGGGCATTGATCTTGCCAAGAGCCAGATTGAAATAGCAGCAGGCTTTCCGTTAAGTATTAGCCAGAAGGATATAAAGCCCAAAGGATTCTCGCTGGAATGCCGAATATATGCCGAGGATCCGGAAAATGATTTTATGCCTTCCCCCGGGAAAATAATTCATCTCCGAACCCCTGCGGGAGGATTGGGTGTTCGGGATGATAACGGAGTCTACCAAGGATATGAAGTACCTCTTGAGTACGATCCCCTGCTTTCCAAGCTAATTACCTGGGGAAGCACAAGAATTGAAGCCATTCATCGAATGCTCAGAGCATTATCCGAATACCAGGTCTATGGTATAAAAACCACGATTCCTTTTTTCAGACGGATTCTTCTTCACCCGGAATTCCTTGCGGGCGATTATAATACCCATTTCATCGCCAACCTGGAGAAAGAAAGAGACGGGGGAGGACCAGAAGAGAAGGTAGTGGCCTTGATAGCAGCAGGAATAAAAACTTATGCGGAGAGAAAATCAGGCCCTGCGTCTGCACCCAAAAGAAAAGAGAGCAATTGGAAATTTCAGGGGAGATTACAAAACTTTTCCGACAGGCTGTAAAATGAATCTTTCACTTTGGCTTGATGATAAAGAGTTCACGCTAAGCTTAGAAGAAAAAGTAAAGAATGATATTCTGGTTTCTCTCGGGAAAAGAGAATATCATGTTTCAGTTGAATTCTTGAGCTCCGATGAGATTCTTCTGAATATAGACGGCAAAATTCACAACGTTATAATCAATTCAAATTCTTCATCTCATTCTGTTTATGTGAATGGACGATTTTTCAAGATAGAGAAGAAGTCTGTTTCGCAGATTTTAGGAAGGAAAGGAGCAAAGCTCAAGAAGAGAGATGTCAAGACATCCATGCCGGGAAGAATAGTGAAGGTTTTTGTCGAAGAAGGGGAAGAAGTAAAGGAAGGCCAGGCTGTTTTAATCCTGGAGGCTATGAAGATGCAAAATGAGATTAAGTCCCCTCAACCCGGGATAATAACAAAAATAAATCCTGTGGCCGGTGATTCCGTGGAAGCTGGCTCCCTCCTTTTTTCTGTCGAATAGGAACGTAGGAACGGGGTCAGACTTGCAAAACATGCGTTTTTTATTGCCGCCTAGGAACGGGGTCAGACTTGCAATCCCTGGGAGGTCAGGCCTTTAAAAGTTGAGTTTTAATCTGCTTCTTACTTGATGGCCTTAGTTTATATGATTTTATTTTATCCCGCAAAAAACTCAAGTTTTGCAAGTCTGACCCCATTAACTTTTTAAATTCCTCGGATAAATTGTTATATTCTTCCTTTCTTATTTAGCCGTAAATACTGCCTCTGGCTAAGGATAAAACAGATGAATCTTGGGTGTCGTATTTATTGATTGGTCTGTCGACGTAAAAGGCAAAGTTAGCGGCTGACCCCGCAAGGAGCTATATACAAGGCACTAACCGTGATATAATATAACACTGCCCTTAAATATATATTTTTGGTAAATCAAATAATGTCATGATATCAGATCTCGTTTCTACGGAGTAGTTAGAGAGTAATCATGAAGGCACATAAAAAGCTTAGATTACTCGTCATTCTCTTTGTTATAATCCTCTTCTTGGCAGGATCAGGGGTGGTCATCAAAAATATTCTTCTTAACCGGATAACGAAAAAAGTACAATCAACCTTTGAATACTCCCACCTTCACGTGTCTGTTTTCCCTCCTGTTCTCATTTTAGAAGATGTGAGAGCACGCGCTCCTTCGCCCTTGTTTTCTGCAAAAAGAATTGCTGTAAGGATCTCTTATGGATCGTTGTTAACCAGGGAAAGAGCCTTTAATGTTTCTATCGAACGCCCGATTTTAAGGCTCAATGGCACCTCTGCCGAAAAAGAGAAAGAAAACGGGGAAGTCAGTTTTTCTCTTCCGTTTTCGGTAGAAGCAGGATCGATAAAGGAAGGGGAGTTCTATTTCCTGGGAAAAGAAGTGAGTTTTCAGTCCAGGAATATAAATGCCCGTTTTTCCCAGAAAAAAGGTGATCTTTCTTTTCAAGCAGAAGCAGAGCAGAATATCTTATCACTGGACCCAATCCTGCCTCAGGTAGAGGGAAAAATAAATCTTTCTGTCAATAGACGCGGCAAAGAGATTATCATAAAAAAAATTGAGATCGATGGTTCTGATTTTAGCCTGAAAGCCAAAGGGAGCTTGCTCAATCCGCTAAACGCTGATTTGCGCCTGGAGACTTCTTTGAAAACTAAAGCTTCATTCGTTGTCGACTTTCTTCACCTTCCTTTTGATTGGGAGGGGGAGGTTGAAGGAGCAGGGATTCTTACCAGAAGCAGCGAAGGTATTGCTTTTAAAGGGAATTTTTCGAGCGAGAGTCTTGTCTTGAACAGAGTCTTCCTGGGAAAAGTAAACGGAGAAATCGATTTTAACGAAAAAGCAGCTAAAACTGTAGAGTTTAATATCCAGAAGAAATCAATGCCGCCTGAATTTGTAAGAATTCATCTGGAAGAAGATAGAATTGGGGGGGAAGCTGAAGGAGTTCACCTGGATCCTATAATTAATTATTTTTCCCTGCCCTGGCCCATAAAGTCTCCTGCCTGGGGAAGTTTCTCGATTGAAAACGAGAAACTTCAAGCGGTTGTAGAATTCAGGGAAGATGATTTCGAAGTTGAGTCGGGTCGATTTCCTTTTGACGGCCTGGTCAAATTTAACTGGGACGGGAAAAATGAGTTTACATTTTCTTCTCAAGATCTTTCCTCTAGTTTTGGCCAGATTAACGTTGAAGGAAAAGCAGTAGTTGGGAAGGAGCTGGACATAACCATTCAAGGCGAGATCAAGGATGTAAAGCAGGCTCGACAGTTTACATCTGTGATACTTTCACATAATTTCGACTTTCCCGAGATAAGAGGGAAGGGCAAGAGCAATATTCATATCTTTGGCCATTATGACCTCCCTCAGATTAAGGCAGATTTCGCCTTCACTCCCGGAGGCTATGATAGATTCGATGCAGATTCGATCGAAGGTGAAGTCGAGCTAATAGGGGATGAGTTTTTTGGGAGATTCAGGATAGATGACCCTTTCATGAAAGGGAAAATTAGTCTCTTTTCGAGCCCGGAAGAGCTGAAAGTTGATATTCAACTTGATCGAGGTCTAATTGAAAGAATTTTCCCGGGTTTTGACATTGATTTTCCTCTCCGAGGAGAAGCTTCAGGAAATTTTGAGGTAAAACTGAAAAATGAGGATATTCAGCTTAAAAGTACCTTCTCCAGTTCATCGATGAAATTCGCAGGCAAGAACCTGAGAGACATAAGCGGAAAACTGGAATGGCAGGGTGATGCCCTTTCTTTCTCCGACCTTCAATTTCATTTACACGGGGGGATTGTAAAAGGAAACGCCAGTGTAGACCTAAGAGCTGAAGATTTCGATATCGATATCCGTGGAGAGGATATCGACATCTCTTCCCTGTATGCTGACGTCAACGGGAACCTGGGATTCAGCCTTAAGGGTAAAGGTGTCCTCGGTCAGGACTTGGCCCTGGGCAATTTTGAAATTAAGGATTTGCACTATATTCATCTTCAGAAAACCGAAGCTAGGGGACAGGCGAAGCTTGGCTACTCGGAAGGAAAGCTTGGTTTGGAGTTAAACGGAAATTTCCTTCCAGGTAAAAATGAGTTTAATATTTCACTCGCACTCCCCATCCCTGTTGGTGATGAAATGTTTTCCGTCGATATAAGAGGAAGCGTCACCAATCTCGATCTCCTGCTCCCGTGGAAAGGGGCCAAGGGGCGCGTTAATTATCTGGGCGAAGTTAGAGGCGGAAAAGGTTCTCCTCAGATTAAAGGAGCTATTGATTTTCAAGGGTCGGTTTTTCCGCTGGAGCGGTTTGCCCATGCTTTGAGAGATTATTCCGGGTTGATGTTTATTGAAAACAACAAGGTTTCTTTTCGCTCCCTTCAGGCCAAATTAGGCGGAGGTGATGTTCAGGGAAATGGCGAGTTGGAATTTGGAAACGGCAGGATTGAGAATATTGACCTTAAAATAGAGGGGAAAAATTTGCTTCTCTCTCCCTTAGAAAGGACCAGGGCCTTGACTGATGGCTCTTTGAATCTGATAAAGGATTCTAATCGCTTTGTATTGGAAGGAGATTTGTTAGCTCAAAAGCTTTCCTGGAGGCGTGAAGTTGATGAGAAATTTACTTTCTATTCAAGCCCTTATTATAATCCCCGAGAAGAGCCAGGTTTTTTTGATGACCTTACTCTGAACATTAGACTGAGAGCAGATGATAATGCGTGGATGGAAAACTCTTTGGGCACGGCTAGAGGCAGGTTTGATCTGACTCTAACAGGCAGTGTGATAACGCCAGTGGTGCTTGGCGATATCGAAGCTATAGATGGGGAAGTCTATTTTCAGGATAGGAAATTTAGAATACTAAGCGGACGCTTGAGTTTTATCAATCCTGCGACCATTGAACCTTATTTAAGTTTTAAGGGAGAAACATACGTTAAAGATTATAGAGTGACTTTTTCTCTTGATGGCCCGGTTGACCGCCTTACCCCAGAATTGAGCTCTTCACCCCCGTTACCGCCAGAAGATGTCCTGGCTCTTCTCGCCTTAGGAGAGTCTTTCAAGCGCACTTATTCTTATGATACAAGCACACTGCTAACTACTTATTCTCTCGTTTCTTTCCAGCTTTCAGAAGAAGCAAAGAAGCGTGCTGAGGGCCTTTTCGTCATCGATCGCTTCAGAATCGATCCTTTTATCATGGGCTCTTCTCCTGAGATGGCAGCTCGCTTGACTATAGGGAAAAAAATATCGAAAAACTTTTTTATTCTTTATTCTGCCAATCTTAGAGCTCAAAGGGAGGAGATTGCGCGGTTAGAATGGGAACTGACGAATGATCTCTCTATTGTCGGAATCCGTAATGAAGAGGGTCGGATTAGCATTGATGTTAAAATTCATAAGAGATTTTAGCTTCGGAGAAAGAAAACAAGCACTATTTTTTCTCCTGTTCTTCTTTATTGTTTTTTTACCCAGGGAATCTGTATCCCTGTCTCAAAAGCCCTCTCCTCTCATAGCAAAAGTATCTATCCGGATTGACGGCCAACCAGATGATGAATCTATGGCAGGAATGATTCCTGTAAAGGAAGGAGAGGAGTTCTCTTTGAAAAAGATCACCAACAGCATTAAACAGATTTACAGGACAGGGCTTTTCTCTGATGTTCAGGTTTTGAAGGAGGGAGAGCAGGAGATCCAGCTAACTTTTCTCCTGACAAGACGGTTTTTTATCCGAAAGATTATTTTCAGGGGAAGACAGAAGGTCTCTCGTAAAGACCTAAAGGAAAGCTTGCTATCTTTATCTGAGGGGAGTTTTTTCTCCGATGAGAAGATGAACAAGGCTGTTGGAGAATTAAAGGAAGCTCTTGCCAAGGAAGGCTATTTTCAGTCTGAGATTGAGGCTTTTGCCGAGAGAGATTCCAGAAGTCCCACGGTTAGTGTGATTTTTGAGATTCGCTCTGCCAAAAGGTACATTATCAAGAAAATTGCTTTTTCAGGAGAAAAGATTCTCCCTGAAGCTGAATTGAAGAAAGAAATGAAAATCAAGAAAGGGGCCGAATATGTCCCTTCGGTTCTGGAGAAGGAGCTAACAAGGCTTAAAGAATATTATGGCTCGAAGGGCTATAAAAGAACAGAGATTGATGTCGAAGAGGTAGAATTTAATGAAAGGGAGCGGAATACTTACCTTTCTTTAAGAATTATCCCTCACGAGAAAATAGAGATTGCTGTGGAAGGAGCGCAAGTTCCCTTGAGACTTCTGGAACCAATCTGGGAGCCAAGAATATTTGAAGAGTGGGGACTGGCCGAAGGAGAAGCAAAAATTATAGCTTACCTGAGGAAAAAAGGTTACCTTTTTTGTTCTGTCGCTTCGTCCATTGAAAAAGTGGATAATGAGATTCGCGTTGTTTATAAAGTCAGCCCGGGCGAGAAATTTAAGATCAAGGATGTTTCTTTTGAAGGTCTGGAATATTTTACTCCTCAAGAGTTAAAAGAAGAGCTTGCCTCAGAGGCAAATGTTCTTTTTTCGAGCTGGATAGACGGGGAAAAACTGTTTGGGTTGCACGAGGAGATAGTATTTCTTTATAAGACCAGAGGATTTCCTGATGCAAGAGTAGTTTTGAATTTTTTTCCGCAGGGGAAAACGGTAAGAGCCCATTTTTTTATCGAAGAGGGAGGCCAGGAGAAGATTGAAAAGATATCTTTTGAAGGAACAAACCTGTTTAACAAGGAAACCCTTCTTAAGCAAATAGGCAGTTTTGAGGGCGGATTTTTCTACCAGCCCAACCTCCAGAATGACATGGAAAGACTTGGTAACTTTTACCTGAACCAGGGTGTTAGAGGAACTGAAATCAGGGCCAGGATTGAAAGAATAGGAGAGAATCTTTTTTCTGTTTTTTTTAGTCTTAGAGAAGGGAAAAAAGTTAAGATTGATAGTATCGTGATTGCAGGTAATATTGTTACAAAAAGACGAACCATTATCAGAGAGCTTAAAGTAAAAGTGGGAGAATATGCTCACTTTGAACGAATACGAGAGTCGAAAAGAAGGCTTGAAAAGCTGGGTGTTTTCACAGAAGTGAAAATTGATGAAATTCCCATCTCTACTGAGAAGGAAAACTTGATCATCATCGTCAGGGAAGGTAAGAGAAATTATGCAGGGCTTGGTGCAGGATTGGAGACCAGGAGCGAGCGTCAGACTTTTTCTCTCTGGAATAATCCGGTCAGGCTTAGGGGAACGGCCGAGTTTATCAAGAGTAATGTTTTAGGTTCAGCAGCTCAACTAAGCCTCGTCGGGCAATTCAGTCTCAAAGAAAGAAGAGGAGTTTTTTCCTGGAAGCAGCCCTACTTTTTCGGTCTCCCGATGGAGGCCTATATGAATGCCTGGCTGGAAAGGGAAGAGCGGGAGAGCTTTACCTTCGACCGGCAAGGTGTGAGTCTCACAGCCATCAAATCCGTTTCAAAGGATCTTTTGTTCCTGGCAACTATGAGGTGGGCCAGGACAAATATTGTTACCTTACTGATCGAAGAATCAGAGGTTGACCGCCAGCATCGTCCTTTTTCTGCAACTTCTATCTCTGGCAGCCTCATCTGGGACAGAAGGGATGAACCTTTTAATCCAAAGAAAGGCTCTTTTTTAAGTTTTGTCCTTGAAAAGGCCTTTCCTCTTCTCAAGTCTGAGTCAGATTATTTGAAAAGCTTCATCAAGTATAAGCAATTTATCCCTGTTTTTTCCGGTGTTACCTTTAGCGCCACCTCCCGCCTTGGCCTGGGAGGAGGCGGAAAGCCTATTCCTATTCATGAGAGGTTTTTTGCTGGAGGAAGTAACTCGTTCCGTGGGGCAAGGTTCGACGAACTGGGTCCAAAAGACCCGGTTTCGCAGAAGCCTGTTGGAGGAGAAGCCCTGTTTTTGTTAAACTTTGAACTGACATTTCCTCTGATTCCAGCGATTAAAAATTTATCAGGGGCTCTTTTTTACGATAAAGGCAATGTTTTCGAAAAAACAACGCATTTTAACCTGCCTGCTCTTCAAGATGCAGTGGGGATTGGAATCCGGTATCGTACTCCCTTGGGTCCCGTAAGATTGGAGCTAGGCTGGAATTTGGATGCCGAGAATGGAAGAACAAAGCCTTTAGTTTATTTCACGATCGGAAATGTCTTCTAAAAATATGCCTAAAATGAGACGACTGAATATTTTTCCCCGGATTTTTTTCTATCAATTAATTAAAGTCATTTTTTTTCTTTTTATCGTTTACTGCTTTTCAGAAACAGTAGACCGGATAGTGGCTGTAGTCAACGAACAGGTCATAACATTAACTGATCTGAGGATTGCAGAGGCATTCGGCCTCCATGATGAAGAGCTCAAGGAAAGGTCTGGAAACCTTCGTCCGTTGATACTGGAGCGGCTGATTGATAAAAAACTTGTTATTGCTTTAGCAGGTGAAGAAGTCTTTGTAGAAAAGGAGGAGTTGGATTCTTTCCAGGCAAGAATAATTGAGAAATTGGGTAATGAGCCAGTCCGTAGAAAGCTTGAAGAGTTTGACCTGGATTGGGATGATTTGAGAGGTTATATCCGAGAGAAAATCAATTATCAAAAAATCATATCTCGGAAATTTGGCCAACGAATTATTGTGAGTTTAAAGGAAATCGAGGGCTATTACAAACAGAGCTATGTCTCTTCTCAAAGAGAGAAGGGATTGGAGTCTCGACCGATGATGGAGATTCTCGACTTGCTTGAATCCCTTATCATCCAGGAAAAAGTTAAAACTCAGATTAATGATTGGATAAAAAACCTGAGGAAAAAGGCGGATATACAGATATTATTGCAGGAAATATAGGGGCTTGATTCATCAAGCCCACGATTGATTGATTCTTGTGTAGGGGCTTGATTCATCAAGCCCACCTTTTAAAATATATGCAATGATTTATAGTTGAGGTAGGCGCTTGATTCATCAAGCCCACGATTGATTGATTCTTGTGTAGGG
>Ga0255055_10002627_pt1 | contig 12547 bp, 14 predicted proteins | sample JV7_2_27_MG_FD_188633 | JGI IMG/M metagenome (GOLD analysis project Ga0255055, IMG submission 188633) | Seawater microbial communities from Jervis Inlet, British Columbia, Canada - JV7_2_27 | ecosystem: Environmental > Aquatic > Marine > Inlet | place: Canada: British Columbia | collected...
AATCCCGTAACGGTCGTGCTCTGGTAGCTGATGAGATGGGACTGGGGAAGACAGTACAAGCCCTGGCATGGCTCCAAATGCATCCGGAACTCAGGCCAGCCATCTGTGTGGTCCCTGCAGGAGCTAAACTTAACTGGGAGAAGGAAGCCCGGGACTGGATACCCAATCCTGATACCCAGGTAATATTTAGTACATCTTCCATCCATGCCAATCCAAATGGGATATACATTATCAACTACGACATATTAAAAAACTGGGTCACAGAACTGCAACGATTAAATCCCAAGGTCTTGATTATCGACGAATGCTTTCCTGCAGGAACTAAAATCTCCACCCCGCATGGTTTAATTAATATTGAAGATATAAGAAAAGGAGATACTATATATACTGCTATTGGAAAAGGAATTGTCCAAAAAATAGATGAAAGAAAAGTAACAAATCTTATTTTTATTCATTTAGAAGATGGTAGAATAATTAAAACTACTCCAAATCATCCTTTTTTTACAGATCATGGTTGGTTAAGAGCAGAACAATTAAATAAGCGTATTGTTTTTGAAATGTCAGATATTTTTAATATACTTGCTAAAGACATTAATATAAAAACAACAAATGAAAAAAATAAAAAAGAAATGCGAATGGTGTGGAGAAGATTTCGAAATAACACAACACAGAAAACGTTTCTGCGGAAAATCTTGTTCAGCGAAATGGAGACATACCCTTCCCCATGTGAAAAACGCAATCACATCAGAATCAAAGCGCAAAAAAATAAGCACCAAATTAAAAATAGCACATGCACAAAACCCAGATTGGGCAAAAGAAACATCCATCAGGATGAAAAAAAACAACCCATCTTCCCGTCCAGAAGTAAAAAAGAAAATCAAGGAACATTGGAAAAAATTCGGTCATCCATTGCAGAGGCAACAATTACGAGGAGGAAACGGAAAACCCCTACCCAAGGCACAACGCATCCTTTGGGCAGCCCTTGGATTAGGATGGAAAGTAGAACACATAGTCCCAACAAAACAATCCAAAAATTCAGGATACCCAACGCATTACAAAATAGATATTGCTTTCCCATTATTCAAAATAGGAATAGAATTGGATGGTTGGATACATCAATTGGAGGAACGAAAAAAATTAGATCAAAAAAAGGAAAAATTCCTAAAGGGATTAGGGTGGAAGATATTACGTTTCAAAAATCAGGAAGTGGAGGACAATCTAAAACAAGTACTGTCTATAATTTACAAGTTTCTGGACACCCATCATATTATGCTGAAGGAATATTAGTTCATAATTGCCACTATATTAAAACCAACAAAGCCCAGCGTACCAAGGCAGTTAAACGACTGGCCAAGGGCATACCACATGTGGTGGCTCTGTCAGGGACACCAATTAAAAACCGGCCAGCTGAGATCTACAACGGTGTACGCTTGGTGGATCCCATGATCCTGCCCGAACCCTGGCCATTCTATAAAAAATTCTGTGGATTGGTACACAATGGATTTGGTTGGGACTGGTCCGGAGCCACAAATACAAAAGAACTGCATGAAATCCTGACCGAGTCAATAATGATTCGTAGATTGAAAGAGGAAGTACTCCCTGAATTGCCTCCTAAGACCAGGGCGTTCGTTCCCATGCCATTGGATAACCGGTCCGAGTATACCATAGCAGAAGATGACTTCATTGAATATCTCAAGGCTAAGAAAGGATTAGCTACTGCACAAAGGGCAGAGAAGGCATCACACCTGGTCCAGGTGGAATCGTTAAAGCAACTCGCAGTTGAAGGGAAAATTAAACACTGTATTAAGTGGATAGAAGACTTCCTGGAGGTGGAGAAAAAACTAGTCGTCTTCTGTGTCCATCGTAACGTGGCCTCCGAGCTTATGAATCATTTTAAGGACACTGCAGTAAAAATCGTGGGTGGTATGTCTGCCCATCAGAAGGACGATTCAGTGGTACGATTTCAAACCGATGACAAGATCCAATTGTTTGTTGGTAACATCGAAGCGGCCGGTGAAGTCATCACACTCACTGCAGCCAGCCACGTGGCCTTTATTGAACTGCCATGGACACCAGGTGGCCTGGTCCAGGCTGAGGACAGATGTCACAGGATAGGACAGGATGATAATGTCACTGTCCATTTCCTGCTGGCCCAGGATACCATCGATGAAAAAATGGCCAAGTTACTGGACCGTAAAGCAGGTATAATCAATGCAGTGCTGGATGGTAAGGAAGAAATGAAGAAAGAATCAATGTTATCTGAATTAATAAACGAATACTTATAAATCAAAATTAAAAATTATGGAAATCTGGAAATATGAATTGGAAGTGACTGATCAGCAAATAATAGCTATGCCATTAGATGCTAAAATCCTCACTGTTCAAACACAGCATGATCAACCATGTCTGTGGGTAGCTGTTATCCCCACCAACGTAAAAGTACAACGCAAGATCCGTGTAGCTGGTACCGGACATACTATACTAACCACCAACGGATATATTGGAACATTCCAACAACTTGGTGGGAATTTGGTATGGCATGTATTTGATGAAGGAGAAAAACATTAATAACAATTAATCATGAAAGGAATTAGAGAATTGATGTATACAAACATCCACGGATGCAATAAGCATCTGACCCGGGAGCATCTTGAAAAGCTTTTCTTTATGGAATTGCTGGCAAACACACATCCCATTGATCGTCCCGATTTTAAAAGGAAATTAGAACATTTAAATCTTATTTAATATGGCACGAAAAATCTATTTTGACCCAAGATCAAATGATATCGGCAAACTGCTGATAAGTAAGGGATTTACACGGGGAATAGAACTTGAACCCGAAGCAAAAATCCATTCATATACACGATCCAAGCTGGAAGTACGACAGGAGGATGGCAAGGTGTATATGATCAACCACGCCCGGGGAGAATATCTGGTATTTGATAAGCTGGTATTTGGTATGGACTTGAAAGAGTTCATCCGAACCGGGGTCCTACCTGGTAGTAAGCAACAAATCAAACCACTTCCAATAGAAGAATAGATATGGGGCTAACAATTTTTGACATCAGATTATTGCAAAGGGGTGATTATATATTATATTATTGCCCAAAACTAGGCTGGGCCAAAGCCAAAATACTTGACTTTGGACTCAATTACTTCCACATGAAGGGCGTAGAGGGTAGCAAAATAGGAGAGGAGTGGATACATGACATCCATCAGATGATGGTTCTCAACCGGTACCATCTATACATACCACCGCCTAAGAAAAAAGTGCCCTGGATCTGGTGGTGGATACGACAGATACTTATGAAATTAGCTAACAGATTACCACATTGAAAATCAAACAACTATACGATGACTTCAACGTGCCATATGCCACTGAGGACAGTGGCCACCGGCACGGACGACCTGGTTGGATCAATACCGAATGCCCCTTCTGTATTGGTAACCCGGGGTATCACTTGGGATTCAATACCGATGGGAACTACTTCTACTGCTGGCGTTGCGGTCCTCATTCCACAAAAAAAGTACTATCTAAATTATTAACGCTCGATGAAAAAGCAATCACACCAATCATTAAACAGTACGGTGGAAGCGATGGGAGAATTCACCCAAGGCTTAAACGAAGCGAGAGCACTACTAAACCTTTTTCTCTGCCCTCCGGATGCGGTCCTATGCAGAGAGTGCATGAACAATACCTTTTATCAAGAGGATTTGATCCAGATCAATTGGAATATGAGTGGAACCTACTCGGAACAGGCCCCGTGTCATCCCTTGACGGAGCCGAGTACAAGCACAGAATCATCGCCCCAATTGAATGGTATGGAAATACAGTATCCTTTCAGGGGCGGGACATCACAGATCTCCACCGTCTCAAATACAAGACGTGTTCTAAGGAACGTGAGGTCATTCATCACAAAGAAATTCTATATGGGAACCAGGAGCACTGGACAAAAACAGGAATCATTGTCGAAGGAATCACGGACGTATGGCGATTTGGGCCCACCACAGCGGCCACGTTCGGAATAGAATTCACTTACTACCAGGTAAGGGCCATAAGCAAGGCCTTTGAGCGTGTGTTCATTATCTACGACAATGAGACCCAGGCCCAGATCCAGGCACAGAAACTAAAGCGTGATCTCAAAGAATATTATCGGGATCCACAGATTGAAATCATTGCAGTTGAAGGAGATCCTGGAGGGTTAAAACAAACTGATGCCGATTATTTAGTTAAACAATTAATAAACCAACAATCATGAAAAAATTAACGATTATAATATTCTTACTAATCTTACTGGGTTGTGATAAGCATAAAGAAGAATACTGTCTGAAATGTACAGAGGGATTTTATATTGATAAGGTTGATGGAGCGTTATCTGGAGGAGGATACCTTTATTCAACTATCCTCATTGAAAGGTTTACAACAATCGAATGCTCTGATACTTATGTTGGTCCTTATAGAATTAGTGGGCAGGCATTTAATCCCCAGGATGGGACTGATTATAATTGGAGTTATAAAGATTGTATAGAATATCAAAACCAATAGTGATGAGCACGCATATTGAAAATATGAACGATGACATCAATCCCCACAGGGAACCACCACCAAAATGGTTCTCTATTGGATGTGCTTTAACCCTGATTGCAATCGTTGTCCTTTGTGTTTTTTTATTAAAAAGGCTTGTAGGTTAAAAAAACATGTGTATCTTTGGCACACGATTGACACATTAGAAAGTGAGAAGGTTGCACATTATGATAGAGCAAAAGTGGTGGGATCGGTTACGTAGAGATATGAAATCCCATGGATTTATCAGCGTTTCAAGTTTCATAAGGTATATAATTATTAAGTTCTTTGAACAACAGGATAAGTGATAAAGGGAGTTCCTATATGATGGTTAATAGCCATCGGCTTCATATGCCGATATATTACTTCCCATCACTTGTACGATAAAGGCAAAGGAGGTTCCTATAAAACTCTGACATATGGAAAAATACCTCCCGCCATTATGGAACCAGTAGCTCAGTTGGTAGAGCAACAGCCAATTACTATCCGCAATCAGCAAAGAGAGTTCCTATGGAATTTAATCTGTAGGTCGTTGGTTCGATTCCAACCTGGTTCCCCTAAATAGACAAAAGGAGTTCCTATAAAACTCTATGCAAGAAAAATACTCCCCGTCTATTGTAATTAAATAGGTAAAAGGAGTTCCTATAAAAGATTAGCCCCCTACAGTATGGGGCTACCAAAATACTCCTCACTCATTTAAACCAAAGCTCGTGAAAACACTCAAGCTTTTCAACGCCGTAGTTGCCAAACCTTCCAAAGAACTCAAACCTCTCATTTCTGATCACGGATTTATTATTGAACCCAATGCCTGGTGGGCAAAGGATAGAATCTTGGAATACTACGCCAGTGAACGCCTCAATGGCAATGATCTGAACAAGACCTTCCACAAGTCGTGGAAAAAAATCAAGGACAGTTCCAGATGTGCACTTTTGATCCACCAGATCCTACATTATATCACCACTTACGGTACCAACTTCCAAGCCGAGATGTATATCCCACAGGAAGTACTGGAGGTACCGGATCTGAAACTAACCTACAAAGTCATTCTGGCCTACACTGTAGAGGAAATGAAGGAGAAATGCCTGGGCCTTTTAAAATCCGGAATGGCCCTGGCTGAAGATACCGTGGACGATCTCATTACTATCCTAGTCGATGAACTGAATTATACATTCACAGGTAAGGAGGGAATCCGGAACAAAGAAGCCATCGTCAAGATTGCCGAAGGGTATGGTGTCTTCCCCGATAACCCAGTAGAATTCTTCAGGTACGTGATCTACAGGACCACGAACACGACGCTGCTGATTAAGAATGATGCACTGATTGAACTCATCAAAAAAAGTTCATACAATCCAGTACCGGCATTTAAAAAGTTCGGCCATGAACGGTTGGCAGAGATCTTTAACCGGTTCAAGCCACTGTTCCTGGCATACAAGAGCAAATGTCCCAAGGCCATTAACAAGATCAGCAGGCTGAGTAAGACCTTGCACAAGCCCATGGTTGTCAATGCCCTCAATGAAGCCACGCAGAGGCGACTCACAGCAGAGGATGGCCACTGGTTGGAGAATGCCACACCCTTTGCCCTGTTCAAGGCATTGTCTGCCTGCTACAGCCGTAAACAGGGACAGGATGCTTTTATCTACAGGATCCGTAGTGGTAAGTCCTGGGTACAAGAAACCAAGATACGGAAGGAAATCAACAAATCTAATTACAAGGATATCATGGAATTTCTAAGATTGAGGTATCCATTGGAAGGTGTAAAAATCTTCCTACCAGAGGATATTGACTATGCCCTACCCACTTCTGAGAAGATGTATGTAGGTAACATTCCCACTGGTACCCGGTTCAGTGGAAAAAAACTAGCTGTGGGTATTTACTGGGAAAATAAGTGGGGAGCCAGGGATCTCGACTTGTCGGGCCTAAACATTGGTGGCAAGGTGGGTTGGAACGCTGCCTACAAGCAAGGTGAGGGGTTTATTCTGTTCTCTGGTGATATAACCGATGCGCCCCGTGGAGCAGTGGAATATCTCTATGCCAACAAAGGGCTTGCAGAACCCACGCTGGTCCTGAACAATGTTTATTCAGGTGCCGAGGATTCCGGATACAAAATCATAGTAGGTCGTGGTGACAAGGTCAGTAAGGATTATATGATGGACCCCAACAATCTCTTTGTCGAGGTCAAGACCGAATCTGTACAAAAACAGATGGTGCTGGGGATCTTTCTTCCAAGAGATGAGAGATTTAATTTTTGGCAATCCTTTGTACTGCTTAATTTCGGTGCCGGTCATATGCATGTATCCGATAATTCACCCATAGTCGCAACAGCTACTAAGGCCTTGTACCAACAATGGAGCAAGCCCCTGTCATTCAAGAAAGTGATTTTCAAACTAGGTGCGGACCTGGTTGATTTTCCAGAAGAAGCAGATCACGATTTTTCTCTGGATAAACTGGAAAAGGATAGTTTTACCAAGTTATTTGCAAAATAGAATGATAATGATACCATTACTTGAGGGAGGAACCGTGATGCTGCTTCGCCTAAACCCGAACGGTGCAGTAGAATATAGATCCTCCCTCAATCCCGGAAACCTGCAGAAAGACAAACCCTACATAAAGGATGGACTCTGTTATCTGGGAATGTATCGGTTCAAAAAACAACACTTGGATGAACTTATTAAAGAAAAAACTTGACTCGTATTATATTTTAGTTTAGATTTGCCTTCACATGTTTTTGGAGCCTTGAAATGGTTGAGAGGCTTTCATAGTTTTATTTTTTGGTGAATGGTCCGGGGTGTAGTCTACTTCTACAACCAAATTCTACATCCCGGATTTTTTAAACGCTCTACTCTATGAAAAAGAATTCGATGGCTCGAATTTTCAGTATCACGTATAACCCACCAGAATTTGATGGAGAAATAAAACTAGATTCTATACGAGAAGATACATGCATTTATTTTCTGTATGATAAAGAAGAAATCATATACATCGGACAAACAAAATTTATTCAAGAAAGAATTCGAGCACACAGGAAAAACAAAAAGTTTGATACTGCAAAATATTTTTATCCACCAAAAGATGAAGATGAAGATGTTCGAGAATTGGAGATGGAGCTTATCAACTGGCATAATCCAAAATATAATAAAATGTTTGATTGATTATGGAACGAAAAGAGCATTTGATAGCCACGGAAGACCAAGTATTTGAAATCTTGGCAACAACATCATACTTAATTGTGAATAAACAACTATTAGAAAAGTTTGGTCCAGAAACAACCGTGTTACTATCAAACCTCATAGACAAGTATAAATATTTCAAAGAGAACGAACAACTAGTGGATGGATGTTACTTTTATCTCCTAAATGAAGAGCAAATGGAACAGACGGGAATGAATTTATACAAGGTAAAAACATGTAAGAAAATCTTGAAGGATAGTGAATTGGTAAAAACCACCAGAATAGGAAATAAAGAATACTACAAATTAGAAGCAAGTAACATATTACAACATATAAACAGCCAGACGAATATCGACCAGCAGCCAGACGAATACCAACCCTCGGCTCGACGATTATCGACTGCCAATACTAATAAGAACAAAGCAGGAGATAAAGAAAAAGTAGAAAAAGAAAAAAATTATGATTATGGGGCATTTTTGGAAATGTTCCCAAAAGATTGGAAAGAACACCCCAAATTTAAAGATTCATTAGAGCGGTTTGTTAAACATAGAAGGGAACTACATAGACCCTTGACAAAACAAGCGCGAACACTTTCTCGGAATGAACTCACCAAGACTTCTGTGGAAATTGCCGTCACTGCTTTGGACCTGGCTGTTGAAAGAGGGTACATTGCACCATTTATGGAAAGTGCGGAAAAGTTCCATAATCGAAAAGGCATGACAAATCAAGAGATAGACACAAGCATATCCCCGAAAGAAATTATTGACAATTACTTCAACGGAACCTATGGCAAGACATTTTTCAAATACTACAAAGCAGCGGAAAAAATATTAACCACACATTCCAATGGATCCAGTGTGGTCCTGGCAAAAAATATGATACGATTGCGTAAATGGATTAAACGAAAACAAACCCCACGCGCAACAGAGAACATGAGTGTGCCATCTCCTGGAGCCTTGGTACAGGAATACACTAAATGGTTAAGTGAACAGAATTGGTTAAGTGTAATTGAACCCGGTGTCTACTTAGAAGACAGCAACGTGTTCAAACGATTTATTAAATCTTCGTCAGCAACCATAGGTGTAGATGTATTTGAAGGCACTGCAGATGTTCACACTTTTTCAGAATGAACATAGAAAGAAAGATAGTGATCGGGATGATTATATCCACAGAATTTATTCAAAAGATCAGACCCATTTGGGATCCCCGATTTATGGAAGGCCGAGCGTCAAAACGACTTTCTACCTGGTGTATGGAATACTTTGACAAGTACGGCAAGGCCCCGGGAAAAGATATCTGGACCATCTACTACGCCAAGGCCAAGGATCTACCCGAAGGCCTGGCACTGATCATTGAAGAAGATTTCATTCCCGGCCTGAATGAAGAATCCGAGGACGAATCCCTCAACCTGGATTACCTGATGGACCAGACCCACGAATTCTTTAAGCAGCGTAATCTTGAAAATTTTAGTGAGGACATCAAGGGATTGTTGCTCGAAGGTGATATACTCGAAGCGGAAAAACTGGCCAGTGATTATAACCCTGTTGCCGAGGATCTGGGCCATGACGTAGATTTTAAAAGTGAGAAAGCTCTCGAGAAAGTCGAGAAGGCCTTCAATCAATCCAACCAAACCGTCATTGAATATCCCAGGCAACTCGGAGAATTCTGGAACCGGCAGCTGCGTCGTGGCGCATTTGTAGCGTTGATGTCCACTGAAAAACGTGGTAAGACGTTTTGGTTAATGGACATGGCCGATCGGTGTTCGGAACAGAAGCATAAGGTGGCGTTCTTTCAGGCCGGTGACATGACAGAGGACGAGCAGATTATGCGTATATGTGTCCATAACACGGGTAAGTCCAACCTGGTCGAGTACAGTGGCAAGATGTACCAGCCCGTCAGGGATTGTATCAGAAACCAAATGGATACCTGCAAAAAGGACGTTCGAGAATGTGATTTCGGAGTCTTTGAAGACTGGGAAGAAAAATCAATTCGAACAGAACTCTCCCTGGAGCAGATTTTGGATGCCAAACGTGCGAACAAAGATTACAAGCCCTGTCACAATTGCGATGATTATTTTAAAAAACGTGGTTATGGATCGGTTTGGATAAAGAACATATACAAGAGTGATCCATTGACATTGGCTGAGGCAAAGGAAAAATTCCGTGAAACCTATACCAACAAAAGATCTCTCAAACTTTCCTCTCATGCCAATGGCACCTTGTCTGTGAAAAATATCAGAGCAATCCTAGATATATGGGATAAGCAGGAAGGCTTTGTCCCGGATGCAATTATCATAGACTACGCGGATTTGTTAGTGCCTGAATTCCAAATGGATTTCAGACATACCCAAAACGAGATCTGGAAATCATTGCGGGGGTTGTCCCAGGAAAGACATGCCTTGGTTGTCACCGCGACCCAGTCCGATGCCAAAAGTTATGACAAGGACACCCTGACCATGGCCAATTTCTCTGAAGATAAGCGTAAGTATGCGCATGTAACTGCCATGTATGGATTGAACCAGGACCGCAAGAACCGTGAGAAACAACTGGGTATCATGCGAATAAACGAGATAGTCATCCGCGAAGGGGAGTTCAATAGTTCCAATGCGATATACGTACTGCAGAATCTCAAAAGAGGCAGACCATTTTTAGGAAGTTATTACATATAAATAAACAACTTTAATCAACAATAATTATATTAACTATGAGCGAAATTACTAAAGAGCAACTAATCTATGTTGCTAAAGAACTGAATGGTCTATTATTTGCAAAGCCTGAAATCCCTACCACAGGTACCAAAGACAAGATCCTGAAAAAGCTAATTGAGGCAATTGAAATACTGGAGCGTGGTGATCCTTTGACAGATGATTGTATTTCTATAATTAACTTACTTGGATATAATTCTAAGTTGGATAAAATAGGATACCACATCGATCCCCCGGGAGGGGCCTCAGATGAGGAATCATTACAAGAAGAAGATGAGGTCCCTGAAACAGAAGATGTGCTGTCTGAAGAAGATGAAGTACCTGAAGAAGATGAAGTACCTGAAGAAGTACCGGTACCTGAGCCGGTACCCGAAACGGAAGATGAGCACATTCCAACACATGAGGAAGTGGATGAACTTGTTGATGTCCAGAAACCAAGTGGTCTTTATCCATCTATATCAGAGGATATGGTTGAGATGATTGCAGACAAACTCAGGGAAAAGGGAGTAATCACTCGCAAGAAATCCACCTATGAGCGTGGTAAATCACCGTATTCCCTGGCCTTAATGGTCTGCTGCAAGTATCCCACATACGATACCGCTGAAATCATTAAAGCTTTTCCAAAGGAAGTGGGGATGGAAGTGGACAGCAATGACATCAGAAATGCGATTCGTACGGCCTGGAGCATGGTGCGAAAGGCCACAAATTATCTTCATGAGTTCGGACACATGGGTAGTGCAGATCCCGTGAAGAAATCATCACCAAGAAAAAAACCAACACCAAAAAAATGAAAGCAAACAATCTCTCAATCTCAATTCCATACGCTGAGTGTGGAAAGAACTGCCCCTACTGCATCTCTAAGATGACAGGGTATATGAAAGCTGATAAACCATTATTTGATGATAATTTATGGAAAGCCCGTGTTATGGCAGAACGTATGGATATAAGCAATATCATGATTACGTCAAAAGGGGAGCCTTTTAATAATGAAGAATGCATCCAACTTATTATTGATGAAATTTTTCCAGGGTACCCCATAGAAGTCCAGACAAATGGTTTACCATTGACTCAACATGTATATATTCACGGAGGAATCAATGTAGTAGCCGTTTCTGTAGACAGTTCTGATTACTTTTCAAACAATTATGAAATTTCTAAGGTATGGGCAGAGATTGAATCATCAAATGCTATCGCCCGGGCAACTATTCTAATGTCAAATAGATTCAAAGGATGGAAACTCCATAATTTCCTCACGGTTTGCAAAGAAAATAATATTCGACAACTCACCTTTCGTCATGCCACTGTTCCAGATAACTGCGTTCCCACAAAACAATCCCGAGAAGCGGTACAATGGATTGAAGATCACTACTGCACTGCACATTACAAAATGATTGTAGATGAGATAAAGGATAAAGTAACACCAAAGGATCTGGTATTACAACTCCCATTTGGAGCCACGGTATACGACATTGACGGAATCAGCGTTACATTCTTCGATTACTGCGTCCAGGAGAACAGTAATGGAGAGGATATCCGGTCCCTGATCTACCAGGAGGATGGGCACATGTATTTAACCTGGGACAAGAGGGGTTCCATAATCTGGTAATTATGTTTATATGTATAACATGTCTCAAAAATTACGACAAGTACAAGGATAGTATTGACTACTATACACTCGTCGCACCGCAAAGTTATGGTCCCTGTGAGGATTGTAAAGTAACCCAAGTATGTTATGACGTTCATTAAAATAATCTACCATGTGGTGTACAAAATGTCAAAATGATTTAGTTGATTGCACCTGTCCTGATCTCAAGGAGAGAATGGATGCATTAAAAAGTAGCAATCACCTACTAATGCGATGGTGTAGTGTCTGTGATAACCACCACGCTGTCTGCAAATGTGAAAACCCTATATGGACAACGAATGATAAAATGCATGGAGAAGAAAATTAATGAAAGATATGTGGAAACGTTGTAGCATCTGGGAAAAAATTATGTTGGTGTGTCTAGTCCTTGGTGGGTTATTGTATACGATTGGTGCCATTGGAAAATTAATAATGAGTTTATAAAATGACAATATCCTTCGCTAAAAAAGAAACCAAGAAAAGGTCAG
>Ga0255055_10002628_pt1 | contig 12546 bp, 10 predicted proteins | sample JV7_2_27_MG_FD_188633 | JGI IMG/M metagenome (GOLD analysis project Ga0255055, IMG submission 188633) | Seawater microbial communities from Jervis Inlet, British Columbia, Canada - JV7_2_27 | ecosystem: Environmental > Aquatic > Marine > Inlet | place: Canada: British Columbia | collected...
CTTAGTACAGTGTCAACTTATTTGGCACGAATGACAAGCAGAGGCCTGCTTCTGAGGGCTGGCGAGAGCAACAACCTAAAATACAAAATTGCGCCCAACACCCCTCACGCAACTATTAAACAGCAAATTAAGCGCGCGTAAGAGAGGAAACCAAGGGGTTCTGTCAAGCCAGATGCTTCTTTAATAGAACCTTTAAGACCATTGGAAGGGGATTAATGGACGTTTTATAGCTGTTGATTGTTCTACACGAACGCTAAAAAGAGTCAATAATTTTGGTGCCTATCTCATACGCCCCGAGTACCTAGAGAAACGAGGCAAAGCGGATTATGGGCTTCCTGATTCTCCGAAGCTTCCGGAAATGGATGCGCGCATCAAGCAATTGAGCGGGCAAAAGTTTCCTTTAGAATAATCACACCTGCTCGCTTTCTACTTTTTTTAAGAATTTTTTCATTTCCTTTTTAACGCTGTACCTAAAGGGAATTTTACCTGTTTCTCTTTCTAGATAGCCTTTTTCGTAGAGTTTCTTCATTAGCCTTGCTGTGTGTTCTCTGCTAAGCCGGATTCTGTCCTTAATCTCAGGTGCTGTCTTTGATCCTTCTGCCGAGAGCATTTCTAAAACAGTCACTTCCGTATCCGTTAATGCCGCCATGGCTTTGTCTCTTTTTATAGGCATAACTGGCTCATGCTTCATTTCAGGTACTTCAGATAATTTTTGCACTTGCACCTCCACTTCTATGATTTTTGTTTTCAGCGTTTGTTGTGATGTTTCGATGTTAAGCATTTTCGTACCCACATCCGATATCTTTGATAGAATGTCCACGTCGTTTTCAGAGATTGCACTCAGTTGACTTTCAATAGGCGCGATTTTCTTTTCGATGTTGTCTACCCTCTTGAGGCTTGTATCCGCCTTGGCGGCGCTTCCCTCTACCTTATACGCAACCAACTCCAACCTGTCGGCTTCCCGTTTTAGTTCTCTATTAAAGCTCAGCACAATATCTTCAACAGCTTCTCTAGCTTTTTCGTACTCCTTTTTGGCCTTGCGGATCTGCCTGTAATACTCAGCTGACGCGCCTACTGTCGCTGCGAGTAGAACGCCTATAAGCACTAGTAGATACTCAATCAACCCACTCACTTCTGTGATTTACGCGTGATCTAACCAGTTGCATCACACATCACAGTTTCCCATGGAAAATTTAAGTTTTGCGGTTGTCCCGTTCAACATCCTCTATGACGTCACAGATCACAATTAAGCGCCTTTTTACTTCAATACGTCTCTGCTGTGAACAGCTTCCATTAAAGGGCTTATTTTTCCATTTAAGCCGTTATATTATGCGCTATACGCGGTTATTTTTTCAGGCAAAAAGGTGTTTCTGCTTTGTGTGATTTGTGACGTCACACTACGGCTCCCGATGGTTTAGAAAGCCGTTTTAGGCTTGTTTCAAGCTCTTCTCGTATGATTTCTATAACTCTTAGATGGGTTTTTAGTTCTTCTCCCTTGTTTGGTATGTCTTTATGAGCCTCAACATAATCGTTCAGTTTATTGGCTATTTCGAGATAAGGATCAAGAGTTGTGCTTTCGAAGACGCCTAAATACCCTAAAAGTAATACTGTATATATTGATTTTATCACGTTTTCTTTGGACTGTTTTAACGTCCTATTAAAGGATCCTCGGCTTATTTTTGCCTTTGTTAACCTTAATCTGGCTTTTTCATCGTATTTTAACTGTTTACCTGATATATTTTCGGCTAAAATATCTATAAGCAGTGTTTCGAGCTGCGTTTTTGTTAATTGGCTGTTTTTGGAGAGAATTTTTACAATAGGGTCATTTAAAGCCCCATTTAACCATGCTTGAACGCTTTTTTTTAGTGTCAAAGGCGTTTCTCCTATGATATCTCAAATGGATACGTTTTTGTATACTGGCTCCACTTTTAAATCTATTGGAGCCGCTCTGAACTCACTGACTATGACTGAACAGAGGCTATACTACACAGAATAAACCATTTTAGGAAATCTAAAGCGCATTATATCCAGTAAGATACCGTATTTTTGTATTTTAAGCATGAAATGAGTTATAATTATCAAATACCCTGAAGAACAGCATTCTCCACAGCACAGTGTGTTTTTTGTGGAACCTCATAGCTGGAAACCCCTTACTCCTCCTGCTTAGCGGCGAGATTTACCCTCACAACTCTGTGTGCACTGAACTGTTAGTGGTAACTTGGAAGCACTGCTTTTGGTGGACTCTCCCCCATTTTTGTAAGCCTGAAACTCTTATTTGATCTTTCAATTCTTCTAATGATCACTTGATATGAAGTGTCCCGACTTGGGCTTTATGAGCTGTGACATCACTTATCGCAATGGAATCACGCGTGATTACCCCATGATTCTTTAATATCACGACAGAACGTGATGCGCCTGTGATTTGTAAATAAATGCTTTGCCACTGTGACAGAAAATATATGCAAGTTAACTGCTACACTAGAGCGTTTCTGAATGCTTTTTTAATTCGCCAAAGAGTTCTGGGCGCAGGTCCCTTAGAGTAGGGATAAAAGTTTCAGCAGGTCTTATGTCGTTGTAATCAACTTCACAGATGACAAGATCCTCTTCATCATACTTTGCTTTTGCAAGGGCGCCTCCTGTTGGGCCCACAAGTCTGCTTCCGCCCCAAAATTGCAGTCCGTCCTCCACGCCTACTAGGTTGACATAAGCAAGGAAAGCTGTGTTTTCCAAAGCTCTTGCCGCCGTCAGAATCTCGAAGTAACTTCTGCGGATGGCTGGCGAGGCCGATATACATACTATCAATTTCGCTCCCTTCAATCGCGAAAGGCGGCACACTTCTGGGAAGAAAACATCGTAGCATATGCATAACCCTATGTTTCCCAGCGCTGTGTCAAAGGAAGCTATTTGATAGCCAGGACGAAAATATCGTTTTTCTTCGAAGACACTGTGAGTGGGGAGATACATTTTGCGGTATTTCCCGATGACACCCTTTGGTCCTACAAGGACAGCTGTGTTGAATATTGTGGCTTTTGTTTTTTCGCTCAGTTCAGGCATGCCGAAAATGATATGCATCCCTGTTTTCTTTGCTATATTCTCTATTTTTTTAGTTGATGGTCCAGATATTGTTTCAGCCAGTTCGTAGATTTGATCTCGCACTACGTAACCGGTCAGTGATAGTTCTGGAAAAATCACGAGGTCAGCCGCTTGTTCTTTTGCTTTTATGGTGAACTCCTCGATTTTTTGCAAGTTTTCTTTTTTGTTTTCGCGTTTGCTACTTATCTGCGCAAGGGCTAACTTGATTTTTTCTTTCATTCTTTTTCCTCTCAATTTAATATATGGTCCGCGGAAGCCTGAAATCAGCTCCTACGGTTCTATACTCGATTTTTGGGGTTAACGGCATCCGCCTTTTATGTTCTATTGCAAGCCACCTCTTTTTCACTTTTTCAACAAGAGTCTTTTCAACGCTTAGCTGCTGGGCTATTTCTTCTGTGGTCATGAATCGTTCAAGACCGTAAAGGATGAGGTCAAGAGTTTCGTATTTGACGCCGAGTTCTGTTTCCGCAAGCTGGTTGGGCCAAAGGGCAGGCGTGGATGGTTTTGCTGCAAGTTCAATAGGGAAACCTAAATGCTCAGCGAGTTTTCGAACTTGAGTTTTGTACAAGTCCATTATTGGTGCTATGTCTGCGGCTGCGTCTCCCCACTTTGTGAAGTAGCCCATCATCGTTTCTGACTTGTCCGAGCTTCCGCAAACTATTCTGTTGCGTTTATTCGCGTAATAGTATAGGTAAATCATTCTGGTTCTTGCTTTTATGTTGCCTTTGCAAAGCTTGTCTGCCTCGTCAAATATGGGTATTGTTCTGTAAAAACTTTCTAAAATAGTTGTGATGTCGCATATTTGCGTTTTCAAACCGAATTTTTCCGCAACAAACTTTGCATCACTAATGTCTGTGGAGTTGTACGTTTCTTTTTCTGGGAGTATAAGCCCCATCACTCGGTCTCCTCCAATCGATAGGCTAGAAAGCGCGGCTATTATGCCACTGTCGATTCCGCCGGACAGGCCGAGAACTACGCCGTCTGCTCCCGCGTTTTCGACATATTGTTTGATGAAGCGTCGGATTCTCTTCTCGACTTCAGGCAAGTCTAGTTCTAAAACGGAAGGGGTCAATTTCACTATGTATCCCATCCCTGCTTTTTTATGATCGTAGGCAAGTATTTAAGGACAAGCATAAATAATAAAGGTGCATGAACCTCCAACGCAGAAGGCTGCTGTAATGGGGCGAAGAAGGAAAAAAACGGTGCGCATCCCTAAGAAGCGTTTGCCCAAGTTCTTCTCTTGCCCTAAATGTGGAAAAGAAACTGTTAGAGTTGAAATTTTCAGAGAGGAGGGCAGTGCTTTGGCAGGGTGCAGTAGTTGTGGCTTTCGGGAAAAATTCCAAATTAAGCCTGCCCAAAGCGAAGTGGACGTTTACTGCATGCTCACCGACAGAGTTTATAGTCCTTCAAGAAGAACATCTATAACAAACGCGAAAAATGCTTAGTTAGGAGGGATTTAAGCATGCTTGGGCGTGTTGAGAAGTACTTGCTCGAAAAGATCAAGGCAGAGGGGTCGATTCACATAACCCTTGTAGATCCTGAAAAGGTAGCGCCCCTGGAAGCGTCGCGAATTGCTAAAAGCTCTAAAATCAGCGGAACTTCCGCTATAATGATTGGCGGCTCAACTTTTGTTTCGCAGGCTAACCTTGATGACGTGGTTAAAGCCATTAAACGCACCATCAAGATTCCAACAATTCTTTTTCCGAACAATATAACGGGAATAAGCCGTTACGCAGACGCCATATGGTTTATGTCTCTTCTGAACTCTGTAGATCCTTACTTCCTCATAGGTGCTCAAATTTTAGGGGCTCCTTTAGTTAAGAAATACGGTTTAGAACCGATTTCTATGGGTTACATTATAGTAGGTGAAGGCGGCACCGCTGGCGTTGTTGGCAAAGCCATCCCCCTGTCGTACAACAAACCCGAACTTGCGGCTGCTCACGCTCTTGCTGGGCAGTACCTTGGTATGCACTTCATTTATCTTGAAGGCGGCTCTGGGGCGAAGACCCCTGTGCCTCCGGAAATGATCCGAACTGTGAAAAACTTCATTGACATCCCACTAATAGTGGGCGGAGGGATAAGAACTAAGGCGCAAGCGTTAGCCGCAGTCTCAGCTGGTGCAGACATAGTAGTCACTGGCAACATCATTGAAAGCACTGAAGCAAAACAACAAGTGTCTGAAATCATTGACGGTGTCAAAGGAACTAGGCTCTGACTGCTTTGCCATTTTTGAGATGAATCCGCTGAAGTGGCTTTTTTACCGTGGACATTTTTCGATTTTTATGTTAGAAAGCCAAAATAAACGCGTTGTTAACAATGTTTGGGGGGAAACGCTGCTTGAATAGCGAAATTAGCAAGAGCTATCAAAATTACATCGAAACTATGGAAACCCAGCTCAAGCAATTGTACACCATAAGCGAGAGCGCCAGGGCATGCGGGCTTGACCCGTCATTGAAGACCGAATGTGAAGTTGCAAAAGACATAGCTGATCTAGTCGAAGGGCTCGTAGGACCAAAAGGAGTGGCTAGCAGCATCCGCGAATTAAACGCGAAACTGCAACGAGAGGAAATAGCATTTAAGATTGCCGAAGAAATTGTTTACGGCAAATTCGGGTCCATGGAACCAGAAGCCGCGGCGGAACAAGCTATCCGCACTGCCCTCGCAATATTCACCGAAGGCCTAACTGCTGCTCCAATACAAGGAATAGCTCAGGTAAAAATAAAGACTAACTCTGATCGGACCAGGTACCTTGCCATATACTTTGCGGGGCCGATAAGGTCCGCTGGCGGAACAGACCAAGCGTTAACTCTTGTTGTTGGGGATTTTGTGCGGCGCCTGCTGGCGCTTGCCCCCTACAAGCCCGTTGCGGAAGAAATCTCCCGCTTCCTTGAGGAACTAAGATTATACGAACGTTCCGTGGGGCGATTCCAATATCATATTTCAGATGAAGAATTGAAAAAAGCACTTGAACGACTTCCTGTCGAGGTTACTGGTACCGAATCTAATCCCATAGAAGTTTCTTCCTTTAGAAACCTTCAAAGAGTAGAGACCAACCGTGTAAGAGGCGGAGCCTTAAGGGTCGTCAACGACGGCATTGTAGGACGTGCTCCCAAGGTTCTAACAATAATAGAAAAGCTTGGCTTTCAAGGTTGGGATTGGCTTAGAGAATTCCGCAAAAAATCAGAAAAAAAAGCCGCTGGATTCATGGACGACGTAATCGCTGGGCGCCCAATTTTTTGCTTCCCTTCCAGACGCGGAGGCTTTAGGCTGAGGTATGGCAGGGCGCGAAACACAGGGCTTTCAGCCGTAGGAATTCACCCAGCAACAATGCTAGTGGTGGAACGTTTTCTCGCTGCTGGCACGCAAATGCGCCTAGAGCTTCCTGGAAAAGGCGGCGTCACACTACCCGTGGATACTCTTGAAACTCCTATTGTCTCATTGAAGGATGGCTCAGTAGTTCGTGTTTCCCTTAAAAACTTTAATCGCATAAAAAATAAGATCGAAAAGATTCTGTTTTTGGGCGACATCCTGATCAGTTTCGGCGATTTCCTTTACACCAGCAAAGCGCTTTCTCCTTCAGGATACGTTGAAGAATGGTGGGTTAAAGATTTAAAGATGGCTCTCCTGGAAAGATTTGATGGAGACTTAGCGAAGGCAGCTGAAACCGCTAGGATTCCGAGGGAAAAACTGACCGCTTTTTTGGAAGACCCATTTGGCAAGAAGCCGACTGCTGAAGAAGCAATCATTCTGTCCATGAACTTTAATGTGCCTCTGCATCCGAGTTTCACGTTTTTCTGGTCAAACCTTTTGTCAATTCAAGAGGTTGAGCTGTTACGAAACTGGCTGTCAGACTCCGAAGTAGCGCTTGAAGCTGGTACTGTTCGCAAGGTCGTTGGAGCAATGGAACCGAACGTGGCTCAGGCTCTGAGAAAAATCTTCGCGCCGCACAGGCTTCTAGACAGCAAGATAGTCCTTGAAGGCGAAGATGCTTGCGCCTTTGCTTTTTGCCTTGGCTACGGAACTTCTCGAATCGTAGAGGGCAGCCAAGTCACATCCGTGTTGAAGGCTGTTAGTTCGCTTTCTGGCGTTGAAGTCAAGGATAAGGCGCCTACGTTTGTGGGTGCGCGTATGGGGCGACCTGAAAAGGCGAAGAGGCGGGAGATGAAACCTTTGGTTCACGTTCTTTTCCCAGTGAGCTTAGCCGGAGGCTCTCATAGAGACCTTTTGGAAGCTGCAAAAAAAGGACCTGTGTTCGTTGAGGTTTCTAGACGCAAATGTCCCAGCTGCAAGACTTTTACTTTCAAGGTGAAGTGCGCTGATTGTGGATGCGAAACCATCAGTGAGAAGAGTTGTCCACGTTGTGGTAGGGCTTTGAAAGACAACAGCTGCCCAACGTGTAAAGCTAAAGCTGTGTCGTATCAGAGGCAGGTGTTTAACTTTAAGGTCCTTCTTGAAGGCGCGTGCCGCTCACTTGCAGTTCCTCTTCCAAAAATCTTGAAGGGCGTTAAAGGGTTAACTAATGAGGATAAAACCCCTGAAATTATCGAGAAGGGTATTTTGCGGGCAAAGCACGATTTATCGGTTTACAAGGATGGAACGATACGCTTCGACGCCACTAATGCGCCCTTGACGCATTTTAAGCCAGTTGAAGTTGGAGTGACTGTTGAAAAGCTTAGGCACCTCGGTTACTTTTATGACACAAGCGGCGCATCCTTGTCTGATCCTAGCCAGATATGTGAACTTAAAATTCAAGACGTTGTCGTCCCGCGGAAAGCAGCAGAGTACTTTGTGCAGGTCGCAAACTTCATAGACGAACTTCTAACAAGAGTCTATCACCTTCCAAGCTTTTACAATGTTAAAAGCCCCAACGACCTCGTTGGGCACTTGGTTATGGGCTTGGCTCCCCACACCTGCGTCAGCATCTTGGGGCGTATCGTCGGATTCACTGACCTCAACATCTGCTACGCCCATCCTATTTGGCATTCAGCCAAACGGCGAGACTGCGACGGTGATGAGGACACTGTTATGCTGGCGTTAGACACGCTTCTAAACTTTTCCCGCAGGTACTTGCCCGCGCAGATAGGCGGTATCATGGATGCTCCGCTACTACTGATTCCTTTTGTGAACACCAACGAAGTGCAGCGGCAAGCTCACGATTTTGACGTTGAAAGCGCTTATCCTCTTGAATTTTACGAGAAGACTTTGGAAAGAGTCGAGGCTAAACAAGTCAGTTCTATGATGGATATTGTCAGCCATAGGCTTGGAACTGAGGCGCAGTTTGAAGGGTTCAACTTTACAACGCCTGTTTCAAACATAAACCTTGGCAATTCAACCAGCGCCTATAAGCAGTTCAAGTCGATGATCGAAAAATTAAACATGCAACTGGAGTTAGGCGAAAAAATTGATGCTGTGGATGTGAAATATGTCGCCCTAAAAGTGTTGACAACTCATTTCATTCGAGACATCGCGGGCAACTTGCGTGCTTTCTCAACTCAGGGTTTTAGGTGCAAATCATGTAACAAACGTTTTCGCCGTTTGCCTCTCCGCGGCAAGTGTCACTTCTGTGGTGGACCCTTGACTTTGACAGTTTACCGCGGTGGAATCGAAAAGTATCTGGAGGCAGCTCAACGGCTAATTGACAAGTATGATTTACCCCAATATTACGCTCAGCGAATTGCCTTGATAAAAGACGAAATCATATCATTGTTCGATAACAAAAAACCAAAGCAAGTCAGCATTACAGACTTCGTTTAAGACTAAAGCTTTTCAATACAAACCACGAATCTATTCTTGGTGAAACAATATCAGAGAAGCTTTTCACCCAAACGCCTACCTGCAATGCGTGAAAAACGTAAGAAGTGGACTTAAAGCCAGAACAAGAATACTGAACGCTCTAGAAAAGCGGTCCATTAAAGCAGTAGCGATAGCAAAGGAAACATCCCTGTCATATGGAGCTGTGATGCATCATTTACGGCTCCTCGAAAATGAAGGAACAGTAAATCGAAAAGGAAAACGTCCCTATTTTTGGTTGCTAACAGGCTTAGGGCAGAAACGCCTAATCAGCTAGAACGTGCATTGGCATGGTGACTGTTGACATTTTGGGCATTTGCCGCTGTACTTGTTAATGGCTGCTCTTTCAAGATCGATTCCTGTTATGTTAGCAAGTGACGCAAGCCACGCAATGACATCTGCAAACTCTTTTTCAGTTGCTTCCTTGTCAGTTCCTTTAAGGGCTTCCCCTAATTCTTCAAGTTCGTCCGCCAGCCAATCGTATGTCACTTTTACTCCGCGTTCAGAATCCCTGTGAAAGTATAAACACCTCATCATTTTCTGGAACTCGTGTATGTGCATGCTGCTCACCCGTTTTACCTAGAGTGTTTATGTTCTTCCAGAGTTTAAGACTTGGCAACATGACCTATTTACTAATGACCTCTCAAACGGCGCTATTGTTTCCTGTTGATCCAGGTTTCAGAAGGATGCACAACATTAATAATGCAGAAAAATTATTCGATTGTATCGCTTCGATTAACAAAACAGGTAAAATGCCATGAGTAAGAAAAAGAAAGAAAGCGGTCCCATGCCGGCGGCGAGCGCAGGATTACTAAGATTTTTCGAGGAAGAAACCGAAGGCATTAAGATTAGGCCAGAGCTTCTGGTGGTGTTTGCGGTAGCTCTGATAATAATCTCTGTTCTAGCCAAAGCGCTTTTTCCCGTCTAAGGCGGTTTTAAGTGCTTCTAGCGTCGCGGAGAATGCATAACTTCTATTCTTTGAACTGAATTGAGATGGAGGAATAACTCGCTTCTTTCCTCTCGGCTTGCGACTTGAGGTATAGGCTGAGCAATCGTTGATCTTAAAACAACAGCTTCGGCGTCTGAAAGCCAGATTCCCGAGGGTTCATGAGTCACAGCGATTAGAGTACCCTCAAAACCATATGATGGGTCCAGAATGACCCTGATTTTCTTGCCCAAGTTCCTTTCGAGCATAAGGAATATGGAGGGAGGCAATTCTTGCTCTGGCATAGACTTGACTTCGCAGAATCAATATGATAGGTGCTTTAAAGATAAAGCAATTGCCCCCATAATGAGCATTAAATCCATGACACCCATCTCATTATAGCGTTATACCTTGCTTTATTTTTTGCTTGTTTCATGTTAAAACATTCACGTACTTTTCATCAGGTTATAACTAACATGTTTCAACGGTAGCAAAGAATAATTCCTTAACTTAGCTAGACTTTAATAAGCCTATCCATTTCATTAGAACCCCAATTTGAGATGGTAGACGTGGCGACTGAGGATCCCCTGAATCACTCCATGAATAGCGCGTTGAAGCATTACTCTTCCATGTTTTTCCTTCCATCATTCGGAAAGGCAGTCTTATCCTTAGCTGTACTTTGCATAGGCGTGGGGGGGCTTTCTACCTTTGCTCTTTTCCTTACGGTTGAAAGATTGATCACCAGCCTCTTTTTAGGCGTTTTCCTTTTCGCTGCGACCTTACTCTTCGATTACATAACGAGCACAATATTTCTCGGGCGTGACCCAATCTATGTTTTGAGAAGAACAGTGGCGCTTTCCCTCTTCGGTTGGATTCTCTGGCTGTTTTTCATCATTCTCGGGGTTGTCTTCGGCGCGGTGTTCGATTTGTGGTGGTGGGTTAAACTTTGCCTTTTGGGTTTTGCCGCTGTGTTGACTTTTCGTGCTGTCGTGTTTATTTCAACTTCATCGGTAGGAATCTTGCGGCGTTTGTTATCTTCTCTGCTCCAGCCTTTCCTCTGTTTAGCTGTGTTTGTGGTTTTTTGGGTAAGTCTTGATAGTGCCATTCCTCTCCAAATTCTGCCTTTTTTGGTTATTTCACCTATAGTTGGTTGCGCATCTGCTTTCTTGTTTGTTTTCCTCATAGATCGTTTGGGACGGCGCACATATGGCATACTTTCTATGCCTCTCTTCAGAGCGTTCATGCTCAACTGGGTGGCCGGTCTCAACGCCCCTTTCGAAGAATTTCTCGAAAAACTAGGTGAAAATAAAGATATCGAAGTTACCCTTCTGAAGTTTGATTCTTATAAGCCTAAGGCCGCGATTATCGTTCCTCTTGTTCATCCAGGTCCCTTTAAGAACATTGGTAGCAGCCTTCTGCCGTCTATGCTCAAACGTGAGTTTGAAAAAGAGTTTGGATGTGACACATGTGTTCCTCTGGGAATCCTTGGCCATGAGCTTGACTTAGCCTCACAAGTACAGAACCAAAGAATAATAAATCAAGTGGTAAACTCTGGAAAATTCACCGCTTCTGCTGACAAGGCTACGCCTTTGGTTAAGGTCACTGATGGCTTCGCCACTGCTTCATGTCAAGTTTTTGGAAAAACCGCTTTACTTTCGTTTACGCTTGCCCCAAAAACCACCGAAGACCTGCCGCAGCAGTTGGGTCGCATAGTTCGTGAGGAAGCAGAAAAACTCGGAATCGAATGCAGCATCGTAGTCAACGCACATAACAGCATTAATGACACGGTTGAAGTAGAGGGGTCTTTAAACAAACTGCATGAAATGGCTTGCCAAGGTCTTAAGAAGGCTGTTTCTATACCTTCTTACCCGTTTGAAGTTGGCGCTTCTACCGTTTTCCCTAAGGAATTCAGTCTGGAAGACGGTATGGGACCAGGCGGAATCACTGTAGTTGTAGTTAAGGTTGCTGAACAGAAAACTGCCTATGTAGTCATTGACGGAAATAACATGGTTTCTGGGTTACGCGAAGAAATACTTTCAGCTCTTAAGGCTACAGGGTTTCACGAGAGTGAAGTTTTCACCACCGATACACACGCGGTAAGCGCCGTAGTTCTGGGACGCCGTGGTTACCACCCTGTCGGCGAAGTCATGAACCCTGAGACGTTGATCAGTTACATTAAGGAAGCCGCAAAAGCAGCTTCGGCAAGCTTAGAAACCTGTAACGCTGGATGCACACGTCTGACGGTCCCTAAAGTCAGAGTCATTGGAAAGGCTCGCCTAGAATCCCTATCAATGCTTGTTGATAAGGCTCTTCAAAGGGCGAAGCAAACAGTTATCCCGATTTTCGCGTCCGAAGGGCTGATTCTGATATTATTTCTGGCGCTTTTGTAAGCCGAAATCCATGCGCTCATTTTTACGTAAAGGTTAATACTGTGTCTTTGCCTAGTCGCAGTATTCTTCGGAGTAGAGCGAAATGGGCGCTTATCCAAAAATAGTTGTTTCTCCGCCGGGTCCCAAAGCCAGAGCCCTCGTAAAGAAAGATGAACGGTTTATTTCGCCTTCATACGCAAGGTATTATCCGCTTGTCATCGAGTCAGCTAATGGTTGCATAGTGAAAGATGTTGATGGAAACGAGTACGTAGACCTCAACGCTGGCATCGCGTGTATGAATGTTGGTCACAATCACCCACGGGTGGTAGACGCAATCAAGAACCAATGCGACCGTTTTCTGCACTATTC
>Ga0255055_10002629_pt1 | contig 12532 bp, 11 predicted proteins | sample JV7_2_27_MG_FD_188633 | JGI IMG/M metagenome (GOLD analysis project Ga0255055, IMG submission 188633) | Seawater microbial communities from Jervis Inlet, British Columbia, Canada - JV7_2_27 | ecosystem: Environmental > Aquatic > Marine > Inlet | place: Canada: British Columbia | collected...
CAACGCTCGCGCGACAACGCGAGGCACTCAAGAACGCGACAAAGCAAACGCCGCTGGTATTGTCCGCAGTATCGGGCGCCGGTGTCAGGGACGCGCTGTTCTCACTCGCCCATGAAATTCGCCACGCGGCAAAATGCGAAGGTACCGCGGCGTCCGACACGCACGAGCCGTGGCGGCCTTGACGTAGGACCAATATCGGTGCCGCCGCCTTGACCAGGCAGCAAGGGATCAATCCGATGACCGCAACAGCAGATGGGCTCCTCCACGTCGCTGGCGTCATCGACTTGGCGGAAGCCGAGATGCTCATTGCCTCGGGGTTCGGGTTTCTCGGATTTCCGCTTGTGCTCGATCACCATGAGGAGGATCTGAGCGCAAAAGACGCATCCGCAATCGTCGCCGAGCTTGGCAAGCGCTCAACATTCTTTGTCATCACGTATCTGAACACGGCTTCGGCAATCGTCGACATATGTTGCGAGCTGGGCGTGAACATGGTCCAGCTGCATGGTGAAGTGAGCGTTGCTGAGTTGCAGCGGCTGCGTGGCGCCAAACCAGATTTGCGAGTGATCAAAAGTCTAATCGTACAGGGCGATAATTTTAAGGACTTGCGCGATGACCTTGCGCTGTTCGCCCCGCTGGTGGATGCATTCATTACCGATACGTTCGATCCGGCCACCGGAGCGCGCGGAGCTACCGGCAAGACCCACGATTGGGACGTTAGCCGGAGGATTGTCGAGTTCTCACCCATCCCGGTCATCTTGGCGGGCGGCCTTAACGCAGATAATGTGCGCGCAGCCATCGCCGCCGTTCAGCCCGCAGGTGTCGACGTTCACACCGGCATCGAGGCCAGAGATGGCCGCAAATCACCCGAGCTAAGTCGCAAGTTCGTGAGCGAAGCCCACGCCGCATTTACAGGCCTGATTTAGGCCGCCAGCAAGCGATACAAACCAAACTCTTCTATCCTCTGCCCGTTTCCACCCCTTTTCTGCTATGCGAACAGCGCATTATCCGCTCTCTAGCTCCCATTGCTGCCACAAACCTTGCCCGATGACCGCATCAAAGCGCACCACCCCAGATGTCTCCGACGCCGTCCGTCCCGAGTGGACAACGGCTAAGCGCATCGTCGTCAAGATCGGCTCGTCCTTGCTGACCGACAAAGAGACGGGTGCGCTTAAGTCGGTTTGGCTCACCTCGCTCATGGACGACGTGGCGCAACTCATCGGCGCTGGAAAACAAGTCGTCCTCGTTTCCTCCGGGGCCATTGCACTGGGACGTCATGCGTTGAAGCTTGCCAAAGGTCCGTTGGAGCTAGAGGAAAGCCAGGCCGCTGCTGCCGTCGGACAAATTAGTCTTGCCCATGCCTATCAGGAGCTTGCCCGGACACGCAGTCTGACGGCGGCGCAAATCCTATTGACGTTGGGCGATACCGAAGAGCGACGCCGCTACCTCAATGCGCGCCGGACTATCGAAACGCTGCTTGCACTTGGCGCAATCCCTGTCGTCAACGAGAATGATACGGTAGCAACGACCGAAATCCGCTACGGTGACAACGACCGGCTTTCGGCGCGCGTCGCCTCGATGGTCTCAGCCGACTGCCTCGTGCTGTTATCAGATGTCGACGGCCTCTACAGCGCACCCCCAGGCGTTTCACATTCAGCACACCGCCTTGACGTCGTCACCGCGATCACGTCAGAGATCGAGGCAATGGCTGGTGACGCTGGAACGGAACTCTCCAAGGGCGGAATGAAAACCAAACTGGAGGCCGGCAAGATCGCGCTCAGCGCCGGTACCCACATGGTGATCACGAGCGGCAAAATTCTCAATCCCTTAACGGAGATCTCTAGGGGCTGCGCCTGCACATGGTTCCTGGCGCCTTCCGACCCGCTAACTGCGAAAAAGCGCTGGATTGCTGGCCAGCTTGAGCCTAAGGGCCACATCTTTGTTGACGCCGGCGCGGAAAAAGCGCTGACGGCTGGGAAAAGCCTTCTGCCAGCAGGGGTTGTGCGCCTCGACGGCAGCTTTGATCGGGGTGATGCGGTATATATTCGGGCAGCCGACGGGCGCGAGCTGGGACGTGGGCTCATCGCCTATGCGAAAGTGGACGCGGCTCGTATCATTGGACGCAAAAGCGGCGAGATAATCGAAATCTTGGGAGTGTCACGCTGCGACGAACTCATCCACCGCGATGACATGGCCCTCCACAAAGGTGCTGCAAAGGACTGAGTTGAGATAACATGAATAAGCCGGAGCGCATTAAGCTCACAGAGAATGCGCAAATCATGCATGCCATCGGACGGCGCGCTCGCGCCGCCGCCCAAGAGCTAGCGCTAGCATCGACGGAAGTGAAGAATGCCGCGCTGAGTGCCGCTGCTAACGCGTTACGAAAGGCAACGCCCGATATCCTTACTGCCAATGCAAAGGATACCGCCGCTGCGAAAGAGGCAGAACGTCCGACCGCATTCATCGACCGGCTTATGCTCGACGAAGGCCGCGTTTCGAGCATCGCCAAGGGTTTAGAAGACATCGCAGCTCTGCCCGATCCAGTCGGCACCGTGCTCGCAGAATGGACGCGTCCCAATGGTCTTGCCTTCAAACGCATTCGCGTGCCGCTCGGCGTAATCGGTATCATCTACGAGAGCCGCCCCAACGTCACTGCGGATGCCGGTGCACTGGCTCTGAAAGCAGGCAACGCTGCGATTCTTCGCGGAGGTTCCGAAAGCCATCATTCGAGCCAGGCGATTTATGCGTGCCTCGTCGAAGGATTGAGCACCGCCAAGCTGCCGGAAGCCGCGATCCAACTTGTGCCAACCACGGACCGCGAAGCTGTCGGGCTGATGCTTTCTGGTCTCGATGGCGCCATCGACGTGATCGTCCCGCGCGGGGGAAAGAGCCTCGTGGAGCGCGTGCAGAGGGAAGCCCGCGTACCTGTGTTCGCACACCTGGAAGGCATCTGTCACACCTACGTCGATCGTGACGCCGATCTCGGCATGGGCGTTTCGGTGGTACTCAACGCTAAGCTTCGCCGTCCGGGCATTTGCGGGGCAACAGAAACGCTCCTCGTCGATAGTGCCGCGCCGTCGGACGTCCTACCAACGCTCATCAAAGCGCTTTTGCAGGCTGGCTGCGAGGTGCGCGGTGACACAGCGGCCCAAGAGGCAGATGCGCGCGTTAAGCCCGCAACGGAGGCCGATTGGGGAGCCGAGTACCTAGATGCCATCATTGCAGTAAAAACCGTAGATGGCGTCGACGCGGCGATCGCACACATCAATTCGTATGGCACTCACCACACCGATGCGATCATCACGGGCAACGCGAAGACCGCCAAGCACTTCCAAGAAGCTGTCGACTCGGCAATCGTATTACATAACGCCTCGACGCAGTTCGCCGACGGGGGCGAGTTTGGTTTTGGCGGGGAGATCGGCATTGCAACGGGTAAGCTGCACGCACGCGGACCCGTCGGGGTTGAGCAGTTGACGAGCTTCAAATACCTCGTCCGTGGCACGGGTCAGACCCGGCCAGAGTAGCGGCAGCACTTGCCTTCTAATCGCGAGCTTGCAATCAAAGGACGAGGAGACACGGCCACGCCTTCCCTGATCGAAGACTACGCCCTCATCGGCGACTGTGAAACGGCGGCGCTTGTCTCCAAGAGTGGCTCCATCGATTGGCTGTGCTGGCCGCGATTCGACGGTGGCGCATGCTTTTCCGCAATTCTCGGCAAGCCGGAAAACGGCCACTGGAGCCTCTCCCCCATAGACCCGAATGCGCTGACCAAACGGGTCTATCGTAAGAATACACTCGTCCTTGAGACGATCCACAAGACCGAAGACGGGGAGGTCGCTGTCGTAGACTTCATGCCGCTGCGCGACCGGTCATCAGACGTTGTTCGTTTAGTGATCGGCAAGCGCGGGCAAGTCGCGATGCGCACCGAAATGATCCTGCGCTTCGATTACGGCTCTCTCGTCCCGTGGGTAAGCCGGCATGACGACACGACGGTGAGTGCAGTCGCCGGTCCGGACCGTGCGATGTTGCGGTCACCTGTGCCGCTAATCGGCAGAGACATGAAGACAGTCGGCGAATTCACCGTCTCGGCCGGCCAAACCATCCCATTCGTACTCAGCTACTCCAAGTCCTATCGTCCGCCGCCGCCGGCTGTAGATCCGCACAAAGCTCTAAAGAAAACCGAAACCTTCTGGCGTGATTGGTGCAAGAAATCGAAGCCGGTCGCGGAATACGAAGATGCGGTTACGCGATCGCTGATCACGCTCAAGGCCCTGACGTATCGACCCACGGGTGGCATCGTTGCGGCGCCGACGACGTCACTGCCCGAGCAACTCACCGGCCAGCGCAATTGGGACTATCGCTTTTGCTGGCTGCGCGACACGACATTCACCCTGCTTGCGCTCATGAACTCTGGCCATATCGATGAGGGCTTGGCGTGGCGCGACTGGCTCGTTCGTGCCATTGCCGGGTCACCTGAGCAAGTTCAGATCATGTACGGCATCGCCGGAGAGCGCCGCCTTACCGAGTGGGAGGTGCCATGGCTCGGCGGCTACGAAGACGCCCGGCCTGTGCGCATTGGCAATGCAGCAGCAGGACAATTGCAGCTGGACATCTATGGCGAGATCATGGACGCGATACATCAGGGGCGTATGGCTGGGCTCATGACCAGCGACGCCGGATGGGCGTTGCAAATTGCTCTCGTCAAGCATCTGGAAGCGATTTGGGACCGTCCTGACGACGGCATCTGGGAAACCCGTGGCGGCCGGCAGAAATTCACGTACTCGAAGGTTATGGCCTGGGTTGCCTTAGATCGATCGATCAAGAGTGCGGAGCGGTTCGGCCTGAAGGGTCCGCTCGATCGGTGGCGCAAACTTCGCGACCAGATCCACCAGGAAGTGTGCGCGCACGCCTTCAACAAGGACATCGGCGCATTCGTGGCGCACTATGGTGCTAACGAACTTGATGCGAGTACATTACTTATCGGGCTGGTGGGATTTCTACCCGCCAGCGATCCGCGCATACGCAGCACCGTAGAAGCGATCGAGCGCAAACTGACAAGCGACGGCTTTGTGTTGCGCTATGATACGCGCAAGGGAAGCGATGGATTGCCCGTCGGCGAGGGCGCTTTTTTGGCCTGTAGCTTTTGGCTTGCCGACAACCTGGTTCTATTGGGTCGGCACAACGATGCCAAAAAGCTCTACGAGCGACTGTTGGCGCTGCGCAACGATGTTGGCCTACTGTCGGAGGAATATGACCCGCGCGCCAAACGCCTCGTCGGCAACTTTCCTCAGGCGTTCTCGCACATCGCAATTGTCAACACCGCACACAATCTCACACGCGCAGCCAAACCCGCCGAACAGCGCAGTGATGGCGAAGCCCTTAAGGGATCAACTGCCCAGCCGGCCGCCAAGCCTGTGTAAAATGCCATCGACCACATCGCGCAGTGGTCGCCACCAGGTTGCATCTGCGAGGCTTTTGCATTCGCCCTAACCGCGCAGCCGCCTCGCCGGCGGGCCCTCGACCGCCTACAATCGGTGGCTAAGAACAAAATCGATGGCCGACCACTTGTATCGAACCGCACTTCACAGCTTCGCCTCCCTCAAGGCACGTACCCCGTTGGTCACACCTGGCCAGCGCATTGGGCTCATGGGCGGCTCGTTCAATCCAGCACATGAAGGTCACGCAATCGGAGCGCGTGTCGCGTTGCGCCGGCTGCGCCTTGATGCGGTGTGGTGGATGGTGACACCGACAAACCCCTTGAAACCGGCCGCCGGGCTGGCGCCACAGGCTGAGCGCGAAGCGTCGGCGCGCACCTTCGCCGAAGGCTGGGCGATGCAAGTAACGGGCTTCGAGGCCGCACTTGGCAGCCCCAATACGGTGGCCACGCTGCTATATCTCAAGCAGCGTTTTTCTAGTGTTCGCTTCGTCTGGGTCATGGGAGCAGACAACCTTGCTACCTTCCATCACTGGCAGCATTGGCGCCAGATCGCCGGCCAGGTGCCGATTGCCGTAATCGATCGGCCCGGCTGGCGATTGAAAGCCCTGGCATCTCCTGCAGCGCGCTGGATGGCCTACCAACGCCTCCCCGAAGAGGCCGCATCTTTGTTGCCAGCCCACAGGCCGCCTGCTTGGGTTTTTCTCGGCACGCGTTTGTCGGGGCAGTCTTCGACAGCACTGCGGGCGCGCGTTCGCCTCCAACAAGGTGCATAAATGCCACACTTTCGTGGCACTTAGCCCCCAGCCCACCTTCATATTGCGCACTGAGGACTATTGATGCCGCCTCGGATCAACTATTATGTTGTGCGCTGGCAGGGTTTAGTACCGAAGCGCCTGCCATAACATGCGCCAGATTTGCTGGGCTAAATCGGCATCTGTGCGCCGCAGCCCTTTAGGGGTGGATGAGGAAAGGACGACCAGCACACGATGCGAACCGCACTTGAGGGTGCCCGGCAGGGCACGCCTCCCGCTGAGCTGTTGTCAGAAGGGCAAAAGCCGGCAGCACTACTTAAAGAGATCGTTCACTGGCTCGACGATGCCAAAGCTGAGGGCGTCGTCACGATCGATCTGGCAGGAAAGTCTTCCATCGGTGATTTCATGGTGATCGCATCCGGTCGATCAGACCGGCATGTTGGCGCCATCGCCGAGCAGCTCCAGCGCAAGCTAAAAGAAAAGGGTTCCGGCCGGGTGCGTATCGAGGGCCAGGACACCTGCGACTGGGTACTGCTCGATACCGGTGACATCATCGTGCATTTGTTCCGGCCCGAGGTGCGCGAGTTCTATAACCTCGAAAAAATGTGGTCTGCGGACCGACCAGCCGAACACGTCGCGCATTGATCTAGCGCCACGCCGGCGACCTTTGGCGTCCCGCAGGGCGAGAGCGGGAGGGGCGCGCATGCGCCTAATTATTGCGGCAATCGGACGCCTGAAAGAGGGTGCGGAGCGCGATCTATATGATCGCTACACCGCACGCTTCGATGCGGCAGGACGCGCTTTGGGGCTAGGCCCCATCAAGCTTGCTGAAATTGGCGAAGCGCGTGGCGCAACACCCGATTTGCGAAAAGCCGACGAAGCTCAGCGTCTCCTGAAAGCGACTGGATCAGCAGATGTGACAGTCGCACTTGATGAGCACGGGCGTTCGCTGTCGAGCGAGGCCTTCGCGCAATGGATCGCGGAGCGGCGCGATGGCGGGGCCAAGACCTTGGCATTTCTGATCGGGGGGCCGGACGGCCATAGCACCGAGGCGCTTAAGCCGGCGACGCTGAAACTTTCGCTCGGTACGATGACACTACCGCATGGGCTCGCCCGCGTCGTGCTGGCTGAGCAACTCTATCGCGCAGCGACAATCCTCGCCGGACACCCCTATCACCGGGCGTGACGAGTGCTTGGGGCAGATCATACTGTCTCAAGGCGGCAGGTCGCCGGCTATACGACGCGTTGCGTGGTTAAGGAGACCGGCTCGGAACAGTTGTCGCAAGGATCGGCCGGGCTTAGTCTCTGCGCCTCGCAACCGTTAGTGACGCGGAACAAGACATGACTGAGACTAACTTCGATTTCGAGCACTTAGCCCAGGGTCGGTTTCCGCTTCAGACTTTCAAGGCCGGCGAAAAGATCTTTGTCCAAGATGACGAGGGCAGCCACATGTATGTGGTCCGTTCGGGCAGAGTAAACCTCGTGGCAAGCGGAACTATTTTGGAAAACGTCGGTCCAAACGGAACATTCGGCGAAATGGCCCTGCTCGACGGGGCGCCGCGCAGCGCAACAGCAGTTGCACTCGAGCTGACCGAGGTGGCAGTCATCGACGAACACGCCTTCCTTTATATGGTGGAACAGAACCCGAGGCTTGCGCTGCAGCTGATGCGACGGCTCGCCCAGCGTCTGCGCCGCATGAACCAAAGTCTTTGATGCGCCGTGCTGTCGAGAGCAATTTACATCTTTACAAGCAGGCGATCGAGCATCGGCGTCGGCAAGATGCGCTTCATTAGGGCTGAAAAATGGGTGGGCATCGTCACGCGGTAGCGCGCCTTGGGCCGTGGGCTTTCGACTGCATGCACGAGCTTATCTGCAACAGCCTCCGGCTGCAGCTTAAAGCGCTTCTGCCCCCCGGCCTCCATCAGTCTGAGGCGCGCAAAATAAAGCTCGCGATGGGGGGAGTTTTCGATGTCGATGGTCTGCTTGAAATTGGCAAGTGCGGATTCGATGAACCGGCTGTAGATCGGCCCTGGTTGAATGATGCAAATACGAATGCCTGTGTCGCGCAGCTCCAGCCGCATCGAGTCTGATAACGCTTCGAGTGCGAACTTGGAAGCGCAGTAGGCTCCGCGAAAAGGACCGGCTACAAAGCCAAGAACAGACGAGCATTGCACGATACGGCCTTCGCCATTGCGCCGCATGGACGGCACGACGCGCCTCGTTAGCTCGTGGGTGGCAACGACATTGACTTCAAGCTGGTGACGAAACAACTCCGCACTCAGATCCTCCACCGCGCCGACCTGTGCAAAGGCCGAGTTATTGAATACCGCGTAAAGTTTGTCATCTGTGCGCCACAGAGCCTCTTCAGCGCAAGCAGCAACAGAAGCGGCGTCGGCAAGGTCGAGAGACAGCGCCTCGACTCCTTCTTCCTCTATTAGGCGCTGAACGTCTTCGGACTTGCGTGCCGTAGCAAGAACGCGCCAGCCACGCGCTTTCAGCTTCCGCGCGGAAGCTAGGCCAATGCCCGACGAGCAACCAGTGATCAGGATCGACCGTTCCGTCATGACCGCGTTGCTTGACGCGTGGAAACTGCCTCGACGGCATAGGGCACAAAGCCCTTACCATGGTGTCCGAAGTCGCATGCATCGGGGTGCAACACCTCAGCTAGGATCTCCGCGCTCTCAACAAGCCGTGGGCCAGGGCGATTGAAGTAGGCATTGCCATCTGCGACGAACACGCGGTCTTGGCGCACCGCGCGCAGGTTCTGCCAGTCCGATTTGTGGGCTAGAACGCGCATCTCGCGCAGCGTGACCGATATGTCGTAGCCGCAAGGTGCAACGAGGATCACATCTGGGTCGGCCGCAGCGACATCTTTCCAGGTGATCCATGGCGATGATGCACCGGTTTCACCGAACAGGTTGATGCCACCGGCCGCCGCGATCAGCTCCGGCATCCAGTGGCCACCCGACATGGGCGGGTCGACCCATTCAATGAAGGCGAGGCGCTGTTTGTCCCGGCCGTCAACTGCCGCCGAGACGGCCGCAATGCGCGCTTGCATGCGCCCAATGAGGCGTTTGCCATCCTCCGATCGGCCCAGCGCCGCCGCCACGCGAGAGATGTCCCCGTAGACGTCTGCCATCGTGTGTGGGCGCAATGAGACGATATTAGCTGCGTTGTCCGTCCAGGAACACACGGCGCGCTCCACGTCGGCAAGCGAAACGGCACACACTTCGCACTGGTCCTGGGTGAGGATCACATCCGGTGCGAGCGCCTTCAGGGAGGCGGCGTCGACCGCGTAGACGGAGAGTCCCTGCTCAACGAGTGAGCGCACGGCTTGATCAATGTCGCGACTGGATCCGTCGACCTTGAATTTTGGGCGCGTCAAAGCAGGGAGATCAAGAACTGCCGGCGGCCAGTCGCATTCATGTGAGCGCCCTACCTGCATCTCGCCCGCACCGAGTGCGTGCACAATCTCCGTCGCGCTGGCGATGAGGGAAACGACGCGGGGATTGTGCGGATCTCGCATTGCCACTCATCTCGCTGCTAGTTCGCGCCCTCCAAGAGGCGTCGCGCGATAACTTGCGCCTGGATCTCGGCCGCGCCCTCAAAAATATTGAGTATGCGAGAGTCGCACAAAACGCGACTAATTTTATACTCAAGCGCGAAGCCGTTGCCGCCGTGAATCTGAAGGGCATTGTCGGCGTTCGCCCAGGCCACGCGTGCACCTAAGAGCTTGGCCATGCCGGCTTCGAGATCGCAGCGGCGACCTTCGTCTTTCTCGCGCGCGGCAAAGTAGGTCAGCTGGCGCGCGACCATAGTCTCGACCGCCATCATAACGACCTTGTTTGATACGCGCGGGAAGGCATAGATCGGCTGGCCGAACTGGCTGCGCTCCAGAGCGTACTTCAGGGATAGGTCCATCGCCGACTGGGCCACGCCGACCGCACGCGCCGCTGTTTGAATGCGCGCGCCCTCAAACGTGTTCATAAGCTGCTTAAATCCCTGACCCTCTGCTCCGCCTAAGAGTTGCGAAGCCGGGACTTTAAAGTTGTCGAAGGAAACGTCGTATTCCTTCATGCCGCGGTAGCCCAGCACCTCAATTTCGCCCCCCGTTATACCGTCGTCGGGGAAGGGCTCGTCGTCGGAGCCGCGTGCCTTCTCCGCCAACAGCATGGATAGACCCCTGTAACCCTTTTCGTCTGGGTTGGTGCGCACGAGCAGCGTCATAAGGTCGGCACGAACAGGATGCGTAATCCACGTCTTCTGGCCGGTGACGACGTAAGTTTCGCCGTCCTTGACCGCGCGCGTCTTCAAGGATGCAAGGTCGGAACCGGTATTGGGCTCGGTGAAGACGGCGGTGGGTAGAATCTCACCACTCGCGATCTTGGGAAGATAAGTCTTCTTCTGCTCTTCGGTGCCGTTGTTGAGGATCAGTTCGCCGGCAATCTCCGAACGCGTGCCAAGCGAGCCCACTCCGATGTAGCCGCGCGACAGTTCCTCGGAGACGACGCACATCGCCTCCTTTCCCAGGCCAAGACCACCATATTCTTCCGGCATTGACAGGCCAAACACCCCGAGCTCGGCCAGCTTGGCGATGATCTCCATCGGGATATAGGCATTGGCGAGGTGCCACTCGTGCGCTTGCGGAACGACCTCTGCCTCGGAGAAGCGACGCATCTGCTCTTGCATCTCACGGTGCAGCTCATCGAGGCCAGTGTCTCCAAACGTGGTTGCCTCCGGCTGGGCCGCGATCAACTCGGCTAACCTGGATTTTGATGCCTGGCTTGATCCTGCGGAAATTAGGTCGGCAACATTGTCCTCGAACCTGCGAGTGTCATCCCTGGAGACCCCTAGTGCACCAGGGCGGATAATCTCGCCTTGGCTCATCGGAATGCCGCCGCTGATCTGCGCCAGGTATTCCGCGAACGCGACCGCGAGGATCAACTGCTCGAACTCGCCAAAGCCCCCGTCCGCTGAAAGCCGCCGCCCCCAAACGTGCATCTGGCGCAGGCCCTCGACCGTGGTGGCTAACCAGGCAAGTCCGTGGGCGGCGTGTTGGACCGCATCGATGCTGCCAGCGTCCTCAATCTTGATCCGCACGCCGGTCTTGGCAGATTGAAGGACCCGATCCGCCGCCGCGACGGCATCGCCGGCACGCTCAAGAAAAGTGTCAGAACCGGATGCAAGGATATTCTGCTCAGCCGTTAGCGCGGCGGTCGACATCATGGTCTCCTTATAGATTCTTTTGTCGGCGGGTATTGCGCCACGCCGCTGGTGGGAGTCCGATGCAAGATATTCTACATGACTGTCAAGGCAATCGGATGCTACCAAGGCGCGCGCCTTAGCTCCCGTCGCCCGTCAGAGCCCTGAAGAACTTGCGTCTTGACGAAGCGCCTACTTGTGGATTTGCCGCGTTACCGTCTTGGGCCACGTCAAAAATCTCAACGGTGGCCTCGCGCAAGGCGTCGTAATATCCAGCGTGAGCCGCCCCATTGATCTGGTGCACATCTTGGTCACTATGAGATCGAGTTTGCGGCAACCCTTCGACACGCGCTTCCAATTCCCTCGCCGAATCATGCTCCTCGCTGAGTTCCACCGGCGCTCGTTCGATGATGGTGACGTCGGCTTCCTCCGTCATTAGGTCAGCGTCCTCCATCAAGAGCTCGGCGCAGTCCGGCTCAAGACTGGGCATTGTCCCGAGCGCAGCAATCAATCGGCGCCCGTGCTCCTCATCTTCCAACTCATCGGTGGTGCAACAAGCAGACTGCAGGGGGGCCTGCGGTAAGGGTGGAGGGTTATCGGTGGCCTTAGCGCGCCCTAGACTTTGCTCAACCCCAATATCGCTCTTTGTGTCTGGCGAATTAGGCATGCCGGCCTGCTCCGTCGCCCGTTCGGTTTCAGTTTCGTGCTGAGATTCAAGTTTGCGGTCCGGTAGCGTTGGCGGTACCGATGCGCCTGCGAGCTGAAGCGCTTCGAGCAGACCACCGGCCGCGTGCCGGATCTTAGCCGCCGCAGACCCGGATTCTGCTGGTTCTCTTGTGGTGAGAACCACGTCAGTCTCCTGGGCCGCACCGCTAAGCCCCCCACGTGCCTCAGTCGTCTCCGCCTGCGCCGGTGTTGTTTCCGACGCTTCGCCAAATAGCCGCTTCGCTTGTCCGGTCCAGTTTTGAGCGGCGATCGTCCGCCCCAATCCTAGTATGACGCTCAAGCGCCGCACGTCGATGGCCGTCCAATTAGCGATCTGTTCAAAGCGCGCTACGCCCAACAGGTTCAAGCGTTCCGCAAGCCTTGGTCCGATGCCGCAGATCTGGGTGAGATCATCGTGAGGAAGCTGCGGAACGGGATC
>Ga0255055_10002630_pt1 | contig 12532 bp, 9 predicted proteins | sample JV7_2_27_MG_FD_188633 | JGI IMG/M metagenome (GOLD analysis project Ga0255055, IMG submission 188633) | Seawater microbial communities from Jervis Inlet, British Columbia, Canada - JV7_2_27 | ecosystem: Environmental > Aquatic > Marine > Inlet | place: Canada: British Columbia | collected...
ACAACATTTGACATTACCTTATCATATATCCCTTTAAGGTCATCTTCATTTTGAGCATTATAATGGTATAAGTCAACATCACCACTATGGCCCATTAACAATTTTTTAATACTGGTAGGGCCACATCTTCTATCCCAATCTTGGCTAAAGAATTTACGTAAATCCTTTACCCTTATTGGTGCGCCATAAAAGTGCCGTTTTATCTGAGTTTGGCTGAATAGAATTTTTAATTTACTTCCATTGTTGAAATATTCAAAAAAATCTTTTAAAGCCTGTTGTGCTTCCTTATTAAAAAAGGAAATCCTACTTTCTCTAGTCTTTGTATATTGTTCATTACGTGGGTCATGATTTATATGAACTATCCGATTTTCTAAATCAATATCACTAATATCTAATTGGTATATTTCTTCAGCTCTTATACCTGAAGTTGCGCCTAATAGAACTAAGGCTTTAACCTGCTTATAATAATATTTTCCTTCAAAAAAAGCTAATGTCTTTTTTATATCTTCTAATCCAAATCTTTTAGGATAATAAGTAGGATAAGGAGGTAATTTAATATTATCAGCCCATTCAACTTTTAAATAAGATAAAAACTTACGTATTTGATACATTTGTTTAATATAATATGAAATTGAACAAGATTCTTTAAGTAATTTAAAGTAATTGAGGCTATTACCTTTGTTAATTTTAAATTTAATATAGTTCAGATAACTTTTTAAAATTCTATTTACTTCATTCCTATGACCGCTTGTTATACTGCTTAACTCGATAATATTTATATATTCCTTTAAAGTATCACGGGTTACCGTGATACGCCTTCGCAAGGTGGAGGCCGTGGGTTCAAATCCCACCCAGTCCATAATTTTATATATAAATTATATAAGAAAAACAAGATAGATACAAAATTTTTTGATTTTTATCTCAAATATTCTCTTAAACTTATCATAGCTATGTTTAAATAAACGAACCTTTTATTTGTTACAAATGAAAACAGATGACAGAAATATTCAACCTGATAAATGGGATTTTTATTATTCAAAAAACAAAAGAATAATAAATACATTTAAATTGATTGATGCTTTAATCTATCTTTGGTTTGAATCTAGTAAAATTTTTTCAAAATATATAAATACGAATAAGAAAATCAAATTTATTGAATTTGGATGTGGTGGGGGAAATTTTTTACCATATTTTAATAAAAAATATGATAATTTCGAGATTTTTGGAATAGATATCTCATCAGTTGGATGTAAAATCACTTTACAAAGAATTAATGATAATGTACCTCCTTCTAACATTATTTGTGATGATATATTTAAAAAGGATTTTCAGACCCAATTTGATATTTCTTTTAGTGTTGGTTTTATTGAACATTTTGATGATCCAAGTATTCCATTGAAAAAACATGTAGACGTATTGAAAAAAGATGGAATTATGTTATTAGCAATTCCAAATCTAACTGGATTACAGGGTAAAATTTTTAAATCTAAAATATGGTTTTCTAAAGAAAAATGGGAAAAAAAACCAAAAGATTGGATATTTGGTATGAGAGATATTTCTGTTAAACAATTTGAAAAATGGTGCAAATCTGCAGGATTAAAGGACATTGAAATTCATCCAGCAGGTGGTTTTTTACCTACGTATTTAATTGATTCTTTAATAACAAAGAAAAATTCTAAGATCAAAAGTGCTCAGATTATTAATAGATATGCACTCTTACCAATCTTAATTTTATTAAATATTCCATTTTTATTTCGTATTAATTCTTATAAATTTTCCCCATATATTATTGGTGTAGGAAAAAAACAATAATTAGTAAAAATATTTTTTTGATTTTTATTTAGGGTGTTTTTGATTGAAGGATTTTCTTAAAAGCTAAGAAAATATTTCTATTCCTTAAATGTAACAATCATATGAAAATTATTAATAAATTTTGCAGAATAATATTTCCAAATATCTTATTAAATTACCTGTAGTTTCAAACAACAAAATATTTAAAAATTATTTATAATGCATTGTCAATTATCCTACCATCTAATAATAATATAAAAAAAAATTGTTGTTGATTATGAAAAAGGACAAAATGCAAAATTGGGAAAAGGTAGTAAGTCAAGGATTTGAGAATCGTAATAATATTTGTGTATGGTCAATGGCAAAATATAAAGATTATCTGTATGTAGGGACAATGAATTTTATTGATGGTTGTCAAGTTTATAGATCAAAAAGTGGTGATAAAAAAAGTTGGAAGCAGGTTAATCTTAATGGTTTCGGAGAAAAAGGTTCTACTGGAGCAAGAAACATGATAGTTTATAATAACCTTTTATGGGTTGTTACTTTTTCTCCTAAAATTGGAGTGCAAGTATGGGTTACAAATGGAGAGAATTCAGAAAAAAGTGGTTTAAATACGTGGAAAAAAGCCAATCTAAATGGTTTTGGAAAGGGAGATAATACATTTGCATCCAGAGCAATGATGGTTTTTAAAAATAGATTATTTATAGGAACTCAGGTGAAAAAGGGATTTCCTCAGATTTTTAGATACGATGGTCAAATAGATTTTGACAAAATTGAACCGGAGAATTGGACTTGGATAAATAAAGATTACCAAAATAATATGAAAAATATTCCTGATTTCTCAGTCATTGGAAAAATGATAAATTTTAAAACTCAAGATGGTAAAGAATATATTTATACTGGAGTATATCCAGAAATTGCTGCGAAATTAGTAAGTTTAAATAGACTTTTAAATCCTGTTGTTTTGATGAAAGTAATTCAATTTTTCACATTATTAAGATGTAATATTTACAGATATGACGGTAATAATTGGGAGATAATTGGTAAACCAGGATTTGGTAAATTTAATGTAATGGCAATGTCATCTGTTGTGTTTAATAGTAATATTTACTTTGGAACAACAAATATTTTTGGTTCCGAAATTTGGAAATCAAAAGATGGGAATAATTGGATTCGAATAATGAAAAAAGGTTTTAATAATCCAATGAATATTTCTGTTTATAGGTTACACACATTTAAAAATAGATTAATAGTTGGTATGCAAAATCAATGGATGGGTTGTCAGATATGGGCAAGTAAAAAGGAAAATCCATTAAAAAACAGTGATTTTGTTCAAATAAGTAGAAATGGAATGAGTAATTTAAGAAATATTAATCCTTTAAAATTAAAACAGGATGGTATAAGATTTTTTGAAACATTTAAAGGCCAGTTATATGCTGGTACTGCTTCCAATATTAACATTTTTAAAGAAAATACTAATGGTCCAGGATGTGAGATTTGGAGAATTAGTCATTTATGATTTAAAATTTGTTGGATTATAAAACTAAATATTTAAAACTAATAAAAAAATTAATTATTTTTATATTTTCCTTGACGCTTTTTCGGAAAAGGAACGTTTGGAATATGTTTTCCTAAGAATTTACAGAGTTTTTCCCATCCCACCCCACCAATAATATCTAAAACAAGAAAGTCCTTTGATCTGTTTTTAAAATAGTTCATTACTTCATCTACATATTTTTCATATCTTTTAATTAACCTTTGTTTATCTTCCTTGTTTGTAATACCCCAAATAGAATTTTTAAAATAATTATCCCAACTTTTTACAAGTAATTCAGGACTACGAGGTGTATAAATAAATTTACTTCCAGGAAATGCATTATCTATTTCTTTTATTAAAGGAAAATAACAAATTGGATCATCTGAAAAAGCATCATATGGACATTTTTTAATATATTCAATCCATCCACATTTAGGTTCAATATGAGCTCGTGGCCAATGAATATTTCTATATCCTAAAATTCCAAGTGCTTTATCAAGAGAACTAGTTCCAGTTTTTGGAAAACCTATACAAAAAACCATTGGACTATTTTTTTTTCTTGTAAGTCTTATTCTTATACCATAGAAAAACTGGAAAACGAAGATTATTCTAAAATATCCCCAGGCGAAAAATTTCTTTAAACTTTGACTTTTTATTCTCATTTAATCATCAATAAATGTCTGCTAGTTATACTTTTTAAATTATATTATAGATTTCTGTATTATCTACCTTCAGTTTTGGTTATTCAAATTTGTTTAGTTATATTTAAAATTTTAACATATATAATGTAAAGTAGCATAGGTAACATTTTCCTAAGGAAATAATGTAACCTAACGATAGATAAATTCAGAGAATTCATTACTGTTTCTTACAATCATATCCTAACAGTATATATTGCCGGTATAGGTTGACTATACAACATAGAAAAGTAATTAATTAATGAAATAACCTTTATTCAACATGTTCTATGATTTATTCTAAAACCTCTTCAGCCCATATATATGTATTATAAAGGCTTTAAGTTTAACAATACGTATATATCCTTGAATATCATTTTTCCTGATAAGTTGACATCTTCGCAAGGTGGAGGCCGTGGGTTCAAATCTCACCAATCCATCATAAATTATAAAAATAAGATATGTCAATGTCAGGAAAGAAACAAAATGAATCCATTTTTTAATCCAGTAAAAGGAATTCCATTCCTTAAACATTTTATTTTTGATCCAAAAAGATTAAAGAAGAAAAGCCCTCAACAAATTAATCGATATAGAGACAAAGTGTTTAAAAAATTACTTAGATATGCATATTCTGTTCCGGTTTATCATAAAAAATACAAAGAAGCAGGTATACACCCCAGCGATATTAAAGGAATTAAAGATATTACAAAATTACCGTTTATTACTAAAAAAGATCTTGTTGAAAATTTTCCAAATGGAATTATTCCATCAAATTATAATAAAGATAAAGGATTTGTTGTAAGTACAAGTGGTTCAACAGGGAAACCTGTATCAGTATATCTAGATTTTTCAGTTTTTAGCGAAGGTGTAGGTGCAAATATTAGATTTTTACAGACTCACAATTTACATTGGAGAAAAACAAGATTTGCAAATATCGGAAACTTTAGCTCAGGTAAGGCAGATGATGTCGCAAATAAAGCTTTTTACTCACATATAGGATTTGCCCTTGAATCTGACACTTATATTACATTAAATGCCTTTCAATCTCTTAAGGATATTATGAAAAAATTAGATAATTTTAGACCAGATTCAATTTTAACTTATCCTGTTACTTATCTAAATTTAGCATATCTTAAAAACAAAGGTTACGGAATAAACGTAAATCCAAAAGTTCTTGTTGTAAGTGGATATATTCTTGATGATTATACAAGAAGTTATGTTGAGGATGCATTTGGATGCAAAATGTATAATGGATACGGAGCAGCAGAAACTTCCTCAGAGGCGTCAATTGCGTTTGAATGTGTACAAAAAAAATGGCATGTTAACTATGATTTTTTCCATGTTGAAACAATCAATGAAAACATGGATCTAGTAGAACCTGGAAAAAATGGTCATATTGTTGTAACAAGATTGTTTGGTAAAGCAACTCCACTAATCAGATATACTGGTTTGGATGATTGGGTAACATTAACAGAAGATTATGAATGCAGTTGTGGATTATGTACCCCACTTTTTAAAGATGGAGTCGAAGGTAGAAAAGATACAAGCGTAATATTACCAGATGGACGAGTCTTTCCTTCAGCATCTTTTGCAATTTTATCAGTAGTCCTAAATAGACTTAAAACTCGTAAAGTCTTACAATTTCAGATAATACAGAAAAAACTAGATGAAATAGATATTTTAATTGTAATTGATGAGGATTTGAGAGATAAAGATCCTCCAGTAGATGTCCTATTTAGTAAGATAAAAGAGATATATCAGGAAAAAGTAGGACCTGATGTTACAATAAATGTTAAGGAAGTAAAACAAATAAAATCAAGACCTAATAAACCAGCTCCACTTGTAATATCTAATTTAACTCAGAAAGAACGTGAGCGAATAATAGATAAAAATTGATTTACCTTCTTGCTAAAATTGTGTCTTCTCTCTGTTCAAAAATCAATTTTATACCAGCCTTAAAAACTCTAAAATTTCTATATACAAATATCGAACGGAAAAATTGACTTATTATATACTTGGGATTAAAATAAAAACTTTTAAACGCTTTTTTTATTCTTTCTCTTAATTCCTCAGGAGTATAATTACCTAATCCCCTGTTAGAATCACAGGGTCTAAACATTTCATTTTCTTCAATTTTACCGGCCATAAAAGCATCTTCCCAAATCTTGCTTCCTTTAAGGTAATTAAAACCATAAAAAAAAGCAAAATCTAAATTAAGTTTTTTTACAAATTTAATCGAATCGTCTATATATTTATCTGTCTCGATAGGAGCACCGAAAATTATATTGCCAATAGTTAAAAAACCTGTTTTTTTACTAAGTTTTACAGCTCTTTTTACTTTCTCCAATGTTATCTTTTTATTATAATAATCTAGGACTTCTTGATTTCCTGATTCAATACCAAACTCCAATGATTTAACTCCTGCTTTTTTCATTTTCTTGAACAATTCCTTGTCAGCATCAGTAACTCTTATACCTGCTATCCAAATATCTAAATCCAGATTTTTCTTAATAAGAGAATCCATGATTTCGTGAGCTCGCTCTTTATTCATTAGGAAATTATCATCAACTGCAAAAACAGTGTCAAAATCTTTTGATATCGCCTCAAGTTCTTTAACAACGTTCTCAGCTGACCTTAAACGACAGCTCTTAAATATTGATTTACTTACACAGAATCTACAATTAAAAGGACAACCGCGAGTCGTCATTATTGAAGTTATTTTACCTCTTGCAAGAGCGGTTACTCCAGTTAAGGCTTCTTTACCATAGTTATATTTTTTTATAAGATGCCAAGAAGGAAAATCTAAAGAGTCTAACTCCTCAATCTCCATTGCTGGTAAACCCTGTTTTATAACACCTTTTTCTCGGTAAAAAATTCCATGAACATTTGATAACTTTTTTTTACCATTTAATGCATCGACAATCTCGATTATTACTTCTTCACCATCTCCTACAACAGAGATATCTGCTTTTATTTCATTTAGTGCTTCTTTTTTCTGAATCGTACAGTGAGGACCACCAATTATAATTTTTATTTTTGGATTAAATTTTTTTATCATTTTTGAAATTTTTGATGCTGATGTTACTATTTGACTAGTAACACTAATACCAACAACATCGATTTCAGAAATCTCATTCTTCAATTTTTTTTCTGTAAATCTTTCAGCAATAAAATCAATTAATTTAACATTATGTCCTCGTTTTTCTAAAGGACTTGCAATATAGAGAAGACCTAATGGTGGTAAATATGCTTCAAAAGAGTATTCTCTCTTAATAATCTCGTAGTCCATTGGAGGATTAATTAGCAGAAATTTCATGAGTAATTATATATTTTATAGTACAGTATATAAAATTATTGGTAATATGAGAGTTAGGTAAATAGATTAGTTCAATTGCAATATTTTAGTATAATAATAAAAAGTTAGTTGTTTTTATAATTTTAAATAATTTTTTAACCCTATAACAAATATTATATATCAATTTTATATCTAATTCCCCCTAATAACAATGAAAATTCAATTAATATTTCCAAAAGTCGAACATGGCCAAACTACTGTAAAGGACAAGGGTAGCTGGAATGCTTTTATTTTTGGAAATCCAATTATTACACTTCCACATGTTGCCACAATAACTCCAAGAGAACATGATGTTAAAATTGTGAATGAAAACTACTCAGACATTGATTTTGATGAAGATGTTGATCTAGTTGGAATAACCTGTTATACAATGACTGCTCCGCGTGTTTATAAAATAGCAGATGAATTCCGTAGAAGGGGTAAAAAAGTAGTGTTAGGAGGTTATCATCCTACAGCTATGCCTGATGAAGCGATTCAACATGCTGACAGTATCGTAAAAGGAGAAGCTGAAGCCTCTTGGCCTAAACTCCTAAAAGATGCAGGAAATGGGAAACTAAAAAAATTCTATGGGCCAGATCCTAATTTTAATATGGCAGATATACCACCAATAAGAAGAGATCTTATTAAACTCAATCCTTTGTTAGGTGCAGTTCAATCATCAAGAGGATGCTCTAATAGATGCGAATTTTGTGCTATTAGTAGTTTTTGTGGACATGGAGTAAAGCAGCGACCTGTAGAAAACGTTGTAGAAGAAATACAACAAATGCCTAACAAACTATTCATATTCCATGATCCCCATATAACAGCAAGACCACAATACGCTAGAGAACTTTTCAAAGAGATGATTAAACAAAAAGTGAATAAATCATGGTTGGCAAATGGAACCACAAATGTCCTAGGGAAAATCGATGATGAATTTTTAGAATTAGCACGAAAAGCTGGGTGTTTAGAATGGTTCATAGGCTTTGAATCTGTAAGTCAAAAGGCGCTTAATGGTATTAAAAAAACGCATAATAAAGTTGAAAATTTTAAAAAATTAATAAAAAGATTACACAAACATGGAATGGCAGTACAAGGTGGAATTATCTTTGGCTTCGATGAAGACACTCCAGATATTTTTGATTTAACACTTGAAAAAATGTATGACTTTAACCTTGATATAGTCGAAGTAAATATTCTAACTCCGTATCCAGGTACACCATTATTTGATAGACTCGAACGAGAAGGAAGAATTATTACAAGAGATTGGTCAAGATATAACCAAGTTGATGTTGTTTTTAAACCAAAAAATATGACTGAAAAAGAACTCTTCGAGGGTGCAAGAAAGGTCGCCAAGGAATTCTACAGCATCCCAAATATCATAGGCAGAACCGCAAAGATAATTGCAATCACGAAAAAACTACATGGTTTTTTCCCAGCAGGTGGCAATATATCATATAGAAGATATTATAAGCGAGATTTTTACTTCTAAAAATTAAATTATATTCATATGAGATCAATGGAGGAAACTTAACAATGAATCCATTCCTAAATCCTATTTTCCTTAGTGGTATGTTAAAAAGTCATTTTATTGATGTGAACAGAATATGGCATGTTAATTTTGAACAGCTTAGGAAATATCAAGATAAAGCCATTCGAAATATTGTAAAATACGCTAATACAGTTCCTTTTTATAATAAAAAATTCAAAGAACATGGAGCTCATCCAAATGATATTAAAGGAGTCAGGGACATCCAAAAACTGCCCTTAATTTCAAAGGACGATATAAGAGATAACTATCCTGATGGGATAGTCCCAAAGGATTTTAACAAAGAGCAGGGTTTTCTTTTATCTACTTCAGGATCAACAGGAAAACCAGTGTTCATTTACTATGATATGTTCACCGCTGTAAAATATGTCGAAGGATATATAAGAATGCTAAAGGCATATGGTGGAAGTTGGAGGAAATCTAAGATACTTTTAATAATTGATATTAAACCAGGTAGTGTAGAACATGCAGCATTTACTAATAGTGTGGTACCATTCATTAAAAAATTCATTTCCATGGACAATATAAAATATCTTCATGTTGGTGAAAAATCTGAGACGTTAATCAGGGAAATCAATGATTTTAATCCAGAGTATCTTGGTTCTGATCCACCCGTTTTAATGAAAATAGCACTACTAAAAAACGAAGGTCTTGGAAAAGACATAAACCCTAAGTATCTTTTTTCAAGCGGATCAATGTTGGATCAATATACAAGACAATATGTTGAAAATGCATTCAATGCAAAGTTATTAGACACATATGGTGCAACTGAGTCAGGACCACTAGCTTTTGAAAGTCTTGAAGGAGATGGATATCATGTGAATTCTGATTTTGCATATTTAGAATTTTTAGACGATGAACAAAAATCGGCCCCATATGGTAAAGCAGGTCGTTTAGCTGTTACAAGACTTTATGGAAAAGGTACACCAATAATCAGATATACCGGAATGGAAGATTTAGTTACACCTATTGAACCAAAAACAATACGAGGAATGACAACAGAAATGATAAAATATATTGGAGGCAGATCAATAGAACTAATACATACACCAGATGGAAGGATGATATCTCCATTTCATGTTACAACAATCCCTGCTTCAGTAATGGATGATTTTAAATCATATAAAATAAAACAATTCCAAATTATTCAACATAGCGTTGATAAAATCGAGGTATTGCTTATAATCGACGAAAAGTTAAGAAACATTGGTCCATCAGTAAAGAAAATATCAGATGAAATTATAAAACGCTTTAAAGAAGTTACAAGTAAAGATGTGGATATAATAATAAACGAGGTTGACGAAATAGAAAAAGACGTTAGAACAGATAATGTCAGACTAATAATTTCAAAAATTAAACGACGATAAAATATAATTAATCTTTCTTTAATAATAAGTAAGAACCAGAAGGGGGAAGGGTTTCAGATTTTATTTTATCTTTAACTAAAAACCAATTTGATAATTCCATCGTGCGTTTTTTATTATCTTCTTGCGAACCAATTACCGTCCTAAATATGATTCTTGAATTCTTTTTAGTTCTATTAGAAATAGATCTAAAAATATCTCTGGAATTATTCATACCATACGATAAATAAATCACATCAAACTTGTTTAAAGGGTAAAATTCGACATCAGCATGTTCTATTTCAACCTTATCTTCAAGATGATGATTTCTGATATAGTTAACAGCCTTTTTTACAGCTATTTCATCTTTATCAATGGCTATAACATGTGCTTTTGTTTTTATTGCAACAAGAACGGCAGTTATAGGAAGAGATCCGCATCCTATGACCATCACTTTATCTTCTGGAGAGATCCCTACCATTTTTATCTCCTTATCAACTAGTTCTTGGTACATCTTAAAATAATTTGATGAAATAATGTTGAATTTAGCTGCAACCTTTTCAAAAATCACATATGAAAAATCTATTAGTGTTTTTGCAGAACCAGGACGGAACTTAACTGAGAGTACCTCAAAAAATATATATTTTGAAAAAGAAAAAAGTTTTTCAGCTATATTTAGAGGCATATTGAACAATCTCTTCTAGCATTATCATAAATCTATCTTTAAGTTTTTTTATATGTTAAAAAGATGATATTACTAAAAAGCATTTAAAACAGAAGTTAATAACCATCATAATGATGGATAAAAAAAGTGTTTATAATCCATGGACTCTTGAGGATGAAAAAGAGCATCCTTCAAGTGCATTAGAATGGTGGTGTGTTGAAGCATTTTTTAAATCCATAGAAAATAACGAAAAATGGGCTTTTAAAGCTGATTTTACTGAATGGACTGTAAAACCAAAAGTAGTAGGATCTAATTATAAATTCACGTTGCTTAACCAAAATAACGAAAAAATCTATGTATGTGATACACGTGATGATACTACAAGATTAAAGTCATCTAAAAATAATTTAGATGTTAAATTTAAGGAATCATATTTTAAAGGAGTATTTCCAGATTATGAAATGTATTTTAAAAACCAAAAGCATGCCATCGAATTGACTCTAAAATATAATGCAAAATCCTATCCTCATTGGATTGCTCAAGATGTCACTAATGGTTGTCTCCCAGCAGGACTAGGTTTTTACAAATATGGATTTATACCAAAAGGTGACATCTCAGGAACATTAAGAATAAAAAATAAAAAATTCATCATAACTGGTGAAGGATATTATGAACATGTATGGGGAGAGTTTACATATCAAAAATTAATTGGAAATATAAAAGGATTAACAAAAAGCGTATCAACATATGGAAAACTGATCAAACATTGGATTCATAATAACGAAATAATAATTCCAAAAACAATAATATTTGGTACAGAAAACAGTCCTTTAGGTTACGATTGGGCATGGGCTTTATTAGATAACGGCTGGAGCGTTTTTTTTGGAAATATTATGTTTTGGTTAATGGAAGGTCCTGCTGCAGGAGTATTAATACTTACAAAAGATGGTAAGACATACGAAGAATGGTTTAATATAAATTTTAAATATAATCAGACTCAAAAAGCGAAAGGCTATGATTTTCATTATCCAACAGAAATAGAAATTAATGCAATAAAAGGAAAGGAGACGCTACATATGAACTTCAAGATGACATCCAAGGCCAGAGAGTATGTAAGTAAATTTGCTGGTGGGAAATATTGGATTGGGATATCTATATGTGAAGCCCCTGGAATAATTGAGGGTTACTTTGAAAATGAAGAGAAACGGACAAAATTATCAGGTATTTGTAAAATTGAACCCCAACGACAGATTTCAATATCTGGACATAACACATTTAAAATAGATTTCTTAAAACCACCAAATGGATTTGGTTTATCATTAGATTTTCATTCAAATTTATTAAAGAAAAAGATGTCCGGAAAAATGCATTTATTACCTAAGCCAAAGTTTTGTTTAAATATAAAAAGCTTAAAATCGACAAGAAAATAAATTAAAAGTATAAAAGTAATAATTGTAACAAAATATCCAGAAATATCAGATTAAAAATTATTAAAAAGTAGTTAAATCCTTTTCGACCAACCACTGCACCTAATTTTTTCATTTCATAATCTTTTGCTTTCAATAGCTTATATGATTGAAAAATAGTATATATCCAGATTATAATAAACGGTATTAAAAAAACTAGGGTTAAATCTG
>Ga0255055_10002631_pt1 | contig 12531 bp, 9 predicted proteins | sample JV7_2_27_MG_FD_188633 | JGI IMG/M metagenome (GOLD analysis project Ga0255055, IMG submission 188633) | Seawater microbial communities from Jervis Inlet, British Columbia, Canada - JV7_2_27 | ecosystem: Environmental > Aquatic > Marine > Inlet | place: Canada: British Columbia | collected...
CATTATGCGGTAAGCGAAGGGATAATTACTCTTGCCGAAGTGCAGAACTGGCCAATATGAGCTTCTCAGACCTTCAAGAAGGCGTTCGGCTTGCCGTATAATGAGTTTTTTTAACTTTGTTTATGTAATATCCCCCCTAAAATCACCTTAAGCGGTGATTTACATGAATTATCAATTGCGTAATACTCAAGATGTTGTCTTGTTTTTATAAGGGAGGTTGTTGCGGAGTCAAATTGCATGAACGAAGTTGCGGCATTGAAATCCATATCTATTCCAGTTCAGCAAAATTTGACATTTGCAAATTATCCGACTAATAATATTTATGGATATGTCAGCATCAGGAGGACACTATGAGACTTATCGATGTTCTTGATACTATTAATCAGATCGAAAAGAGCGCTTTTTTAAAAATTTTAGATGGTTTTTGCAGCGATCTTAGAAAATCGAAGCCCAAAATCGATAAAATATTATCTAAAGGGGATGGGCAGCTTAAAAATGTGGATGATGAAAACATCGTTCAACTCTTCGAGCTTCTTTCTCCTCGATATAAAAAACACCTTCAAGAAAAAATCAAATTCAGTGATTGTCAGCTCGATATTCTAGTGGATATTCTTATCAGGGACGGAAACTCAATGATGTCAAGGGAATGGTTCCTTAACCTCTACAACAAAGAGCATGCAAAGCTAGAATCAAACATTAAAAATTTCAAAAAACTCCTCGAGAATGGAGGCGAAGATTTAGAGCACCAACGAAAAAGAGATTACCAAATATATAAAAACTGTGTACAAACTGCCTATGAAAATGATCTCATCCGGAATCAAGAAAAAAAGCTTTCCTGGGAAGAAAAATCAATCCTTCAAACTCTGGAAAAAAATCTAGAATTATCAAATGAAGAAGTGAGGTGGATTTCCCATATTGTAATCTCTTTAGAAAAATTCAAAGTTGATGATTTATTGAATGAATTGAAGGAATCAGGAATCATCTTTTTCAATAGAAAAACAAACACTTTGTACGTTCCTGATGAGTTTATCTGGCTATTACGAGAAATTGCTGGAATAGAGCTGCCCAATAAATTCCTAAGGCGGATTCTGAAAAATCTAAGTGACCCTGAGATCAACCTTATAACTAAAAAACATAATATCAATAGAAAATGGAGCAGGAAAAAGAAGATTCAGGAGATCTTAAATCAGGGAATTAACGCCACAAATTTGCTAACTGAAATTATATTTCGGCCGGGGACATCAAAAACTGATAAATCCAAAAGGCTTCACACACTCATGAAGAAAGGGCTTGAAGTAGATATGGAAAAGTTCGGACGTTCTCTCGAAGAAAAAGTCGCAAATTTTATCAAATATTTCAATGATCTCGAGAGGGAAGACACGATTAGCCTTTCCCGTGATGGCTTTAACAGCCTTTTAAAAGACTTGACAGACACGTTTCCAAAAATCAACGACAAAATAAAAGAAGAATTCGAACTTCAAGATGATAATGTGATGTCTTCGGAATTGCTAAGCAAATATAATATCAAACCTAGAGATATCCTCTATCTTTTTAGCCGAGATGAGTTTTTAAAATTTCGCAAAGCTCATAACATTAAATCCAGAGGAAATTTAGTCAAAAATGTCATTGAAAACTATAGGGATATTGATGATCTTTATATCGAAACTTTTGATGCGATCGGAGGAAGGGACTTAAAAACCTTGCACGAGAAGGGATTGTTTGTTAAAGAGATCGAATTGGGGTTATTGTATGAAAAAGTCACACAAAAAATATTCACCAGGCTTGGATTTAACACAGACAAAAAATTGAAAAATAGCCTCAATACCAACCGCCATAAAATGGATGTATTGATTAATCTTGGAAACCAAGATGTCATGCTGGTCGAATGCAAAACAAAAAAGGATAAAGAATACAACCATTACGCCTCAGTATCCAGACAACTGAAATCCTATGTAAATCTCTGTGAGAAGAAAAATTATCATGTGACCAAAGCAATAATTGTGGCAAATGAGTTCTCAGATGACTTCATCGGAGCATGTGAATACGATTACGAACTGAATCTATCCCTGCTTAGCTCGAAAGGATTGATGAAAATACTTGAGGGATTTAAAAATTCCGCCATCAAGGAATTTCCTGTCAGGCTCCTCATGAGAAGCGGGTTACTGAATGAGGATAGAATTGTCAAGGTGCTGACAAGATAATGACTAGAGAAACGGGGTAACAACTCTCTCTCTTTTATTTAACCAGTTGAATTGATATATCCACAGGGGAGGAGTATTTGTCAAAGAAAACAGCGATGATATCTGTTAAACATAGTAAGGGTCAAGTGGTTCTCATCGATTTCCGGACTCAGCATCGTTCCCAGACTCACGGCACATTCAATCTTCTCTTTAATGCCTTGATAGGCTGACACTTAGATTCCAATTTTGATCCATCGTTTATGCGGCTATCTCAACTGGAGCAGGAGAGGCCTATTTTTATTATAATCTAAAAAATATTCCCATATTGGGAACTTTTTTCTTGACATTTATTTGGGAACTCTTTATATTATTAGTGTGCGTGTTATAGCGAATAAAACACTCGTTGAATATTATGAAAAGAACAAGGAAATAAAAAGCCGGCTAGAGGCTTGGTATGACGAGGCAAAGAATGCAGAGTGGAAGAATCCTCAAGAAGTTAGAGAGAAATATGGATCAGCAAGCATAATTGGAGGCAACAGAGTAGTGTTTAATATTAAAGGAAATAAATATAGGCTTGTGACAAAGATAAACTATCAAATGAAGATTGTCTATATAAGATTTATTGGTACTCATAAAGAATATGACAAGATAAACGCGGAGGAAATATGAAGACTTACAAAATAATTAAAACTGAGGGAGACTACCAAAGAGCATTAGCTCGCATTGATAAGCTAATGAATGCTGAACTAAACACTCCCGAAGGGGATGAATTAGAGCTTTTAGCAACTCTTGTGGAGCTTTATGAAGAAAAGAAATACCCGATAGATATGCCAAATGCTATAGAAGCAATTAAGTTTAGAATGGAACAACTAAGTTTAAATCAGCAGGCTCTTGTTCCTTTCATAGGCAGTAAAAGCAAAGTGTCCGAAATTCTGAACAAAAAAAGGCCACTCTCGCTTTCTATGATGCGAGCTCTTCATAAAGGATTAGGCATTCCAGCGGACATATTGCTTCAAGAACAAGGCCAGGATTTTCCTGAAGAAATTCCAGAAATAGACTGGACCCGTTTCCCAATACAAGAGATGATTGGAATAGGCTGGATTCCGGAAAGGAAAAACATAAAGGGAAATGAGGAAGAAATTATGAGAAAATTTATTGAAGAGGCCGGGGGCATGAATAGATTTTCCCAATTGTCGTTTCGTAAAAGTACAAGCCCAATAAAAAAATTAAGAACGGATAGATATGCGCTTATTGCCTGGTGTCTTAGGGTTATGGTTCTCTCTCAAAAAAATCCTATTGATAAAAAGTATAAACCGGAATCAATTAATTTATCAGACTTGTCGAAGCTTAGTTATTTTGCTAATGGTCCATTACTCGCAAAAGAATATCTTGAAAAACAAAGGATTCGATTTTTCATCGTTCCTCATTTGAAAAAGACTTTTCTTGACGGTGCCGTAATGATTTTAAAGGGAGAAGCGCCAGTCATAGCCTTAACTTTGAGATATGATCGGATAGACAATTTTTGGTTTTGCCTCCTTCATGAAATAGCACACCTCATTAAACATCTTAAGAGAGATGAAACGGACATAATTATAGATGAGATAGAACCACGTCAATCAAATATTGGCAACACAGATAAGAAGGAAGAAGAAGCCGACAAAACTGCCGAAAACGCATTAATCCCAAGAAAACATTGGAAAAAAGTTAACCTAGATGCGAAAAACCTTGCAAAAGAAGTTGTTCTTTTATCAGAACAAATGAAGATTCATCCAGCAATAGTTGCAGGAAGAATCAGGTTTGAAAAAAACAATTATAGAATATTATCTCAATTCATTGGTAGGGGAGAGGTTACTAAGATTTTTAAATCATTTTCAAATTGAAAAGTTTAGACTGTGGATTTCGATAAGATATATCGGAGTGCAATTTAAAAATAAGTAGAATTAAAATGATTGGTTTTGATTACGGCATTAAACCCAATATCATGGTAGTAGGGGATGTCGAATATACTAGTTTAATTCATGAAGCTGCTCCGGTTGCTATAGGATATGGTAAAATTCCATCTTTTGGTCTGCTTGTTGAACCGCCATTGGTCTGTTTAATTTTTGAAGATGAAGATAAGGGAAAAGAATGCTTTAAACACTTAAAAAAATGGGGGGAAGGTTCGAATAATGATGATGCAGTGGCATTAAGTTTTATAGAAGAAAATAAAGGAGGATATACTATATGTGTTTATCCAGATTTTAATCATCTAATTGATCGGTGCATTCCAAAATATCTGCAGCCAGAAGTCAATCCTATGATAATGGCCTCAATTTCATTCCCCCTTTCAGTAGAAAGAATAAGTCAAGATTATTTATTCTTTAAGCAACAAATAAAAGAACGAGCTTTTGTTTTTTGTGGTGCTTCAAAAACAGGTAAGTTATTTCTAGATTTTGCGCTTAGGAAAATATACATTCAGTTTTATAAAGAAGATGAGATTCAAGAAGATCAACCTGAATACTCTTATTTTGTTATTAACTCTAAGGGCAAGAGAAAGGGGAGGTTTGTTAAGAAACCCCTGTCAGAAAAGTCTGAAGCCATTAGTAATAGGAGATGGATAAGATTAAAGACTTTTTTTCCCATTACGCTGGAGAAATTAAATTATAATACCATATTTCAAAATTCTAGAGACTTGCTTTTATCTGAAGGATTTTCGCAATGGCAAATATTACAGGGAGCTTGCAATATTGTTGTGAGTGTTCGAATGTGTAATAAACCTTGTTTTGCAGAATTAGATAAAAAACCAGCACCTATGGATATATTGGAATATCTTCTTAACAATTTCGAAAAACCTGAAGACGATATTTCTATCAATGAAGGTTTTTCGGTTGAAATTTTGAGGAAACAGATTATAGCTGATTCAATTGAATTATTACAACATGCCGGCAGAAGACCAAAGGAAACTTCAAAGAAGGCCTTATTGAGCAGCTTAACCAAAAAAGGATTCTTAAATAGTGAAAAATGAGAAAAATTCTTACGCATGATCAAAAACTAAGAGTCTTCGTAAGCTCTACAATCAAAGAGTTAGCACAAGGGAGAAGAGCCCTAAAAAAAGCCATTAAGGAAGATCTTAAACTTCATCCGATTATGTTTGAAGAAGGTGCTAGTCCCCATCCGCCTAGAGATAAATATCGTGCTTGGCTAGAACAAAGCCATATTTTCGTTGGAGTACTCTGGGAGTCCTATGGTTGGATAGCTCCGGGAATGGATATATCAGGGATTGAGGATGAATACAATATTGCGAAGAAACTTGCCATCCCAAGGCTAGTTTATTTAAAAAATACATCTAAAGGCAGAGAGAAAAAGCTGGTGGGATTTATCAAGAATATAGAAAAGGAAGCAAAGATTTGCTTTAAGAAGTTTGACGATTATAAAGAATTGGTAGATCTGGTTAAAAGTGATATAGCGCTGTTGCTCACAGAAAGATTTGATATTGCTGAGTCTTCGCTTATTCCTCTTGTGCCAGAAAATTATCTTAAGAGAATCCAGGAAGAGATGGCCAAATTTAAATATATAGAAAGGCCAAGGATGCTATCCTCCATTGAAAAGACTATAGAATCAGAGCATAAGATTCTGTTAATTGGTGAACCAGGAAGTGGGAAGACATTTTTATTAGGAAAACTCGGAATAAAAAAAAGTGGAATATATATTTCCATTCGTGATAAGAGCCCACTTGAAGTCTATTCATATTTAACAAATAAATTACGGATAGAAACGGGAAAAGCCCTTGAAAAATTCACAATCAAAGAAGATGCTAAACTTGATCTTGAAATTGCTCTTCAAAATTCAAAAAAAAATATTTTAATAGATGAAATTGATCAAAACATTGCTTTGGCAAGATCACTTATAGGTCTTTATTATTATCAAAATAAAGTAATCTTTGCTGCAAGAAGCGATGAAGTGCTTGGAGGATATGCAATTAAAAAAGTTTTAGTGAAATCCTTTTCAAAGGAGGAGGTTAAATCTTACCTTGAGCAACATAATAAGAAATTAACACCCAGCAAGTTTTTAGAACTTTTTCGAGCATGCCATGGAAATCCTCTTTATCTTTATTATCTTACTAATTTTCAAATCGAACCTTTCCCCGACGGTCTCGAAGCTTATCAAAGTGCATTATGGAGAGAACTCGATTCAATACAGAATGAATTGCTTGGATTTGTTGCTCTCTCTTTGTTTCCTTTAAAGATAAATATGCTTCGCGATGCTTACAATAAATTAAATAACTGCCATAAATCCTCTATGGAAATTAATTCAGTTCTTAAAAATATTTCTTCAATTATTAGAGTCGAAAATGGGTACTACGATGTATTTCATCCTTACTTTAAAGAAGCTGTTGTCAACGAGCTTGACAGTCTGGGTATCTCACACGAATTTCATAAAGTTCTCGGCGAGGTTAAATTAAAAAACGATAGGATAGTTGATTCTACATACCATTTTAAAAGGTCCAATGATAAACGTGCAAAAGATAGACTTCTTGAGGCCGCTTATATTGCATTTTTAAAAGGTTTATGGGATATAGCGGAGGAATTTTTGCTGTATCAAATAAATATAAGCAAAATTGAGAAAGATTTCTGGACTGAGGGTTATTCTCGCTATCATTTTAGTTTCCTTCTCCTGGAGAAAGGCTTAATTGATAAAGCAAATCTTCAACTTCAAAAAGCAATGGAGGCATTTGAGAATTGTAATAATCAAACATGGATTAATTTTGTAGAAATTCAGCAATATTTAAATGTAATTTCAGAAGGAAAAAGTATAGTTGCTATCGATGCTTTGAATAAGAAATTAGATATTTTCAAGGGAGTTGATCCAAGGGGAGAAGCAGGAATACTCGTTAATCTTAGCTTTGCATATATACAAATATCTCAATTTAGAGAAGGTGCTGAAGCAGCAAAATCTGCGTATGAAATTTTTATTAAGGAAAAAGATTATGATGGAATAACTGCTTGTTTAGTAAATTTGACATCTTGTTTAGCACAACTTGACGAATATGGCTTAACAAGAAAATATTCAGAAGAAATTATTAAACTAGCCAAGGAGCAAAGTCACACGCGTTTAAAAGCTGCAGGATTAAATATCTTGGCGATAAGTATGAGGAAACAAGGCGATCCGGAAGGCGCCCGTAAATGTTTGGAAGAAGCAATAGATATTTGTCAACAATTAGGCTTAGTTCGTACTGAAATAACAAACATATTAAATCTTGGGAATACATTTAAGGACCAAAATAATAAAATAGACGCATATAAGTGTTATCAAGAAGGTCTTTCTAAAGCAAAAGAAAATAATTTCATGAGAGAGGAAGGTAGAGCATTTGAGTTAATAGCATCTCTAAAGAAACAAGAGGAGGCTTATCTTGAAGCAATTGATTTATATGCGAATGCAATCAAAATATATAAAAAAACTGGCGACTCTTTACGAACTGCAGAATCTATTACAGAAAAGGCAGAATGTTATGCTGCCTTGAATATTAATAAAGAAGCTGCTCATCATTATGAAGAAGCAGCCATCCACTATGAATCTGCTTCAAAGTTAAACGACGTTATAACAAGTTTTGAACGTGCAGGTTCTCATTGGGCTATGTTAGGCAACGAGCATAAGACTCTTTCGACTCTCAATAAAGCAGTTGAATTAGCACTTAATGGAGATAAAGTTGATTTAGCGATATCGTCGATCGAAAATATTCAAGCAAAAGGCAAAATAAAAGAATTGGATAGTTTTTATCTAAAGGTAATAGAACAATTTGTAAACTCCCCTTCGAAAGCAAATCTGTCTCTATCACTCTTTAGTTTTGCGAGTTATTGTAAGCTCTCAGAGAAGAGAGAAACTAAAACATCATATTTTAAAGTATTAAAAATTCTTGCAGATAATGTATTTATTCATAAGAATATTTGTACTTCCTTAATTGTTGGCATTGAACAGGCTGATGAAAAACTCCTAACGATTGAAGAATTTGAAAATGTCGTAAATCAGCTTATTAATAAATTGGATAATTTTTATTTTCGCAAAATGCCGGATGCAATTTCTGTATGGACTGCTGTTTGGCGGCTGGATAAATTAATAACTTTTCAGATTCAATGTCTGAGTGAACAACTTACTGAAAAAAGATTATCTCTAATTTTAATGCTTATTTTATTGGCTCATAAAGATACTCTAATACAAAGAATTAAAAAACTATCTGGACTTAAAGAGACCTCTATTACTTTTATGGTAATAGGTCAAGATGAGTTTGAAATAAAAGTGCAAAAATTGCCCGATGATTGTTTAATTGCAGAAAGACCTGTGCTTTTTTCTAGTTCAAATGTCCCTTTTACTAAAGAACAATCTCCAACCGCAATAATAGTCCATAGTAGCTATTCTACGGTTGCCGACTGGTCTATTTATCCTGAAAATAAAGCATTAATATGGCTAATTATGAATTTTTATAAAGCGCTCATTGAACACTTTTCGCATAGAATAGATGAAAAGTCCAATGCTAAAATGGCAAGAGAATTCTGTGAAGAAATTTTTGGGTATAAAGAAACTGCAGCAGATGATCTTAAGAGCATAAAAAGTTTGATAAAAATAAAGGACATTAAATCAGCTTTAAGAAATATAAAAAGAAATAATATTAAAAATAATTCTTGAATTTGAGCAATTCGAATTTTTTTTAATTGAATAGTTTAGCTCATAGAAAGCTGATCCAGTTCCGTATGCAATAGGACTAAATGCAATTTACAAAGTTTAAATACGCAGAAATTGCATACATTTTTTAGCACTGAAATTTCAAATGGGAATATTCAATCTTATCTATTTGATAATAAAAGAGTTAAATTAAATATAAATACTGTGTCGCATAAGGGTTATTATGTCAACTAACATAGCTTTTTAATTATTAAGACCTAACTCTCAGCTTTTCTATCAATTTCTCCAATATTGTTACTATTTCATCCTTTGTTACTCTTTGCTGCTTAAACTCTATTTTTAGCTTAAAACTTTTATCTTTTTCTTCATATTTATAAACATATTTATCAATCTTCCTTTCTTTTCCTTTTATCATCTTAGAAAGATCTCTCGTATCTTCTCTTTTTAATTCTCTATTTTTTATTTCTGTAATAAGCCTATACATGTGATCTTCATTTTCTTGCTTTGCTATCTCAATAATCGTACCTCTACTTTTTATGTCAAATTCTTCACACATATTTCTTATTTTCTTGGGGATCTTACTTATGCTAATAATTTCGGTTATAGTTGACCTTGCCTTTCCAATTTTTTCAGATATTTGCTTATGACTGTATTCATACATATCAGCTAATGCATTTAAGCCATCAGCTTCTTCAAAAACATTTAAGTTTTTCCTTTGTAGATTTTCTATAAGTGCTAGTTCCATAGCTTCATTGTCTGAAACATTCATCTCTATACATGGAACTTCTTTTAACCCTACATTTTTAGCAGCAATGCACCTTCTTTCACCTGCTATAATCTCATATCTTTCATTTTTTTCCCTTACTATTATCGGCTGAAGAATTCCTTTTTCTCTTATAGATGACATTAATTCTTCAATATTCCCTAATTCAATTCTTGCCTGATGAGGACTTGGGTCTATTTTATTTACCGGAAGCATCCTTATCCTTGGCCCATATAATTTTTCTTCTATAAGATCTACATAATGATTATCATGCCTCATAGTTACAGCTTCAGGCAAGCCTGTCTTCTTAGCCTTTTGCACGCCTTATCACCTCCTGGGCAAGTTTTTTATATTGCATTGCTCCTACTGAATCCGGGGCATATGTAAAAATGGATTCCCTATAAGCTGGACTCTCTTCTAGCTTTACACTTTTCGATATCATTGTTTTAAAAACTTTTTTCCCAAAAACCCTTTTTATTCTCTCTACTGCATCTCTGGATATATTTGTTCTTCTGTCGTGAAGAGTTATTACTACTCCTAAAACTTGTAAATTTGGGTTTACATTTTTTCTTATTTTTATTACTGTTTCAAGAAGATCATCTGTCCCTTCTAGACTCAGGTAAGATGATTGAATTGGAATTAGAATATGAGTAGCTGCAACAAGGGCATTAAGCGTTATTAAGCCCAGCGTCGGCGGAGTGTCTATTATAATAAATTCATACCTTTTTTTTATCGGCACAATAACGTCCCTCAATCTGAAATGTCCATCAATCTCCCCTAATAAAACTGGCTCCAGTTTTGCCATAGCAATTTTTGAAATTGCTATTTCGAGCCCGGGTACTGACGTTTTTACAATAATGTCTCTCATCTTTACTTCTGAATCTACCAAAACATCATAAATAGATTTATCATACTGCGAAGAATTATTTATAAGAGAAACTGTGCTATGTGCTTGAGGATCAATGTCAACCAGAAGAGAATTTTTTCCTATTAAGGCAAGTGCAGCAGCAAGGTTAAAAGCTGTAGTTGTCTTCCCTACCCCTCCTTTTTGATTAGCAATAGCAAGTATCAAATATTATCTCCACATAAACGATCTTAGTTTAAAATATAAAATATTTTAGGCAATTGCAAGATTAAAATTAAAATATTTAAAAAATATGTCGGCATGCCGACACTGTATCGTAACTTATTGTTAACAAACAACATAGCTTATCTTTTAGATTTATTTATTTATAAACCCACAAAAATTATATACAATCATGGAACGTATATTTATATATACTAATTAAGTTATGAATGTCAAAATTTTAAATAAAATAAATGTTTTTTATTGTATTAAAAAACATTCCGGATTAATTATTTTGAGGTTTTTGTTGATTACGAAAAAGAATTATGAAAAATATTAATTGAATGGAAAATAGATAAAAAACTAAAATAAATATATAAATCTAAAGAATGATCTGAGGAGTATTATTAGAATGAATCAACTTGAAAACGAAAAAAAACCTCAATTTTTAAGGAAGTTAGGTCTCCTCGACTCAACTTCGCTGGTTATTGGAGCAGTTATAGGCTCGGGCATATTTATGACCGCTGGTTTTATTGCTGAGTACCTGCCTTCTCCGGGTCTCATGCTGATTGTCTGGCTTGTAGGAGGCTTAATAACCACAAGCGGTGCCCTTTCCTTCGCTGAGCTAGCAGCAATGTTCCCCAAGGCTGGAGGACAATATATTTATATTAGGGAAGCATATGGCTCATGGGCAGGCTTCTTTTTCGGATGGGGATTTTTTTGGTTCATAATGTGCGGAGGCATAGCCACTTTGGGGGTGGCTTTTGCTGAATTTGTTGGATATTTCATACCTGCTCTATCAACCCAATCTTATATTTTTCAGCTAAACGTGCTTGGGTCCTCTTATTCACTCTCTACCGGCCAACTCGTGGCAGTGGGCTCTATATTAATACTTTCAGGCGTTAATTACTTTGGCATAAAAACTGGAGCTGTAATTCAGAATATATTTACTTTCTTAAGGATAGCTGCTATTGCTGCATTCGTTATCTTAGGATTGACGCTTGGAAAAAAGGCTGGAATTACGAACTTTAGTCAAATTTTTTCAGTAGAGACTGGACTCAGCTTTGACACATTAATGTCGCTATTTGGGCTTGCTCTTATTGCAGTTCTCTGGACCTTTGATGGCTGGTATTCGCCAACCTGCACCGCTGAGGAGATTAAAAAACCTGAGAGAAATATTCCTTTAAGCTTAATCATGGGGACTCTCGGTATAACTCTCATCTATCTTCTTATGAATCTTGTGTATATCATGGCTCTTCCTATCGATAAAATGAAAGGAGTTACCAGGATAGGAGAATTAGCTTCAAGCCAGCTCTTTGGACCTACGGCCACTAATTTCTTCTCAGCTGCAATCATGATCTCTATTTTCGGATGCTTAAGTGCAACCATCATTTATGGACCAAGGGTCTATTACGCCATGGCCAAAGATAACTCATTCTTTAAAAGCATGACTTACATTCATCCGCGCTACCGTGTCCCCTCCAAAGCCTTAGTCGGCCAGGCGATATGGTCTTCCCTACTCTGTCTATCCGGAACATACAAAGGTCTTTTTGAATATGTCGTATTTGCGCTGGTTATCTTTTTTGCCCTTACAGGTTTTGCTGTTATAGTCCTGCGCCTTAAACAGCCAGATAGAAAAAGGCCTTATAAGACCTGGGGCTATCCCGTAATTCCTCTCTTTTTTGTCAGTATCAATCTGGCAGTTTTTTGCAACATAGTAATAAACCAGCCTTTGAAATCCACGATTGGATTAATCATGCTCGGCATAGGTATCCCAGCCTTCCTTTATTGGAAAAAGATGGCAAGAAAGGATATTATGTAAAACCTGGTCCAAGCTAAAGGAGAATTGGTATCCTCGGGATCTA
>Ga0255055_10002632_pt1 | contig 12522 bp, 5 predicted proteins | sample JV7_2_27_MG_FD_188633 | JGI IMG/M metagenome (GOLD analysis project Ga0255055, IMG submission 188633) | Seawater microbial communities from Jervis Inlet, British Columbia, Canada - JV7_2_27 | ecosystem: Environmental > Aquatic > Marine > Inlet | place: Canada: British Columbia | collected...
CAGAGTACGCAGCTCGAGCTCCTGGAGGGCTGCGTAGCTACCCACCAGCAACTGCCCACGACTGCCGCGATCGAGCAACAGGGCAGTGCCATCCCGCTTCACCCGCAGCGACGGTGATAGGAGCTTGAACCAGAGCCCATTCAAAACCACATCAGACCTGCCAGCGGGTTTCAGATGACTCTGGGTGGTCTCGTACGGCAGGATTCGGGCTGCTACAGATGAGACGTAGCGGTAGGTATGGTTTTGGCGCTGAGGATAGGCCCGCGGAGCAGCCCACAATGGCCACATGAACGGCACCGCCACCGCCCACACCAGCAGCACTCGCTGTGGCCTTACAGGGCGCGAAGCCAGGAACCAGAAGGCCGGATAAAGCGGCAGGAAGTAGCGGTTGGCAATCGCTCCCCCACCGCCATAGAAATTGAACGGGCGGTAGAGAAAGAAACCCGCGATGCTGACCGCAACGGCGATCAGCAGCGCCCAGTGCTGCGGTCGGCGCGGCCGGCCTAGAAGACCGAGAACCAGAGGCAGGAAATACGGCAAAACCCCAACGAATCGGCCGATAGCAAAGTAGAGCCCATTCCAAAGCCACAGCGACAAGGCGCTCGGCGGCAGCTTGCCGGCTTCTACCCATGCGGCATCCCCGAGATCGCCCAGGCTCTGCTGCCAGTCCGCGGCCGGAAAGTCGACCTCCGGATAGCCGGTGGCGTCATAGAACCCCCTGCGTTGCGCCCCGTAGCTGGTCCAAGCATCGGCGTTGATGCGGTGGACAAGGCTCGCCGTCCCCGTGGCCAGCAGGGCGCCCAGAGCCAAGGCCGCGACTGCCCGCACCCACCTTCCGCGGGGCACAGCGAGGACCGCGGGCAGAAACAATGGCACGTAAAGCGGCCGGCTGAAGACCACCAAGGCCAGCAACAGCCCGACTGTCGCCCAGCGTAACGCCAGTCGACCCGTCGACGGTTCGTCCTCTCTGAAGGCCAGACTCAGGGCGATGGCGGTCAGCGACAGTAGGAACAGATCCGCATGCACCCAGAAGGTGTAGGCAAAGGTCACCGAAGCAAAGAGAAAGGCGCTCACCCACAGGGGTGCCACTCGACCCACGGATCGCCGTAGAGTACGGGTCGCCATGAACGCCGCCAGAGACAGAAGCAGCGCGTTGGCCACGAACGGGCCCCTGATCGGTGCCAGGCGGACAAATGGAGCAATGAAGAGCGGGTAGAAGAACGGCTTGCCAAAAGTGATGTGTCCACCGGCATCGCCGCTCTGCAGGATCAGACCCTCGGGCTTCACCTTCCAGAGCTCGACAAACCGGTCGTAGTCCTGGCGCTCGTACCCGAGGTCGCCGTCCCAAGCCAGGCTTTGCGCCGCCATCAGGTAGGTGGACTCATCGCCGATCAGTGTCGGCCACTCCGCACGCTCGAAGGTCAGCGCGCCGAGGAACAAGACGACGAGCAGAGCCGCCAGTACACCGATGTAGACACGCTCTTTCCTACTCATAGAGACGCCGTGAAGCTGGGCTGGAGAACGGACATCAATCAGGGCACGGTGAACCGCGCCAGAAGTCTAGCAAAGCAGCCGTTGCCGCCGGTGGCGGCCGCGCTGGCGTATAATTCCGGCCGGTCACGACGATCTCGAACTGTGCCATTGCAGTCCCTTCACCGCAGCGCCCGCGGGCTATCGTTCGTCCTCTTCCTGGGAACAGTGTTTCTTGGCTGCTCTCAGGACGACGCACCCAAGCACACCAATATCCTGTTGATCAGCATCGACACGCTGCGGGCCGATCATCTCTCCGGCTACGGTTACCCTCGTCCCACCTCACCCGTGCTCGACGAGTTGGCCGCTACCGGCGTCCGCTTCGATCATGCGGTGGTGCAATGGCCCAAAACCGGACCTTCGTTCGCCTCGATGTTCACCTCCACCTACCCGAAGGACAACGGCATCGTGCGCAAGATCGGTGTTCGCCTGCCGGATTCCTTCCTGATGCTGGCCGAGGCACTGAAGCGGGAAAGCTATGCCACCCGAGCCGTCGTCGCCAATGGCGCCGTGGCGAGCGAGTTCAATTTCAATCAGGGCTTCGACACCTATGTCGAAAGTTGGAAGCTCTCGCCGCCTGATGATGGGGTCGATCCGACCGGCGCCGAGATGATCACCCAGCTCGCTCGCACCGTCATGGAAGGCCATGACCCGCAGACACCGTATTTTCTCTGGGTCCACTATCTGGATCCCCACTTCCCTTACCAGGCCCCGGCTCCCTGGACCGATCACTTCGCCGCGGCGGCCGCCGAGGAGCCCAGCCAGAAACTGGAGATCAGCGAGGATCGACCGACTCGCCAGATGCTGGGTATCGGTTACGAGCAGGTGCTGGGTGACAGCGATGATCTGTCATTCTACGTCGCCCGCTACGACGCCGAGATCGCCTATACGGATGCCCAAGTCGGCGAGCTGCTCGACTTCCTGCGCCAACAAGGGCTGATGGACGACACCCTGACCGTGATCACCTCCGATCACGGCGAGTCGCTGGGCGAGCACCACTACTTCTTCGATCACGGCCGGTTCAGCTTTCAGCCCAGTCTCCGGGTCCCCCTGATCTTCCACCAGCCGGGTGTACTGAAGGCCAGGGTCGATACCGAGCCGGTCGAGCTGCTCGATCTCACTCCGACCCTGCTGCAAGCCGCGGGAATCTCCCTCGATGACGGGCTCTGGATGCAGGGAAAATCTCTCTGGCCCCGTCTCACCGGTACGGCGACACCAGAGGAGTCCGACGGCTATGCCTTTGCCGAGGCCGGCTATGCGGTCAGACCCCTTTGGCAGCGAGCGGTGACCGACGGACGCTACAAGCTCATCTACGCCCAGGACTGGGGCGAGCAGCGATGGATCGCGGGCCAGAAGAATCCTCTGGCCCTTTATGATCTATCCAGCGACCCCGGTGAAACCGTAAATCTGGTGGACGAGCTCCCGGCAGAGGCGGCCCGGTTGCACGCAGCGCTCGAGAATCTGTGGTCGGCCCCACCGTACGACGTGCAGATCGATCGGGTCGAGGAGAGCGAGCAGCGCGAAATGGACGAAGAGACCCGCCGCCAGCTCAAGGCTTTGGGCTATCTGGACTAGGCTCGATCTCGACCTTTCCCCGACAGGGCTCACCAGGTCGCACCTGCGAGAACCATCGGACTCGCTCGCGAACCAGATCGAGCTCGAGCTCGTAGAGTCCCGGACGGTTGGGAGCGATGACCTCTTGCTCGGCACTGATCTCCGCCCCGGCAGCAACGTCGGCAGTCAGCGACGTGCGACGCCCTTCGCCACCGACGGGATAGCCGTTGGCATCGAGCCATCGATAGGAGAGATTCACCCGTGTCGGACCGGTCGCAGGCCAGGTCTCCTGGCTATCGTTGAAGAGGCGTGACTTGACCGTCAGCGTCTCTCCAGCACCACCCTGAGTCGGGATCTCGCAATCCTCCCAGCGCGCGCTGAACAGATCCCGGTCGAGGTCGGCCCGCGGTCCCAGATAGAGTAGAGCCGTCCCCAGATAGAACTCGTTGATCGGCCATTTGCGCTTGGCGTTGCTGGCGGCGTCGGGGTTGAAACCGGTGGAGGTCTCCACCATTATCCGATAGGCGTAGACCTGGCGACGACCTTCCTTCAGAACTTTGGGAGCGGTACGCGGCAGCAGCTCGAATCGCTGGCTCGCCACGGCCTTTTGCGCCTCGAGATCGAACTCGATCTCCAGCCGTTCTCCCGCCACTTCGAGAGTTACCCGGTTCCCGGGGGCGTAGTTCCTCACCTCGAAGACGATCTCTTCCTCCATCGGCGCTGCCACCACCATCCACAGCTCCACCGGCGTGGCGCCGTGAATCCACATCTCGTCCTCGTGTGGCCGAAAGACATCCTTTCTGCCAAAGAACCAGGCTCCCGAGAACCCTTGCCCCTGGTAGCCGGGCAGCTTTTTGCGGAAATTGAGCTCGAGCGGGAAGGAGCGCAGGATCGGGTTGCGCACATGGGCCTGGAGTGTCGGCTCCGGCACCGGAGCACCGAAAGGAGTGAACACAATGGGACCCAACAGCAGGCCGGCAAAAGCGTATCCTACGGCGGTGAGCCAGGCCGGCTGGATCCTTGTCACCAGGAAGAGAAAAGCCGGGTAGACGTTGACAAAGTACCGATTGCCGACGAACCCGCCGCCACCGTGCCAGTTGAAAGGGATCCAGATCAGAAAGAACAGCCCCACTGCAGCGATCGAGATCAGGGTTATCCAACGCACTCTGCTCCGGCGGCTGTAGAGAAGGAACAGCAGTAGGCTGAGAACCGCGAACGGCATGTAGGGGATCAGCCCTGTGTGCCGACCCCAGAAAAAGAGGCCCAGGTTGGTTCCCAGCTCGCCGAAGTCGATCTCGGGAATCCGCGCCAGCCAGGTCCAGGAGTTGGTCGTCGGACCTGCGGCCCCTGCCTCTCGAGAGACGGGCTCGATCGGCATCTGTTGGGGATCGAAGATCGGCACTCCCATGCGTTCGACCCCCAGATAGGCACTGGGATGGCCAGTGAGGGCGATGGATAGACCGGCGACCAGTGCCAGAGAAACGCCACATCCGACGATCCACGTTGCTGCCGAGCGCAGGTCACGGCGCCTCCAGAACACGAACATCGAGGGTAGAGCCATCGCTAGGAGCATCGGCTTGTTGTAGATCGCCAGAGCCAAGACGGCACCCGACCAGGCGGGTCGCATCGCTCGGCCCATCAGCCGCCGCAGCATGACCTGGAATCGGCCGACCCCGGGCCCGTCGTCGAACTCGTGCAACACCAGGAAGAGCGAAGCGGTGATACAGACCATGTTGAAGATTTCCGGGTGCAGCCAGAAAACGTAGGCAAACGAGGTACTGAGCAGAAAGAAACCGACCGCGTAGAGAGCCGCCACCGGCAGCGAGTTGTAACGGCCCAGGTAGGCGATCCCCATCCCCACCATTGCCAGCAGCAACAGCATGTTGAAGGCCACCAGACCGTTGGCACCAAACAGGCCCGCGAACGGAGACGCGAACAGGGAATAGAGAAACGGCTTGCCAAAGAAGACGGTGTTCCACCCGTCGTCGGTCATCAGAATGAGGTTGAAGGTGGCGAGATAGGGGTACTGGTCGAAGAGCCTTCCAAGATCCTGCAGCTCGCAGCGCAGATCGAGGTCCCGCGCCAGGCTCAGGGCCATCAAGTAGTAGGCCGGCTCGTCCGCCTTCAGGGTCATGGGCAGGCCGGGCTTGCCCACGACCAGGGGAAAGATGACGAGAAAAAGCGTCAGGCTGAGAAGGACCAGTCCAGTGGAGCGACGCATGACAAGCGCTGGCAGTCTACTCTATCGCCTTGCACCCGCGTCAGCCGGTACTCACTGCAGATAGCCGAGGGCACGGAGAGCCTCTTCCGTCCGTTTGTCCAGAACCGCCTCTTCGGTGGTCAAAAGGCTGCCTTCCGCCACTTTGGCCCCGAGCAGCATCTCCATGAAGCGCACCCGGATCGGGAATTCCTGCACCAGATTGCGGCCGTCGCCAGGGTCCCGGCGCCGATTGAAGAGGGCGGTCCAGATCACCACGCCGTCGTCGGAGACTCTTTCGATGAGCTTCCAGTCGCCGTCGACCAAGCTCCGATTCGGCAGCCCGTCCAGGTGCAGGAACGAAAAGGCCAGACGCGAGGCCGGCGGTTCTTCTTCCTCCGACACCAATGGCAGCACGGAGCGCCCCTCCACCCAGTCGGGGATCGGCAAACCCACGTACTCCAAGATGGTGGGCAACAGATCGATGTGCTGAACCACAGCTGCGACGCGCTCGCCGCGGCCACGATCTGGAAAACGGATGATCAACGGGACGTTGAGATTCTCCGCAAAGAGGTTGCGGCCATGCTCCCAGGTACCGTGCTCGAGGAACTCCTCCCCATGGTCCGACACGTAGATGATCAGAGTCTGATCCAACAGGCCCCGGTCCTCGAGCACCGTGATCAGCTCGCCAAACGCCTGGTCATTGGAGGCGATTTCGCCGTCATAAAGAGACAAGAGATGCCGCACCACCTTCTCTTGTTCTTGCCGCGACAGCTCGCCGGTAGCTTTAAATCCGGGATGTCGGTCCAGGTCCAAAACCTCCTGACCGGGCTCGAAGAACCGATCTCTAAACTGCTCGGGTGGGCGGTAGGGGCCATGGGGATCGACCGTGTGAGCGTAGAGGAAAAAGGGACGACCGTCGGCCTCGGTGTCGAGCCAACTCTCCATCAGCGCGGTCACTCGGCCGGCCTTGCCCTTGGGCACCGGCTGGAAGTTCTCGAACCCCTGCCGGAATCCGAAAACAGGGAACACATTCCAGTTCCGCACCGTTGCCACCGTTGCATAACCCGCTTCCTGCAACAGCTCGGCGAGAGTCGTCGCCTCCGGGTCCAGCTTGTCCTTGCGGCCGTTGGCACTGTGCTTGGCCGGCCACAGACCCGTGAAGATCGACGCCATCGCCGCCCGTGTCCAGGACGACTGAGCCACACAGTTGTCAAACACGGTTGCATCGGTCGCAAATCGATCCAGCTCCGGCGAGACCGGTTTGGAGTAGCCATAGACCCCCAGATGGTCGGCGCGCAAGGTATCGACCACGTAGAGCAGAATGTTCGGCCACTGCCGCGAACTGCTGCGGTCGACCGGCCGGGTTACCTTCTTCTCCGGCGATCTGATCACAGGATTCACCATCATCACGCCCGACCGGGCCGACGGCTTGGCAGCCAGGTTCTGCGCCGCAAGAGAAAGTCGCACGATGCGTGTCTCGGCTCCAGAAACCGACACCTCGATCGGCGACGATTCCGCTGCCGGGATCGTGATCTCGGTCGGCGTCGTCGCGTCCTCTTCGAGAATCAGCAACAGCTTGCCGCCGGCCTCCCCGACATGCTGGACTCGCTCGGCCGTCAGGACGCTGTTTGCAGGTAGTCGGAGGTAGTACTCGACCCGGGTGCCGTAGGGAATCAACAACGAGTCGCCGTCGCCGACCACGACTGGCGGCGGAATCTCGGACTCCTGGAACGGATCGATCGTCAATTCGCGCCAGGCCACATGAAACCCAGGGTTGTCACTCTTCCAGCCTTCGACGGTTTCGGGGTCCTGCCAGGAATACCGCAGTTTCAACTCGTTCACGCCTGGCCGCAAAGAGCCCTCCGGTACCCTTGCCCGATAGCCACGAATCGTCGGCATCCTGACATCCCAAACGCTGATGGGATTGCCGTTGACCAGCACCTCGACGGCGACGGCAGATTCGGCGGACGCATCCATCAACTGACCATGGAGCCTCAGGCTCAGGTTCTGCGGCTCCAAAACGACAAATCGCAAGATTGATTCGGTCCCCATGCCACGCACATACTTCACCCGGCGCGATTGCAGCCACTGATCTTCCGACCAGCCAGAGAGGAGATGCCGCCTCGCAGCACTGGTACCGAGGTCGAGCCGAGAGGTTTGGGTCACCGCATCCGCGGCGCTGAAGCCGCCAACCAGATCGAAGGCCACCGGCCAGCTCGTGGGACCTTCGCCGCACGCCACCCCCCATGTCAGAGCCAGGAGAAGTAGAGCTCGACTGAAAATCGCTAGGTGGCTCATCTGTCTTCGGGAGTTCGACCCAGTGGTATTTGCAGGATGATACGGGCGGCCTGCAGAGGGCCGGCGAGACGATAACACAACACTATTATGGATGATCGGCACACATTCCGGGCTAGACTCCCAGGATGATTCCCCGGGTGTTCGTCCTCGCTTCTCTTGCGCTACTGCCTGCAGCTCTGGGGTGTGCGTCGCCGGCCGAGGACCTACTCGACCCTGAACCTCGGGATCCCGAAGCTACGTCTGCAACCCGAGGCGAGACTGTTCCCGCCAGCAAGCAGTTGCCGGGACTCGGCGATGGTTTCCTGGTTTGGGAATCGAACCGCACCGGTCGCTGGCGACTCTGGATCCGCGACCTGGCCGGGGGTGAGGCGCGGCAGCTCACACCGGATGAGGGACGCAATCTCCACTGTTGTCCCCACATCTCACCCGATGGCGAGCAGATCGCCTACCTGAGCCTGCCACCAGACCAGAAGCTCTACCCGCAAGGGGGAGCGATCGGCAGCTTGCTTCTCATTCGACCCGATGGCTCGGATCCGCGGCAGATCCTCCCCTCGGCTCGCACCTACTACGAGAATCGGGCTCTGGTCTGGCGATCTCCTACCGAGCTGATCTACATCGAACCGGGGAGCTACACGGCGCTTTATCACCTCGACAAGGGGAAGGCCGAACGTCTCACCAACCAAGTCGCCGAGGGACTGCCCTGGTTGATCGACAGTCAGCTCGCCTGGGCCGCCTCGGGAGATGGTGCGTTTTCGCCTTTCGACAAGAAACGACGACGGATTGCGCCACGGGGACTGCTGAGGGGCTGTCAGCCCTATTTCTCACACGACGGTCTCTGGGGCTTCTGGGTGGTCGCACCCGGCGGCCCGATCGACCGAATCCGGTTGGACAGCGGCGAGACTTCGACGATGCTCAAGAAAAGTGACCCGTCGCTGCCAGCCAACTACGGTTACCTCTACTTCCCCATGCTCTCGCGGGACGGCCGGCTGTTCGCTTTCGCCGCCTCCCCCGACGATCAGGACCACTTCAAGGCCGACTACGAGGTCTTTGTCGCCGAAAGTGACCCTCAGACCCTCGAGATCCTGCACCCACCGGTGCGCTTCACTCACCACCCAGCCACCGATCGCTACCCGGATATCTTCCTCGCCTCCCTACCTCTTGGACGCCACTTCGGGGAGGCCCCTTTTCTCTGGATCGGCAAAGCCGATGGCCCGGAGCGGGATTGGGAATGGAGCTTCGGCGACGGTGCCACCTTCCACGGTCCGGTCGGTGAGCACACCTTCGAGCGTGCTGGGCGCTTCGAGGTGCAGGCGACAGCCGGCAGTCATCAGCTCCGCGGTCAGGTTGTGGTGGCCTCGGCCCATCCCCCCACTCCTCTGGCGGTTTCTCTGCTCAGCAACGGACAGGAGATCGCCGTCGCCTTCGATGAACCTGTTCAGATCACCGAACTGGAGGCGACGCTGGAGTCGGGCAGTCGCATTGACGGCCATCTCTTGGACCACAACGACCGGCGACTGCGTCTCCAGCTCGCTCAGCCCCTGGTGAAAGCCGACCAGCTCCGCCTCGCCGGCATCACCGACCAGGCCCAGCGTCCCAACCCGATGGCACCTACGGTCCTGGCCGTCGAGCCGCCGCTGTGGCCCGCCAACCGCGACGGTTTGGTGTTTATCTGGCAGACGGGTGACGCACCGAATCTCCTCTTCGATCCCCAACTCGACTCCGAGACGGCTACCGTTCTCACCGCACGCGGCGCTGCTCGCCTCGACCCCTTCTTCGCCATGGCTCCCCATGGTGGCAGTTTTGTCCCCACCGACGAGCTATCGCGTCGGATCTTCGAACAAGCCAAGTCCACCTACGAGCTGTCGCTCGAGAGTGTTGTCGAGCCCGACCCCACCCTCGAGGGTCGCACCGGTGTCGTGCTTGCGACCGCAGCCAAGTGGCGCATGAACTTCAGCCTCGAGCAGGAGGGGCGGCGGCTATTCTTTGGCATCCGGATGGGTCACCGTGGTGACGACGCCTATCCTCGGATCCCATTGTTCGAGTTGCCAGACGGGGAGCGGACCCATGTGGTGGTCACCTACTCCCCGGGCCAACTGGCCGCCTACCGGAATGGCGAGCGCCTGGTCCAGGAAGACTCGGTGCGCAGTGGCTTCTTCCAGTGGCGTAACGCTTCGCTGGTCATCGGCCGGGACGGGACCGGCAGCAGTCCCTGGCGAGGACGCTTGGAGGGAGTGGCGATCTACAACCGAGTCCTGCCACCCGAAGAGGTCCAGGAGAGCCACCTCAGATATCGCGCGATTCTGGCTTCCCGGCCGAGCCTCGACCGGTGGATCGTTAGGGCCACTCTACGAGCTTGCTCAGCAGTTCCATCTCTGGAAGAGATCAGTCCCTACCGAGAGGCCTTGTCGCTCTGCGAATATCAGATCGCCGAGGTGGTGCAGGGGGACGCCGTTGGACCTGTAGTGAGAATCGCTCAGTGGTCTGTCCTCGACGGTCAACGGCTGTCTCTCGACACGGACACAAGAGTGGGCCCCGTGCGATTGGAGTTGACTCGGCTGCGGGACAACCCTCAGCTGGAGAGCGTCTACTTATCCGATACCCTGGAACCTGGCCCCGGTTTGGGGGTCTTCTACCTCGAGTACCCGTAAGCCGAGCTCACTGATGTCAGTTCGCACTCGCCTGGCACGACCTGGCGCAATAGCATAGGGACGCGAACATGGGCGAATTCGCCAGTATCGTTATCCCCAATCTGGATTCACCCTTGGTGGGCCGGACCTTGGAAGCACTCCGCCAGCAGGAGCTGGAGCCAGGGGCGCTGGAGATTCTCGTGGTCGGCCGCGATCGCCCCGGGCTGGTGCCCAGGGACGGGTCGGTTCGCTACCTGGAGACCGAACAGCAGCTCAACGCCGGCGCGGCCCGCAATCAGGGCGTCGCCGCGGCACGAGGTGAGCGGCTTCTCTTCACCGATGCCGATTGTCGACCGGCCCCCGACTGGGCCCCACGACTCCTGGAGGCTTTGGAGCGCTACCCGGTGGCCGGCGGCAGTGTTCAGTTCGCCCTGGACGGCAATCGCTGGGCGGTGGCCGACAACATCGCCTCCTTTAGCGCCCTACTCCCTGATCGGCCTGCGGGGGCTCGCCACACACAGCCAGTCGGCAGTCTCAACCTCGGGCTGCGCCGCCAGGCTTGGCAACAGGTCGGGACCTTCGATGAGAACCTCGTCACCAGCGAGGACTACGACTGGATCCTGCGGGCTCGCAAGATCGGTCTCGAGGTCTTCTTCGACCCGGCAGCCCTGGTTGAGCACGCCGATGCCCGGCAGGATCGCCACTCGCTCGAGGAACACGCCGTCTGGTACGGCCGTCATTTCAATGCTTTCCGCCAGAAACACCCAGGCGTGTTTGATCATGGCCCCACATGGCAGAGCCGCCGACGCTTGGCGTCGACCCGAACTGCCAAGGCCTGGATCGCTAGCCTGAAGATCTTCTTGGCCCATCCCATGCTGATGCCCGGTTGGCGTGCCTTTCCAGGAGTGGTGGCATTCAAGATGGCCTGGTACCAGGCGATCCTCGACACCTGGCCGGAGTCCTGAACACCGCATGGAAACCACCGAGAAGCGATTCCTCAGCTCCCTGCTGGCCGCGAGCGGCAGTCAGATCGGGCGCACCGCTCTGCGTCTGATCGCGGACATCACGCTGGCCCGTTTGATTCTGCCGGAGGGTCACGGTCTCTTCGCGCTCGCCTGGTCGACGGTAGTGATCGCGGGCTTCGTGCGCGACCAGGGTCTGCCCTACGAGCTGGTCCGTGATCCACGACGCCGATTCGGCAGCGTTTTGATCTGGGAGGTGGGGGCGGGGACCCTCGTCACTCTCGGACTCATCGCCGCCTCCCCCTGGTTCGGCGGCCTCGACCCCGATCTGCCCGCGGTCCTGCGGGTGCTATCGCTGTGGATTCTGATCGAAGGTCTGGCAGTGGTGCCACGGGTGTTCTTCGAGAGCGAGCTGCAGGTCACCCGACTGGTGGGCCCAGAGATCGGCCGCGGATTCGTCCTGGCCACCATCTCGATCACCCTGGCTACCCTCGGATTCGGGGTTTGGAGCTTTATCGTCGGCGAGCTGGTGGCCTCTTTTCTCTACATGCTGGTGCTCTGGCAGCGGGCCTGGGGGCACATGCCCATCGCTCTCGACGTCGCTCCGATCCCCAAGCTTCTGCGCCGCAGCACGCTGCTGTTTGTCATCGCCCTGCTGGCCAACTCGACACCCTTCGTTGGACGCTTCATCGTCGAGATCGTCGATTCCACCTACATGGTGGGCCAGTTCGAGAAGGCTTTTCTCTGGGCCTTGCGGGCTCAGGTACTGATCGTGCCGGCCCTGGTCCGGGCGGTGTATCCCGCTCTGGTCAAGTATCGCCACGATCCACCCCGCTTCGTCGGTGCCTTCCGCCTGGGCACCGTAGGCATTCTCGCCGCCGAGGTGATGGTGGCCTACTTTCTCTTCTTCAACGCCGAGATCGTGCTGCTCAAGATCCTGCTGGGTGAGAACTGGCTCGAGGCGGTTCACCTGCTGCAGATTCTCTGCTTTCTGCCGCTGGTCGACCCGTTCAATCGCCTCGGCGGTGAGATGCTCAAAGCGTATCGAGAGGACCGGATCTGGCTCCTGATCGTGGTCCTCAACATCGTCTCTCTGATCGGTTTTGGATGGTACCTGAGTCATCGTCTCGGTACCGACGGCATGGCCTGGGCTCACTATCTGATGCTGGGGAATGTACTCATGGCCTGGAGGGTGTACCGGATCTGTGGCAAGGAGTTCTGGCACCTGGTCAAGGAGCTGCTCTTTATCTATCTGCTGCCGTTGCCGTTCTTTGCGGCGATCAGCTATCTGCTGCCGGCCGCCAGCTGGAGCCGTTTCATGGTCTCGCTGGTCGCGGTGGCAATCCTCGGA
>Ga0255055_10002633_pt1 | contig 12514 bp, 12 predicted proteins | sample JV7_2_27_MG_FD_188633 | JGI IMG/M metagenome (GOLD analysis project Ga0255055, IMG submission 188633) | Seawater microbial communities from Jervis Inlet, British Columbia, Canada - JV7_2_27 | ecosystem: Environmental > Aquatic > Marine > Inlet | place: Canada: British Columbia | collected...
GTTTTAATTTTATTCAATTCCATAAATACAGTCCAAAGCCATCGTCTGATGATCGTCCCGCTTTTGAGCGGGCCTAGAGGAGCGCTTTGCTTGAGGATCGCTTCGCTTGAGGTAAAATAATTGTTTAGATTAATTGTTTGCCTCCAACCTTAATCCGCCGCAGGCGGAGCTCCTTAAGGCCGTCAGGCCGCTCCTCGAGTCCCCGGCTTTCAGTCGGGGACGCTCCATTTTTAATGATCTTCATAATCCGGATGCGAATACAAAATCGGCATCCGGGTGACGATAAAGCGAAACGCGATGATGCCCACTGTCACCAGAAAAACCGAAATGACGATTTCCATCCAATGCGGAAAATAGCGTTCACTGGACGGCAGGTGATAGTTGAATGCCACCAGAGAAATATTTAGACGGTTGACAATGATACCCAGCACCGTCCAGGCAGCCGTCCATTTAATCAGTTTTAAATTTTTATCACGCACTCCGACGGCATACAGAAAGCTGGGCAGGGCAATAAAACCCAGCAGCTCGACCAGAAACCAGAGGCCGTAATTGGTTGCCAGCAGGTGCCAGTTATTGGCTACCGATATGCCGATCACCTTCGTAATAAAATAGCCGGCCAGCACCAGTGATGCGGCTTTGCCGAATCCAAGCGCCACCGCATCTTTTTCCTTCATATGGGCCTCGTCCATCTTATCAGCAAAATAATGGTGGGACAGGGTGCTCTCAAAAATGACCATCGAAAGACCGGCAATGATAGCCGACACAAAGAAAAACACCGGCAGATAGGGTGAATACCATAGCGGATGAAGTTTTGCCGGTGCGATCAAAAACAGCGCGCCTAACGATGACTGGTGCAGGGTAGACAGAATAACGCCGAAGATGGTTAAAAGCAATGTCAGCCTAATCACGAGGCTGCGTGCCCGTTTCAGACCCAGCCATTCCATGGCTGCCGGTGAAAATTCAATAAAAAGCACTGTGAGGTAAAGCGCGACACAGGCTGCCACTTCAAACAAGAGCGAGGTGGTTCCCTGCTGCATGATAAACGGGTAGGGCAGGCGCCAGGGCCTGCCAACATCATAATTCAATGCGATAACAACCAGGGTATAGCCCAGAAATCCGGTCAGAATCGCCGGCCGGACGGCTGAATGGTATTTTTTCATACCGAAGATGTATACCGCCGCTGAGGTAACGAATCCCCCGGCTGCCAGGGCCACACCCACCAGAAGGTCAAACCCGATCCATATCCCCCAGGGATTATAATCGGACAGGTTGGTAACTGCGCCCAAGCCGCCTGTAAAGCGCAAGACCGTGACAATTAATCCCAATATGACAATAATTCCAGCAACCACATTAAAGGGGGTTAAAAAAGATTTGCTGGTTGTCGCAGCTTCATCAGACATCAGGAATCCTCCTCGCTTGGCTTCTTATCAGCTTCTTCAGGTTTCGTGTCGGAAACGTCTTCCGCTTCGGCTTTGGCAGCCTCGTCAAGCGCCTTTTTCACCGCGTTTTCGATCTCTTTTTGTTTTAATTTCTGTACCTGTTCCATTTCCTTGGCATATTTGGCTTTCGCCTCTGCGTTGGTTTGGTCAACGGCAGCCGCAACCGCCTCTGCCGTTTCCTGTTTGGCAATTTTCTCCTTGCGCTTTGACATGGCATAAATGCCGGTGAGCAGCACCGGCCAGAGACCCACGACAATCGGCACACCGCTGAGGGCACCTGCGGTCAGGTTGGGTGCCGGGGTGATACCCAGGTCCTCGCGCATCCCGACCTCTTTGAAAGGCACCGCGGACAGATACAACCAGCTGGTACCGCCCATTTCATTTTCGCCGTAAATATGATCCACATACCGATCCGGAAATTTGGAGATACGCTCCCGGGCGATCTTCAACAAATCGGTGCGTTTGCCGAAGGTCAGCGCTTCCGTCGGGCAAGCCTGGATACAGCCGGGAAGCAGCCCTTTTACAATTCGTGGATAACACAGGGTGCATTTCATCACCCGCGGTTCCAGGGCTTTATCGTATTCGTAGGTTGGAATTTCAAAGGGACAGGCAATCATACAGTAGCGGCAGCCCACACAAACCGACGCATCGTAAATCACGGCTCCTTTGGGAGTCTTTGTAAACGCCCGCACAAAGCAGGCCGAAGCACATGCGGGTTCCAGGCAATGGTTGCACTGCACCTTGCGGTACAGCGGCCCCTTCACATTCACATTGCTGACCGTGTCGTAGCGATTGACAATCGTGTAAGCTTTGGGAGTGGTTCGACGTTTGGTTTCCAGAAGTGCAAGATCATCGAACGGTAAATCCGGGGCCGGCAGCTCGTTGACAGTGTTGCATCCTTCCTCACATTTGCGGCATCCAATACAGCGGGTGTTGTCAAACAACACTCCCATGCTTTTCGGATAACCGCCAAAATGCTTGTTTGAAGCCGCGTTGGCGGTTTTCCCCAGCGTCGTGCCCGCAGTTGCAGCACCCAACCAGCCCAGAAACTTTCTGCGTGTTATCGACATAGTTACCTCAACTTTTTAAACTGCTAATAATTAACCAGAAGCTATCCTTTTTTCTGATGGCAGGCGTTACAATTGGTTGCCACCGGTTTTTCGATGCCCATCGCCTCATGGCATTCCATGCACTGGCGATGGTAAGCCGCCATGAGTCCCGGCTTGAACGGATCCCTCTCATCGAAGGGCCGGCCGTGGCAACTGGCGCAACCGGGCGGCTTTTTGGCCACCGGGCTATTATGATGGCAGCTCTGACAGAGCGTGTTTTCGTCTCGATGATAATAGCGGGCCAGCATGTTATCTTTAATATTGCCGGACAACGTCTGGACGATTTTACGATGCGGCAGCTTCACCGGCCCGTATTGGTTCATCAAGGTCTTCATTTCGACATTTTCCGGTATATCCGACTCGGCAAACGTATGGGTTACGGGGTTGCGGGAATCAAGCATCCCGGCAACCAGATCTTTCTCTTCGGTATTTTGAATGCTCTCGGCAACCCGGGTCACATCCCCCATATGACAGGCCTGACAGGCATCGGGATCCTGCTGTCGCGCCCTGGCAATACGGGCATGACAGCCGGCACATTTGGGGTCACGCTGGTTCAAATCATGGCAGCCCAAACAGCTCATGTTTACATTACGGCGGTGCATTGAGGCTTCAAGCGTTACCTGATCGCCTTCTTTAGTGCCCTGCAGCGTATGGCACTGGACACAGGCGTTTAAATCGGCGTGATGGCAAACCCGACAGGTATCATTATAATTTTCATGGGCCTTGTGATTGAATGGTACCAGAGGCATGCGGGTCGCCGGGTTTGAATTCTTGATTCCGGACTTGGTGCTGCGCACAAAGACCATATCCGGCTGGTTGCGCTTCATGCGGGGTACCACTGTAAGTTTTTCAACCAGTTTTTGCTGGGCAGGGTCATGACAGCCGCCGCAGGTAACCGGACCGGCATCATCGAATTTGGCCAGGGTTTTGCTATGACAGTCGATGCAGGCCAGATGCGACGCCAGCCGCAATGAAAGCCGGTTTTCTTCGGTGACGTCTTTATGGCAATAGCGGCAGGTGCCCTCTTTACCCTCAGCATGAAATAGTTTTTTGGTGACCTCATCGAACTGGTGATGGCAACGTTCACATTTTTCGTTTTGCGCTTTGGAATGCCTGTAATGTAAGGATCTGTCCATGCCGATCGTTTGCCATATGGAAACAAGATCCGGCCTGTCCTTGTGGCACTCACCGCAAACCACCGGCCCGCTTTTTTGCCCGGCGGCAGCTGTTTCCTGGTGGCATGCAGTACAATTGGCGTGGTAAATATCCATGACTTCCTGTTTGGCGGTGTTCTTAAGCCGCATAAATTTGGGGACCAGACGATTATTCTCAACCAGATGACAGGCGCTGCAGTCCTTGTTCTGTGTTGCCAGCGCTTCGGTGTGCTTCTGGTGAAGAAATGTCACCGGCGGCCGTTCCAGCTTGCCAAATGCCTGCATGGCATCAATGCGAACGATGTCTGCCCGTTTTTGAGCCGCAGATTCAGACGGTCCCTTGGCCCCGTAAATTCCGGTAGCGGTCAGACAGATTGAAACCGTAAAGACAATAAGTTTGATTCCAGTCCAGCTTAGCCGTGTTTTTCCCTTCTTCATATTCTGCTTCCTTGTGTTCCTTGTGTGCAACAATTGTTTAAATGCGGATGTCTATATTTTTTCACTGACAATTCACGTTTGCTTTTTCGTTTTCTAGGAGATCGATAATGGTGGTTTCATCATAAACAGTGAAAATCGCATCTTTTATCCGGCTCCACATGGGGAAAAATGCGCAATCCCCTTTAAACGGGCAATTGGTTTCGGGAACCAGTGCCACACAATCGGCCGGGTCCACATCGCCCTCCAAAAAACGCATAATCTCCCCCACCGTAATTTTCTCGGGAGATCGAATTAAATAGTAGCCGCCGTAAAAGCCGCGCTTGGAATCCACCAGCCCGCTGCCCTTGAGCTGGTTGAGAATGACTTCCAGGAATTTTGCAGGGATGGCCTGTGCTTTGGCAATTTCAGAAATTTTCCGGGGACCCCGCCCGTCATGTTTGGCAAGTTCAAATATGGCCCGCAGGGCATACTGATTTTTTTTTGTGATCAGCATCGAATCGCTTTCTCGACTCTTACGGTCGGGAAGTTTGTCGACTTTAATAGTCAGGAAGTTTGTCGACTTTAATAGTCAGGAAGTTTGTCGACTTTAATAGTCAAGAAAGGAAACAATGTCAAATATTTTTTTACTAATTTGAGAATTTTTTTCAGTAATTAATTTAGATAGTTATATGATATTACTACACTGTAGGACACGATAATGTCACGTTGTGGTAGTGTGGAAATGAGTCAAATGGAGGGTAAAGATGGGGGATTTGTCAAGGGATATTCGATATTGGGTAATGGGTATTGGGTATTTCAGGTGTCAGTGTTCAGAGTGCAAGGATTTGTTAAATTAGTTTTATTTGTCTCATTGGTTGAATTGGTTGGCTTAAACCGAACCAATTGAACGAATTAAACCAATCAAACCAATATAACGTGTGCTCGACACCTGACTCCTTTATCCAAAAAAAAGGCGGCGCCATCTCTGGCGCCGCCTTTTTGGGTTTATATCAAATATGGCTAAGGATGCCTGCTAATCCGGCAGGCACCCGCTTCTAAGGTCTAATTAATAGACACTTCATGTGCTCCGTCCATGGGATCTCTGAACGGTATCGTTACTTTGAGAACCCCATTTTCATATTTTGCTGATGCGTCTCTGGCATTTACCGGACAGCAGAAAGCCGCCGTGGTAACGTAGTCATAGTCTTCCCGGGGAGCGTTGAGACTGAAGCTGTCATCCAGCATCTTCAGATGGATATCTTCTTTTTTAACCCCCGGTATGCAAATTTCCAGATTTAAGAGCTTGCGGTCATCATCCACATATGAACACACATCTGCGGCCATCTTAAAATTTTCTTCTGCCATAGCTATCACCTCCCTTGAATCACCGCAAAGACGATTCACGTCTCCAAAGTTCTATTCGGTTATAACAAATGAGCTGAATTCATTCGAGTAAAGCCCTTACCATTCAGTCCAGGATAAGGTTGTTCAACACTTAAATTATGGTAATGCACAACAGGTCAAAAGCAAGGGCCGGCAGCTTACCGGGATTCAATGCCGATTGATAGAACAGTATTGACAAAACAGCCGGTGGTCTATTATGGCTGCATATAATTGGCCGGCAACACCATCCACAAGGAGGTCTTTCGTGCAGATTATCGGGCTGACAGGCGGAATCGCATCCGGAAAATCAACGGTATCACGTATCCTTAAAAATGCCGGCGCTGTTATCATTGATGCTGACCGGATTGCCCGGGACATGGTCAAAAAAGGTCTTCCCGCTTACCAGGAAATCATAGACACCTTTGGTGATAAGGTTCTGTCGCCGGGCGGTGAGATCGACCGTGGTGTACTTGGCGATATTATTTTTAATGACCCTCAGAAAAAACAGCTGCTCAACCGAATTGTGCACCCGTACGTAAGCAAAGAAACAAATCTTCAACTGAAACACATCGAAAAAACCCATCCGGATACAATTGTCATCCTGGACATACCGCTGCTGCTGGAAGCTCAAATGCACAAGGATCTTTCTGAAGTTATCGTCGTTTATGTGCCTGAGCATACCCAGATTAAGCGACTGATGCAAAGAGACGGCATCTCGGAAGCCGATGCCCTGGCCCGGGTCCGCTCCCAGATGCCGATCGAGGAAAAGAAAGACCTGGCCACCATTGTAATCGACAATTCAGGCACCAGGGAGAATACCCGCAAGCGAGCCCTCGAAATATTCCAGCGCTTCAAGAAGCAAACACAGTGAAGCTCAATCAAATTCGATTCGATTGAGCTCGTCGCAGGCCAAAATTCAAAATCAAATTGACTGAAAAGAAAATAAGTCTTAGCTTCTCTCAGATTTTACCACCGGAAAGGATTTAAACACATTATGAACGTTGTCGTGCCCAAAGAAGTTCATCCGGGTGAAACCCGGGTTGCGCTGATTCCAGAACATATTGCCAGGCTGGTGAAAATGGGGGCGCATATTACGGTTGAAACCGGAATAGGACAAACATTAAACATCTCCGACGAAGATTACGCCCAAGCGGGGGCCTCTTTGGAAGCAGACCGAAGTAATTTGTTTCGGGCTGCGGATGTGGTCTTGCGCATCCGCAAACCAACGCTTGAAGAAGTCGCCTTGCTCAAAGAAGAAAGCATCTATGTGAGTTTGTTGGACCCCTTTAACGAACGCGAGTTAATTGAGGCCTTGGAGAATAAAAGCGTCGCTTCAATCAGCATGGAGATGATCCCGCGCATCACCCGGGCACAGAAAATGGACGTGCTAAGCTCACAATCAAATTTAGCCGGATATGTGGCGGTGATTATCGCCGCCGAACGCCTGGATAAAATATTCCCGATGATGATGACACCGGCAGGTACAATTTCGCCTGCCAGAGTTTTTATCATCGGCGTTGGGATTGCAGGTCTGCAAGCCATAGCGACTGCCAAACGGCTGGGCGCCCGGGTTGATGCCTTTGACACCCGACCGGTGGTCGAGGAACAAGTAAAATCTTTGGGGGCTCGCTTTGTAAAAGTCGATCTGGGAGAAACTGGCCAGACAAAAGATGGATACGCCAAAGCGTTGACCGAAGAACAATTGCAAAAACAACGGGAGCAAATGGCTAAAGTTTGTGCAGCTTCCGATGTTGTGATCACCGCCGCCCAGGTATTCGGCAGAAAGGCGCCATTGATTATCACAGAAGATATGATCCGGGGTATGTCGAAAGGATCGGTGCTTGTAGACCTGTCCGTAGAAACCGGCGGCAATGTTGCCGGTTCACAACCCGATCAAGAAGTTGAGGTGAAAGGTGTTCGGATCATCGGTCTGGCCAACCTGCCGGGAGAAGTGGCCGTCAACGCCAGCCAGATGTTTTCTGCCAACCTGTTCGCCCTGGTTGATGCGTTTTGGAATGAAACAGAAAAACGCTTCCATCTCGACTTTGAAGACGAAATTATCCAGGGGTGTGTGATTACCTATAAAGGTGAGATGGTAAATCAGGTGATTGCCGATCATTACACTCAGGTGAGTCAGTCCGGTTGAAGTCTGCGCATCGGCAAAGCCCGAAATTCGAAGCTCGAAATCCGAAACAAATCCGAATTTAAAATGACCAAAATTCCAAACTGGGAAATTCGAATTTAGGATTTCGAAATTGTTTCGAATTTCGGTATTCGAATTTCGAATTTATTTTAATATATTACGACCGGATAATCTTTTCCTAACTAGGTTTGATCAAGCTATACCTTCAACTTCTAAGGAGAATAACACCATGTCTATTGGTCTTTTAATCTTCGTATTCATTCTGGCCATCTTTCTCGGGGTGGAGCTGATAACCAAGGTGCCGTCGCAATTGCACACCCCCTTGATGTCGGGAACCAATGCCATTTCCGGCATCACTATCGTGGGAGCACTTACGGCAGCCGGAACCGGTGCGGATACGGTTGCCTCTATAGTCGGTACGATTGCGCTCATTCTGGCAACCATCAATGTAGTCGGAGGATACCTGGTTACCAATCGAATGTTGGCGATGTTTAAACGCAAAGACGCGGAGCAAAAATGACGGATTACATCGAAATTCTTATTGATCTCGGGTACATCGTTGCTTCTATTCTCTTTATTATCGGAATCAAAATGCTCGGCAAACCGGAACGTGCCCAACGGGGCAACCTGGTCTCTGCGCTGGGAATGCTGATTGCCGTTGTCTCGGCGTTGTTTGAATGCTGCCTGTCGTTCTCATTGGTGATTGCCGGTATGGTTGTCGGCGCGACGATCGGTGTAATTGCAGCTCGCACCGTTAAAATGACATCCATGCCGCAAATGGTGGCCATCTTAAACGGTTTTGGAGGGCTGGCCAGCTTGCTGGTGGGCTGGGAAAATTATCATAGCGCGCCCGATAGTAATCTTTTTATCACGATCGCCATTTTTCTGGCCATTCTGATTGGCGGCGTTGCCTTTTCCGGAAGTGTGATTGCTTACGGCAAACTGTCGGGAAGACTATCGGGCAAACCGATTTTTTTCAACGGTCAACAATTCGTCAACGCAACCATTATCGTTGCAATTTTATTGTGCGGGGCCATCTTTGCGTATAATCCGGCGGGGTCATTTTCTTATGTGATTTTCATTGTCATCATCGTCCTGGCGCTGGTTCTGGGGGTCCTGGGGGTCATCCCGATCGGCGGCGCCGACATGCCGGTGGTGATTGCCCTGCTAAACAGCTATTCCGGTCTGGCAGCCAGCGCCGCCGGTTTTATCATTCTCAACAATGTTCTCATCGTTGCCGGGGCCCTTGTGGGTGCCAGTGGTCTGATTTTAACCGGTATCATGTGCAAAGCCATGAACCGTTCCCTTGCCAATGTTCTTTTCGGCGGATTGCAGGCCGCCGTCAGCAAAGAAGGCACCGGCGAAGTTCAGGGAGAACCGCATCCGATCAGCCCTGAAGATGCCTATTATATCCTTGAGGCCGCCGGATCTGTGGTTTTTGTTCCGGGTTATGGTATGGCCGTGGCTCAGGCTCAACATGCGGTCCGGGAACTTGGCGACATTCTGGAAGACAACGGTGCTGAGGTTCGTTATGCGATTCACCCGGTGGCCGGTCGAATGCCGGGACACATGAATGTTCTGCTTGCCGAAGCCAATGTTCTTTACGATCAACTGGCGGAAATGGATCATGTCAACCCCATAATGGAATCCATTGATGTTTGTGTCGTCATCGGCGCCAACGATGTTGTAAATCCGGCTGCCAGAGAAACAGCTTCAAGCCCGATTTACGGAATGCCGGTGATCAACGCCGATAAGGCTAAAACTGTAATCGTACTTAAACGCTCCATGGCCGCCGGGTTTGCCGGCGTGGATAATCCACTCTTTGTCAAAGAAAATGCACGCATGCTCTTCGGCGATGCCAAAGCCTCACTGCAGCAGTTGGTTGCGGAATTCAAAGAAGCCTGACAGCCGGGAACCGGCTGTCAGGCTTCGGGTTTCATGCGTCAGAGATACTATTGGACAGCACCCGAGGACGAGGACGAGTAAAATGAGGAGAATAGAATATCGTCCTCGTCCTCGTCCTCGTCCTCGTACTCGTACTCGAAAACCAGTTGGCACCCAAAATCTGAGAACTTAAGACTATGAACGAAAAAATATCTCTGATTGCGGATAAAATAAAGCACGGCGGTAAAAACATCGTATTCACCGGCGCCGGTATTTCTACCGAAAGCGGGATCCCGGATTATCGCAGCCAGGGCGGTATCTGGGACAAATTCCGTCCGGTCTATTTTGACGAATTTATGAGCTCCGGAGATGCACGTGTGGAGTACTGGCGGCGCTGGAAAGAACTCTACAATGGTATTACGCGGGCCAAACCGAATGCCGGACATTTGTCTATAGCTAAATTTTACCGAATGGGGCTGCTCCAGGCGGTGATTACCCAGAATGTAGACGGGCTGCACCAGGAAGCCGGTCTTGCGGATGAAAACGTAATTGAGCTCCACGGCAATACCCGTCGCATCCGTTGTATGAGTTGTCGTAAAATCACTTCTACTGAGGAAACCCAAAAGCGACTGGATTCCGGTGATCGGGCTCCGGAATGTGACTGCGGCGGTTATCTGAAACCGGATACGATTTCATTCGGCCAGGCCATGCCGGTGATCGAAGTCGAAAAAGCGACTTCCCTATCGCAAACATGTGATTTCTTTCTGGTTGTGGGATCAACGCTGCTGGTTCAGCCGGCAGCGCATATGCCGATTTACGCCAGACAAAACAGCGCCTTTCTGGCCATCGTCAATCTGTCGGAAACACCCTGCGATGATATGTGCGATGTGCTCATTCGGGATAAAGCCGGCGATGTGTTGCAAAGGATTGTGCAAGAAGTGGAAAAAGATTGATTTTGGGTATTAGATATTAGGTATTGGTTATGTTTGATGAGAAAAGTGCAAAGCGCGGGTTAAATTAGCCAGTAGAGTAGGGAGGGATGTCCCCTCCCCCTCGTCAAACCGGACATGCGGATTTCCCGCATCCGGCTTTCCTGAAGGCTGTCGCCTCAGGCATGCACAGTATCCGAAGTTGCTTCATAAGTAGATCAGACCCAATTTCTTGAATTGGGCATAACTGGTCACACCTTTGGGTGGACGCCAAGGGCGCTGACTGCGACGTGAAAGATGACAGAACAAACGCTTGCGTACATAGTGGTTTATTCCCCGAAAAGCCTTGCGGGGATACCCTTGTCCAAAATAGTTGCTCCAGCCACGCAGCTGACTATTAAGCTCTTCAATCAGTGCCGGAATTGGCTTAAAGCACATTTTCGGGCTTGTCATCTCTCGCAACTTGGCTCTTTCTCGGCACAAGGCCTTTTCCGAAGCAAACATGTTCAAGTAGCGATGAGACTGTCCCTTCAGGTCAAGATCATAGCGAAATGTGTAGCCCAGAAAATCCAGGCTTGCTCCCTCTTCTTGAAGGTGCACAATTCGCGTCTTTTCCCGGTTAAGTTCCAAACCAAGCCATCCCTCAATTTTCGATTCGATCCAATTGGTTATCCGGTTATCAATGTAGCGGGCCATCACCACATAATCGTCAGCGTAGCGCACCAGCTTCGCTTTCGCCCAATGGCCTGGGCCTTCGGTACGCTGGAACACCTTATCAAACCAGTGAAGGTAGATGTTGGCAAGCAACGGCGAGATCACACCTCCTTGAGGTGTGCCTTTCGACGATTTTGCAACCATCTTGCCGCCGCCACCCTTACCCTGATTTCCAGGAGCCACAACCGGCACCTTCAACCACATGCGAATCAGTTTCAGCAAGTGCCTGTCGCTGACACGCATCCGCAGACAGGCCATCAGCTTGTCATGCGGGATCGAATCAAAGTAGCTTTTGAGGTCTGCGTCATAGACTGCACAAAAGCCTTGCTCCAGATGCTCGTGGATCTCCGCCAATGCGTGATGCGCCGAACGGCCCGGACGAAACCCGTAGGAACAATCTTCAAAGTCCTCTTCAAAGATCGGTTCCAATATCAAAAGGGTTGCCATCTGAACCACCCGATCACGGATCGTTGGAATCCCCAGCGGACGCATCTTACCGTTGGCTTTGGGGATCAGTTCTCGACGCACTGGGGCCGGTTTGTACATTTTAGCGCGCAATGCCTTCTGGATATCCGCCAGAAAGCCCCGCACGCCATCCTCACGGGCCTCAATCATCTCAAACGTTACCCGGTCCACTCCAGGGGCGCCTTTCTTAGCGCGCACCTTTTTCCACGCTGCTTCCAGTGTATCATTACGGCTGATCTTGTCATAAAGCGAATAAAACCGAAACTTCGGCTCCTGCTTGGCCTTCTGGCCCAGCTTCTGTCTCAGGGAAGAAAGACTTGGCGACAATCCCAATTCGGGTTTGGCGGCCTTTTCCGTAGTAGGTTTTCCCAATCGGTGTTCCTCCCGTCTTACATCAACGTACCTTCAGCAGGGTCCCTTGGCTCCATCCCGTTTCCGGGACTTCTCAGCTACTATGAACCCCTCCGACTCCCGACGCGGCCGCCTGCTGGTTATCTTTTCCCTGCAGACGTTGACACTACCCTGTCACCGGGCCGGGTCTCCCAGGTTCCTCGACCGATCTTTCCACGCGCGCTGTCCCCAATCACCCCGGGAGGCCCAATGGCTGCCTGTGCTCATTTCTTCACCACTGGCAACGGACTTCACCATGATCCGGAAGGTTGGTCACGCTCCACTTGTGTAACGAGGCCGAATCGGGTTCACTTGCGTTACGGCTCACGTGTTCGCTCGGCGGGGCTTCGGCGACACAGATTACTCCGTGCGCCGCCCACTCCGCTACCTGCTGAACGAGCAATTTGCAGGGTGCCCACTTTACAGGGCACCAGATCGGCCAGGCTTATCCTGGCGCACCAGACCCACACAGAAAAATTCCGAACAA
>Ga0255055_10002634_pt1 | contig 12512 bp, 8 predicted proteins | sample JV7_2_27_MG_FD_188633 | JGI IMG/M metagenome (GOLD analysis project Ga0255055, IMG submission 188633) | Seawater microbial communities from Jervis Inlet, British Columbia, Canada - JV7_2_27 | ecosystem: Environmental > Aquatic > Marine > Inlet | place: Canada: British Columbia | collected...
GGCTTCGACGCGTAACAGCCGACCAATGTTTGCTTGATTGTATTCGAAGCTAGCCAAAAGACGCTGCCTTAACTCTGCTACCGAGAGATGAAATTCGTCGTCAAACTGAGCCACAATCTCCCTCAACAACTGTTCCTTGATCTTCTTCTCGTTAATGTCCATATTACCGCAGCTACCTTTAATCTCGAGACATTTGTTCTGAAGGTTGCAGAAAGTTACCTCGTCAACGCCCTTACCATCGAGACTTTCGTCAGGTATCCACTGATTCTGATCGTCCCTCACAAAATACCGATACTCATTTCTCTCGTCCAGCGTATACGCGTACTCACCCGAGATGATGCGCCGTTTACCAATCGCAATCGCTTGAGCCTCTCGTTTCGCTTGCGCTGGCGTAAGACCAGCGCCTTCTTCAAGATGGACTGCCAAAAAGTCGAGGTATTCGTCCCCTCCTAAGGTTTGTTTCTGCGCCCCAAATTCGTCCGCAATCTCATAACGAGTTGGATCATACTTCCTGTCGAAAAAGACATCAGCATTCCCGTTATCTTCCTTCACATCGTCCAAGTCAATGTAATATTTAGCGAGAACAAGCGGTTTACATGGGTTTTTCTCCTCTGCCTCGACTTCCTGCTCCGATGTGATCTGTAAGGTCTCTCTGATCATCTTCTCGATATCAACCGGTTGAAAGAGGTCAATATCTGACACGGAGAGTGCTGATACAAGCAGGCGCCCACCGTCCACAATCTTGATTTTCCTGATGAATTCAGCTTGAGAAGTTGTGGCCGGGATGTCATACCTGGTGATGGCCTCCCGCACGGCGGAGGAGGTAAGGAGTGCCCACTGACTTCTGCCTTCTCCATGCTGCCGCTGAATGAATCGCCTGTTTGCTATGTCATTCTCGACAAACTCTCTCCTTAGAGCAAGAATCTGCTGGTCGATGAATAGGGAAATTCCTCGATACTGTGGGAAATTGATATCATCCGGGTATACTAAAAACGGTTCAAGAGCCTTGACGATATCTACATATGAGGTTTTTACTTCGACCGAATGTCTTAGAAGCCGGAATAGTTGGCTTGTTTCGGGTACTATTTTCTCCAGGAAATCCTTGTACGTTCGGTCCATATCCCGATCGCCGTAGTTTACTCTTTGCTTGAATAATGCAGCTTGAATCTCTGAAAACTCCGACTCCAGTCCCCCTCCTTTGTTCTTCTGTTTTGCACCTTCTTCTTCCTCTTGGCTCGCGACTTGCGTGGATTTACTTAGGAGAGACCAGTAGTTAAAGGGAACAAGATTAAGATGCGATCTGGTGAGAATAGTAGAGGTCGGCAGGTTGACGTGCGAATAAAGTACAACGGGCTCGGGAAGAGTTAAGAATCCACGCAAAGCCGTACTGTCACTCACTGTTAATGGAACTCGTAAAGCATCAAGTCTCGACCCCCGCAAATTACGCGAACGCAGTTGAGATAATCCTAGATTGTATTCCTCGATCACAAACCTACGACGTGATAAACGATCCTTACAGATAACCGATGAATAGAAATCCGCTAAATTATCTACAACAGTCGTCAAATTAGCCTCAACCTGCTTGATGGCGACGATATCGTTATCATTCAATGTTTGCTCGAAAGGCGTAAGGTATGGATTAAGTCCTCGGTATAGGGCTTGATATTTGTTTTCTCCATCTGGTACAGTATCTTGTGTGTACTGTTGTACGAGGTTATAGATCTCTTTTTGTGTGGCGCCTAATGTCAGGGAGACAATATCCGAGGTATCGTCTTCAACATCGACTTCGATGTCATATAGTTTCTTTCTGTTCCTCACAATGGGTAAAAGCCAGTATAGTTTTTTGTTAAGTTCGAAGATTCTGTCGACTAGCGGCTTATATAGAGGTCCTTTTATCGCGGGACCTTGGATTTCTCCCTTGGAGATCAGTGAATATTTCTCTCTGAGTTGCTTAAACCTCTCGATCATGACATGAATCCCGTTGAGGACTCGTCGCGTTCGGTCAGCGCTGGGGATGGTGGAGAGAAGGTCATCAAGCAGATCGTTAGCTTGGGTTTCGAGCCCATATCGTCTTTCTTGCTCGGAAACCGGTACGAACTGGGTAATCTCACCCAGCGTTTCCCCGAAAACTATTTGGTCTGCATCGAATAACACTTCTCTTAATCTCTCTCGAACATCAGCTACTGGAGTACTAGCGTCAGCTTGTTGAGGTATTTCTTCACCCTCCTCCACGGTGAGTTCGGCAATGGGAGAGGGTTTCTTTGGCAGGGTGAATGGTCTGATACTTTCAATGGGTAAGTTTTTTGGGATTCCTTTATAGCCGAAATCTATGTAGAGTTTTTTGTCGTCTGGGTAGGTTGTGATTTCGATCATATCTTCCTCTAGGGCGCTGATGGTACCGTTGATCGTGATTGGGAGTTCACCGCCGAATTGGATCGAGATATTAGTATTTGGAACTAAACCGTGCTGGCGCGCGTATCCTTTTTCTTCGGGTTTACTTAATATCTCTATGGCCTGTATCGTTTCGTCGCTTAGTTTCCCGTCTTTGATGCCAATGTTGTGTCGGTCTAGCGTGGTGTCATCGATGATATCGATTTGATTGTCGTCAAGATAGTCTATGAGGAACACATGGTTGTCTATATTGCTGTTGTCAGGTGCATTGATTCGGATGATATCCCCCAGTTCTAGAAATAGCTGTTGTGATCTGGATGTTGTAGACATTACCTTATAGTTATAGTAGAAATTATCTGAGACAACGAAAAATTGAACTGAACTAAGTTAAAGGCAAATCAGCAATTAGTGCATTATGAATCCAATTGTTTATGACTTATCGGGGTATGCTGACATCTCTCGTCTCGTCACTGACAAGTCCTATTCTGACTCGAAATCTTTGAAAGTGAAACACCAACCGCAGGTTGACGGACAGTCGGTTGAGAAGTTTCATTCTTTATACGTGATTAAGTACGACAAGCGCTTTCTAAATGCTAGCAACTACGGAACATTGGGGCTCTGGAGGTCGGTAATCACTGATGGTAAAAGCATCCTTTGCTTTGCGCCGCCGAAGTCGTTACCGATGAACCAATTTGTGGAGGACTTGGAGGACCTCAACGACTGTACGATTACGGAGTTTGCAGAGGGTACCATGGTCAACCTGTTTTACAATCTTCACCGCGGCGAGTGGGAAGTGGCCACTCGTAGCAGTGTGGGCGCTCGTTGTAGATTTTACGATGAGAAAGGCAAGACTTTCCGGTCAATGTTTGTGGAAGCGATGAATCAGAATGGCATTGAGTTCGGCATTTTCGATAAGGATAAATGTTATTCCTTTGTGCTTCAGCATCCCGAGAACCGTATCGTGGTGCCTTTTGCGAAGGCTAGGCTAGTTTTGACGCATGTCTACAGCTGTAAGGGGTCAAAAGTGAGTCATTCTGTGCCTTCTTCGAAGTATTTACCTCAGCTGAGCGTTCCATTGCTATTTTCGAAGAGGTGTGATTATGAAGGTAATTCTCTGGGCGATTTGTCCATCTACTTCGGTAAAAATCTTGTCGATTACAAAGTGGTTGGCGCTATGGTGTACAATGTTAAGACGGGTCAAAGGACAAAAGTACGGAATCCAACGTACGAGTATGTGAGGCAGTTAAAGGGGAACAGTCCGAAGTTACAGTTTCAGTACTATTGTTTGCGCCAATGCGGACGGGTGAAGGATTACCTGCGTTATTACCCCGAAAGTGGGGAAGCATTCGGTAAATTCCGCGAGACTCTCCACGCGTGGACACGTGGCTTATGGAGAAACTACATCATGTGCTATGTCGACAAGTCTAAACAGTTTCGTGAGTTTCCGTACGAGTTTAGACCGCATATGTCTGAGCTCCAACGGATCTACATGGACGAGCTGCGTGTGCGTGGTGGCAGGACGACTTTGGCGAGCGTCATCGCTTATGTAAGTGTCCTTGAGCCCGCGAGGTTAATGTACGCGATCAACTATCCCTTGCGGCAAGCTGCTGTAGACGAGAAGAGGATCAGCGCTGCCTCTTCTTAGAATTCCTTGGAGATATTGTTAATGGTCTCTGCGGCCTTGGTACAAGCATCTTGTACCGCTGCCTGTGCGGCTAGTTGATCGGACTCATTTTTAAAGGAGAGCCGGATAATGCTGTCGGTATCATGTGGATGCTTCTTACGAAAACCCACGTAGGAAAGCACTTTCATTTTTCTATAATAGGTGTCATGTAGTACATACTCGATCATTTTCCCTACAGAGTAATCTTCATTTTCGAGTGTGATGTCGAAGGAGTTAGGGAGAGTAGAGACGCTTTCTTTTATGGGTAACTTTTGATCAGCGGCGGCAGTGGCGATAGTCTGGAGTCTATGGTTGAGTATATCGCATGCTTTCCGAACGAGTTCTGTATTGTGGAAGACTCCTACGGACTCTATGACGAAGTCGAAGCTATTTTCGATGAAGACTCGTTTTGCTTCCAGGTTGTACCAGTCTTGTTGGATAAGCGTGATACTTTCTGGTGTTTCTTGGTGTTGGTCTATACTATGAAGTTTTTTGTCCCATTCAGCATCTTGCCTAGATTTGTCTGGTGTCATGCCGTAGGAGCATGTTGTAGACACGTTATACATGCCATCTTCTTTGGCGGTTTGGAGGGATATTTTGGCGGTAAGGTTAATTTCTTCGCCTGGGACTTCGTCAGATAGTTTGGGCCTTAGTCGAGCAAAGAGGATGTAATCACCTGTGAGGGGATCAGGTGGGAACATTTTATGGACTACTTCGTGTTCTAGGTATTTTTCTGACCGGGTATTTTTAACTTTGAAGTGTTCGGTGGTGATGTACATTATGTCGTCGGTGGTGTTTTTCGCCTCTAGTTCGACTTGTAGCTCTCTAAATGGAAGGCTGTGGTCCGTTATGTGGATCGGTATACAACCGAGTCGTTGTTTGAGTATTTCGTTATTGAGTCGCGATGTATTGGCGACGATGTTGGTTTCATTTTTTGCGTAGGGGAAGACCCTGAATGCAGCGGTCGGGATATTTGACACGATGGTTCTGCGCAAGGCGTTAGCAAAGCTTAGATTAATATCCTTGAGGGTGAAGGTTAGTATCCCTTGAGTTTCTTGTCTGTTGCTTACGTATGATTGGCTTGTTTCTTCACTTTCTGTTTGCGACGTCATTGGGTTTCTATACTTACACGAGAGATATTATTTAATCAATTTTTTGTGTAAATAAGTTATAATTTGTGAGCGATTTGCTTGGCTAGTACTAAATGAGTTTGGTCCTTTATTACAGCAAATATTGTAACCACTGTTCCAAATTGTTGCGGATGCTGTCACGCACAAAGACGAAAGATGACATGCATTTTATTTGTATGGACAATAGGGAGAAGCAGCCTGATGGTTCGATCAACGTGATGTTGTCGGGTGGGCAAGAGGTGGCGCTTCCGCCAAGTATCAAGACCGTTCCTTCCTTGTTGCTGTTGAATCGCGGCAACCGAGTTTTAGAAGGTTTTGGGGCGATTTGGGAATTCTTGAAGCCTCGAGAGGACAATTTGAATATGGCTGCTACGATGAACAATCAGGAGCCTCTTGCTTATTCTTTATCTGATATGTGTGGGAGTGGTTTATCTGACAAGTACTCGTTTCTGGACATGTCAGCGGACCAGTTATTGGCGAAGGGTGATGGTGGTTTGCGGCAATTGCGAAGCTATGCTACTCTTGTTGACAGCCAAGTAATTGAGACACCACCTGACGATTACGAGGCGGACAAAGTTGGCAATGTAGATTTGGGGAAGATCACCATGGCGAGGAGTAAAGACATACAAGGGAAAACTTGATTTAAACAAAATATGCGTACATTATGCCAAATGAGCAGCGTACTGAAGCTTTTCAACAATCACCTCATGGAGTTTGCTGACGACATAATTCACGTGTTTCCAGACGATGTAAACATCAAGGCAACTCGTGTCTTTCTGTTTGGACTCCAAAAGATAAATCCGAAGTCAATAATTACGGCTTGGAAGGATTGGATCATTCACCCCTATAGTGAGGAGATCAAGAAGGGTAACTTTGAATTTTTTGCGGACAAGGACTACAGGGATGACATAGGACGTGGTATGGATGGCAATGCTGGCGAAGTCCTCGCGTCTATTGAGTTAATCCGTTCACGAATTCGTACGATGAGTCCGGAGAGCAAAACGAAGTCTATGAAGTATGTCCAGAACCTAACCAAACTGTGCAATATGTATTTCAACAATTCCCAATAATTTGGTTTAAAACTTTTGTCCGCTGTAGATATATAATGTCAGATGCGTGTCAGGACAGTATTCCTACTGAATTCCCCAAAGTTATGAAGGATTTTGTGGGCGACATACTCCTATCGTTCCCTGAGTATCGGAAACAGTTGGCCCCTTGTATGCTTGTGTTTCTGGAGGAGGATCCAGACATGGAACTGGTAAAACTAGCATTCGAGTACTGTAGGAGTGTGTATCCTGAAAGATTTTTTGATCTTTTGTATCAGAATGGGGATGTATTTTCGGATGTGTCTAAGGGGACTTGTTTCTTGAAGGGTGTTGATTTCTCGGACATTTGGTCTGAAGAGGTGAGTGAGAAGACGAGGCAGATAATCTGGAAGTATCTACAGTTGGTGTTATTTTCCGTGGTAAATACGCAAAATGACAGTAATTCTTTTGGGGATGCTGCCAAGCTATTCGAGGCAATTAATGAGAAGGAACTTAAGAGTAAGCTGGAGGAGGCGATGGGGGAGATGGCGAAGGTGTTTGACGTTAGTGGAATGGAGAGTATGTTTGAGGGCGATGTTTCTGGTGTGGGCTTAAGCGATCTTCCCGACGTCGACGAGCTCCATGGTCATATCAGTGGTTTGTTGAAGGGGGGGCTAGGGAGGTTAGCGACGGAAATTACGGAGGAAACTTTAAAGGATCTCGATGCTGACCTGTCTGACGTAAATTCTGTTGGGGATGTTTTCCAGAAGCTTTTCAAGAATCCCGGCAAGTTGATGAATATGATAAAGAAGGTTGGTACAACTTTGGACGAGAAGCTGAAGTCTGGTGAGTTGAAGGAGAGTGAGTTGATGGAAGAGGCTGCTGACTTGATGGAAAAAATGAAGAGTATGCCGGGCATGAAAAATATGCAGAACATGTTGGGGCAGATGGGAATGGGAGGTGGGAGAAATGCGCGGATGAACGTGGGGGCCATGAGAGGACATATGCAGCAAAACCTCAGACAAGCGAAAATGAGGGAAAGAATGCGAAGTAAGTTAGCTGCACGGCAGGGGACGGACGAGCAGATCAAGGTGCTAAGGGAGCAATTGGAGGAAGCACGGGCAGCCAACGCTCAGCAAGGCGCTGCTGTAGACGAGAACAAGAAAAAGAAGAAAAGGCGTAAAAAGAGAAAATCAAAGAATAAAAAATAAATTAGAATATATATATATCAATGTCAAACACATTCTGGTTAAACAATCCAGCTATCCTGTTAAATAAAAAACATATTTCGGAGATTTGGCCCCTCAGTACGCTTAATTTTGAGGACAAGTTGAATGCTCTAACAAGGTTAATTATTCTTCTTACTATTTTAGGGTACTTGGCTACTAGGTCTATGAAGATCGTAGTGACTGCTATTATAACCGTCGTGGTTGTGGTAATCATCTATAAGAGTCGTAAACACCAAGACATTAAGAAGAAGGCAGGTGAAAATGTAGCGAAAGAAGGTTTCACTAATCCTGCTCTCTATCAGGAAACCCGTGATTCCTTCACCACACCTACTAAGGCGAATCCACTGATGAATGTGCTTTTACCGGAGATCAAGTATAATCCGAAAAGGAAGCCTGCTGCGCCTTCATTTAATTCGGCAGTGGAGAAAGAGATTAACGAGAAGGCAGGAAATGTCGGACCTGATCCCCGATTGTTTTTGGATTTAGGCGATAGTCTAAGTTTCGAGAACTCTATGAGAAGCTTCCACCCTACCGCGAATACCAAGATACCCAACGATCAAACAGCTTTCGCCCAATATTTGTATGGAAACATGCCATCTTGCAAGGAAGGGAACGGCCTGCAGTGTGAGAAGGACAATTACCGATGGATAAATTACTAAACATAAAAAGATTATCTTATGTATAGTTATACAATGGCTAGTGTACACCAATATACTTTTGATAACCTCGCTAGAATAGGAGACGACGCCTGTGGAATCACGTCTAGAGACATGCAAAACAATGCATATGGTTCCTACAGCACAACCAACTATTTCTTGAAGTGGTGTGGGATGAAGGAACCAATTGAGTTCGCAACCCAGCAGCCTAACATCTTCTATAATGGAGGGTTTGGTAACTACTGTGGCGCTGGCGGGTGCAACATCCAGAGCGATTCCAACCTCAAAATTGGCTCCATCCAGACTCATCCGAAGTGTCGTATCAGTCTCTATGAAAGACCTTTCGTGACGGTCCCATATCTGGGTAGAGGCCCCCCGAAACCTGTGATGGAGTCAAGACTTCAGCAGGGAGCGATGATAAACGATAAAAAGAGCTGCAAGACCATTACTGAGAAGTCTTTCAAGGATCACATTGAAGTACCATTGGTCCCCTCGCTACAAGCAACAATTCAGAACCCGGCCAATCTTGTTGAGGGCGTGGCCGCAGGAGGCTGGATTCGCGGCGGCCTGCCAAGCAGAGAGCTTACACGAGACCAAGACTACCTCGAACGCCACAACACCATCCACTGAATTCCTATATCATTAAGTATTTAAAGATGTAGAAATGAGTACTTACATGTACGACTTCGCGTTCAAACCAACGTACAAAGGGCTAAAGGATGAGACGAAATCGAACCAACAGTACCAGTCCGACTTATTGGCTGTATTTGGAATGAAGAGTTTTGACGAGAAGGAGATGATTGGTGGAATTGGAGGACTATATCGAAGTTTTGGTGGTGATATGGTGGATATCGTGAAGTTTGTGATGGAGGACCCGCTAAGTCCTCTTGCTTTAGATGAAATGAGTAGCTTTATGTCGCTATTTTGCTGGGACCATTTTGACCAGTTCCATCTATGTCTTCGCGAATGCCAGCAAGATCATGGGCTCGTGAGAGAAGCCCGTGACCAATTATTGAAGGAGTTAACGGAAAAAACCCGAAAATAAATAATCTCTCTTAGATATAGTAATGGCTTCTACGAGACTGAACAACGATCGAGGATGGTACTGTCAAAATCAGAGAGGACGCGCACAACAAGCCGCACATGAACTATGGAAGTACAAGTGCATATCGAATAGAACCGCCTTTCCATGCGCAGGTATTAATATGCCAATGATGACTAACGGCTATAATAATAACATTTTATCCCGGAACGCTTCGGACATCGAAAGTGTTTTATTTGGAATCGGCGCAACGAATTTGGCAGATCCAAAACCCCCTGTCACTCCGGAATTGAACTGCATTGGCAATGTAAAGTTCTTCGATCGACCGCGAACATATTTGCCAGAGCCTTTGATTGTTCAAAAGTGCCAGCGTCCAGTTGGACCTTATTCTTGAATGTTTGAAATCTGTATTCACGAATAACCATCGCTTAAAATATATAATTATTTATATAATGTCTTCCTGTAAAACATTTAGTAAATGTTGTGACTCTACGGGAAATGGGGTGACAGGACCCACAGGACCCTGCTGTACAGGACCCACAGGACCCGGAATTATATCAGTCGAAGGCGCATGGGAGCGCATCACACCAGAAATGGTCCTCATCAACCTACCCGGACCACCCATCCCCGGACCAGGTCAGTTCCAGTCAGGCAGATTCAGTGCTGCGCTTTCCCAACTGGTCACCAGCCCCGATGCCATTGGAACTACCGCCGTACGCATTAACGTTTTAGATTGCCAAGGAAGGTTTTATCCTGACTTACAAACACCCGACCACCTGGTAGGACAAATTATTGTCATACAAGGATACGATGACACATGTGACGTAACCGTTACAGATCTGATGGAGGCTCGGTATACCATCATCTCCCATACCGTTAACGCTGGAATCGCCCTCCTCCAAACACAGTACGTCTCCAATACAGCTGACTTTTTCACCAATGTAGGCGGCCAAGGCACAGTCTTCTACAAGTTTACTCTGGGACTCGCAGCAGGGTTCGGGCCTCCCGGCCCAACGGGACCTACCGGAATACAAGGGCTCTTGGGTCCAGCGGGACCAACAGGAATGCAGGGGATTCCAGGCACGGCAGTCGGGACAGGCGCGACAGGGCCCGCGGGAAGCTCGGTAGTCAGCGTGAATGGCGACTGGACGAAGATTACGAGCGACGGGACACAGTCTGCGCCTTTCCTAGATCCAGACCAGTGGGAAGCTATTGATGCGGCAGGCTTTGGAACAAGCGACCCGACAGCAACAGCCGTTGTGAACCTCCACAGCTCAGATGGCGGAGCCGTGTTCTGGCCAATTATCCAAACGGCTGGAGCCCTGATCGGAAAAGTGCTCGTGATTAGGGGGTACGACCAAAACTGCCCGGTCACCACATTCTCTCTCGTAGAAGCGAGGTATAACATCGTCGGCCATACTACGGCGCTGTACAATTCGGGTAGCTTGGAGGTAGAGTACATCGGTGGATCCGATACCTTCGCAGCGATACCGCCGCCAACCATGCGGTATAGTATTTTCATAATTGACGGCGGTACACTGGTCATCGGACCGACCGGTTCTACAGGACCCACTGGTCCCGCGGGGACGTCCACAGCCATTGTCGAAGGAGGGTGGCTAAAAGTGTCTGATGATGGCGTTACTGTTCCGGGTGTCGGAGCGCCCCTCCTCATCTCGCAGGGTGAATGGCGGTCCCTCAATTCAACGAATATGGGGACAATGGATCCCGTCAGTACAGCCAGAATCGACATACATGACGTAAACTGTGCATTCCGGATCTTTCCTTCTATCACTACAGGGTCGCTAGTAGGGCGAATTATGACCATCAGAGGTTACGGAACCACTTGTCCGGGTCTCACCTCGACAATGGAAGCCCGCTACCGCATAACGGCTCACAATGTGGCCGGGGCAAACGGGCAATTCGGGGTGACGTATATCGGAGGATTCGGTGTGTTTTCGGCAACGACGCTGCCCTGGATGTACTATTACCAGATCGTGATTTCGGAACCCGGCCCTACCGGGCCTACTGGTCCCGTGTCCACAGGACAAACCGGGGCGACGGGCCCCTGTTGTACTGGCCCAACAGGGCCCACTGGGGCGACGGGCCCCTGTTGTACTGGCCCAACAGGGCCCACTGGGGCGACAGGACCGACTGGGGCGAGTGGCCCGACAGGACAAACAGGACCTTGCTGTACCGGACCGACAGGACCGACAGGACAAACAGGACCTTGCTGTACCGGCCCGACAGGACCGACGGGACCGACGGGACCCGGCATAGCCTTAGCAGCAAGCTGGATCAAGTACTCGACTCCCCCGATGGCACCCCTTCCACAGCTTCAGATGGATCCTCCGCCAATCATAGGACCTTCACCCTCAATCGGATTTTTCCACACAACTGCGAACAGCAACCTCCCCGGTATGAACGGGGCATTCGACATGTCACAAACGGATGCTGAGCCATCTTATGACATCGGGCTGACAAAGGCAATCTACATCACTTCAACCGGATGTACTGGCCCCAACTCAACGCCCATCTATGTCCCTCAACTGGAGCAAAGCGGCTTCCTAGACCAGTCGTATATCACCGTCGAAGGGTACAGTCAAAACTGCCCTAATGACGACGTGTCAAAAGTACAAGAAGTTTTCAAGATCGAGAATCACTACTGGCTCCCGGCGGACTACCCAGGCTTGATGCCACCCGATTCCCCCCCATGGACCAACCAACTAGCTCTGCTGGTCGTCCAGCCCGTCGCAGGATGGGGATCGTACATGCAAGGAGCATACACGGGCGACGACTACCTCTACGACATTCAACTGTCCGCAGTCAACTTCGGAATTAGCCCCTCACACCCCGGAGAAGAGGGTGACCTGATGGTTAGCGACGGAAGAGGTGCTGTCACTGTCGCTGGACCCACTGGCTCGACCGGCCCAAGGCGTCTAAACTGGGACCTATCAGGGAACTACCTGAACATCGTGGGCAACCCCGGGGAAGGCGCGCTCGCTGTCAATACCACTGTCCCCTACGGAGAGGTCCAAATTGCGGGGACAGGACCTGGTCCTTACCTCAACATGGAACCATCTTCTAGCATCGCAACTTCATACCAAGCCGTCATAAATATGGCGACACTACAGGAGTTCACATCAAAAGAGCTATCAAATTCCCAAAAAGGATGGCACATTGTTGCTAAGGGGGACCAGTATGTAGGATCATCCGGAAACGTAGAGCAAAATATGCTCAAAGTCAACTTCAAAGATGCTGCAGCAAATTATATTCAAGCTTTCAACATTGCGGGCAGAAACATCAATATGCCGTACTATGGAGGAGAGATCGGCGTTGGCAATCTCCCGATAGGGGGGGTCGCTCTGTCAATTGATAG
>Ga0255055_10002635_pt1 | contig 12510 bp, 15 predicted proteins | sample JV7_2_27_MG_FD_188633 | JGI IMG/M metagenome (GOLD analysis project Ga0255055, IMG submission 188633) | Seawater microbial communities from Jervis Inlet, British Columbia, Canada - JV7_2_27 | ecosystem: Environmental > Aquatic > Marine > Inlet | place: Canada: British Columbia | collected...
CGATTAGTCGGCCAACCACGTATGCGACTAGATACGTCATCTTTCAAGCTTTACTATAGGCACCTTCAGCTGACTTGCGAAATGAGCCACAAGCTCGTCATTTTTATAGTCGTCCAGATACTTAATTTCCTTGACTCCTGCGGCGAGGAGAAGGCGGGCGCAGATTACGCAGGGATAATGAGTAATATAAGCCGTGGAGGCGAAACAACTGACCCCTCGCTTAGCGCAGTCCGTTAGCGCATTCTGTTCCGCATGGAGTGTCGCTTGCTCGTGGTTATCTCTAACAATGGATTTGTGCTCGCACCCAGGCAAAAACCCATTGTAACCTTGACTGACAATGCGGTTATCCTTGACCAATACACAGCCGACTTGGAGTCTCTCGCAAGGCGAACGCTCTTTAGTTGCTATGACTATTTTCTTGAAATACTCATCCCATGTAGGACGCCGAGACATGATTAGTATTAGAAATAAAATAACCTTAAGCACAAATCCATAATATAGATAAGATGTACTTGCGGAAGTTTCAGATATCAGACGACCATTTCCACGGCTTCAGCGTCCAAGTAGATATGGACAATTTCGATACAACGGAAGCTATTTGCGACTATGTCAAGACACTCCTTGTCGATTTCTTGCACAAGCACAATCTGGCGAACTTGGTGGATATTGCTAAGAAAAAGCAGTTCAATATACACGATCGCGAGTTCGGGGCGTTGTTGTTGCTGCCTGTTGAGGAAGTCATCTACGTGTGCCACCACGGCTAAGATTTCGCATGCTGAACCTTTCCGTATATTGTCTGGTGGAAGTCAAGTCCAAATGGACAGTCTCTGCATTCTTCACAGACTAGCTTCACGTTATCTTTTGTCTTGCCTGCCTCTTTCAGCATCCAGCGATAAATGGCTGAATTGATGCGACCACAAAGGATACATTTGGTCTTCAGATGGTGCTTATCGTCTAGTATGCTTTCGTAAAAGTACGACTTCTGTGTCCAAACACTCGCAGACATCAGTTCTTAATCCATAGTTAAGGACTGATGTGACGTTCAATTTGTTAGTAAGGTGATGGCTTGGTTGTATTACAGACCAAGCTGCCGCAGAATGCCGCTCCTGCGTCGCCTTGTTTTTCTGCGCTTCTTTCTTTTTTTTCTTTTCGTCTTCCTTTTCGTCACCTTCTTAATGGCGTTTTCGCCAGGAGCGTACTTCAAAAAGTACCATTCCCATTCTCGGCCCCCGCGTTTGCTTTGCAGTTCCCTGTATTTATTGGCTTTGACCTGTCTAACCCGTTCCTTCGTTGACTTTTCCTCCCCATAGCAGGTGGTGCTGAACCGCCGAAGTAGCCCTTTTTGCTTTAATCTATTTTTTCTTTGCACTGCGAATAGGAAGTGCGCCATGCATACGATTCGATTAACGTCATAGTAGGGTCGACGGGCGTATATGAATGCTAGATAAAAGCTCAGCATAGTATCTATTGTTGCGATACGCACGACTCTTCCTTTTATTTTTATCGTGTTATAACTGTGACAGGCGAGAGGCTTGTAGATGAATGCTATAGTCTCACCCCCAACAACTACTTCGTAATGAGGAGCAATAATCTCTCCAATGCCGTCCTTCTTTCTGATCGTAACTTTCTTGATTCCGGCTTCTTGAAGCGTTTCCTTGAGGATAGAAGCAGTTGCTTGTGGGTCCTCTGAAAGGACGTCAAAGTCTGGAATATTAGGTATTTTCTTGTAACGAAAACGCTTGAGATTCCTTAGATAAAGTTTGTTAGACAACGCGCCGAAAAAAACGACCTGTTGGTTTATCAGCGTTTCCCTCGCAATATGAAATATCTGTTTTTCTAGGCTTTTTGTTAGTTTGTCTTCGGGTTCAAACATTCTTTGGACTTCCACTAAGTCACAGTCTTTTCCTGTAATCGGAAAGCTTTTGTTCAGTAAAATAAGGCGCTTGAGTATCTTTTCCCAGCGACTAACGTCCCCTTTCGGACGTGAAAGCTCAAGGTAAAGAGCCATGCGAAGGTAGTTGGGGGGCGCGTAGCGAACACCCGCAACGGTCAGAGCTTTCTTCGATAAGGATTTATACAGCTCTGGTACTAGGTACGTTATATCAGCGACAGGAATGAAGTTGACGAACACCTTGAAGGTCCCAGTGTGCGTCCCTGCTTTCGCTTCCACTTCGTCGAATCCTTGCGAGTAATAAATATCCGCTAGCTTTTTCGCATCCTTCAGAGGTTCCGGAGAGAAAAAATCATAGTCAGGGAACTCTGTAGATTTGTCGTAGAACTGGGACTCGGCTGGAAGGATATTGTTGATGGCTGTTCCTCCGTAGACGATTCGACGTTTCTTAATGAGGAATTGCTCGACAATTTGAATGATTTTCTGTATTTCGGGGTTGTCGATCAGCTTCTTACCAGTCCGCTTCTCTGCGTTGTCGACTGCATGGCGCAATATCGCCAGCTCGCAGTCTTCGAAAGATACACCGCGGTCGCATTTCATACTTAATATAACCTTCGATAAAAATTTTTAGATGCTAGTCTTGTACATCGGTAAGTTAATACTACGAGGAGCATAACTGAGCTGAGGATTTTGGGGAGGTGGATCCTTGACTACGACTGGAATGTAACGCAGTTTCGCGGGCTTCAAGACAAATGAACTCCCAGCATTATTGAATGTCTCAAAGTAATGCTTCATCCGCGAGTCCAAGTTTTGATAGTTCATCGAAACCATTTGACACCCATAAGACATATGCAGCTGCGCTGGGACATTGTTGTTCAAAGAACTTAAGTCAGGCATTGTCAGCGTCATATTTTTCTTATTATACTCGATAACACCTTGTGGATCATGTGTGTATTGAATGTCATAATTACGTTGCTCTTGGAAATATGGACTTCCGCCGGAGAGATTCACTAATTCCTCAAAAGGAGTCTCTCTGAAGTTATTTTGAGCTTGATCACATATTATTATAACCCTATTTCTGAGCTTCAGGAGAGGTTCTATTGCTAAATTTTTGCTGCCGGCTGGATTATTCGGTCTACCTTCGTATCCGTACTCGGCATCGAGAAGCTTTCCTGCGAAGGCGCTCCTTACAGCCTTGGTAAGCTGTGTATATATCTCAGGGTGGTCGCTTTTGATGCGCAGATGTATTATGAGCGGGTCATCGGGGTTCGGGCTGCTTTTTCCATTGAATGCGTATTTGTTAATAGCTGCGAAAACGCCATCCCGTCCCTCGACTGGGATACTGTTGTATGTCCCCTTCACATTAACCGACGCAACGGGGGAGGCGGCTACCACTGCGTTACCTCCTACTAGGTAAATCCCGAAGTCGAGGACGCGGGCACCTTGGTAGATAGCTTGCCTTAACGGAACGATCGAGACATAGTCATCCTGGAAATCGCCTCCGCAGCACGAGTTGTAGCTGCTAGCTATGTAGTAATCTCGTAAGTTATGTTGGAATTGGGCATCTATTGTATTGATTCCGCTAATCTGTGGTTGGTACTTGGCCCATTCCGTTTCAATTCGGTAGTCGTTATTAGCGTTTTTGTTTATTTGTTTGTGATAATACCACACAATCCCCCATATTGTTAATCCTGTTGCGACTACGACATATAGCAAGATCTCCTTTCTGATTGAATTCCATGCCTGCTTTATTCTGTTCAAGACCATTATATATACTTTGTTATATTTTTTATCCACGCGCTAAATCTATAATACAATAGACAAAATAACGTTATAAAATAATTATATCATAATATTTTAGATGCCTGGTGGGTTATTAAATCTTGTAGCATATGGTGCCAGCAATATAATGTTGACTGGTAATCCTACAAAGACATTTTTTAAGGCCACATATCAAAAATACACGAATTTTGGGCTTCAAAGGTTTAGAATAGACTACAAGGGACAGCGTACCCTGTCGTTCAATTCAGCAACCGAAATGGAGTTTAAAATTCCCAGATATGCTGATCTTTTATGGGACACATACGTAGTTGTGAACATGCCTAATATTTGGAGCCCCCTGTTTCCTCGAAGCGACGTAAGCGGTGGTTTCGTTCCTTACGAGTTCAAATGGACTAGGAAATTAGGAACGACTCTCATTAGTAGGGTTGAGATATACTCTGGAGGAAGTATGCTAGCGCATTATTCCGGCGAATGGATGAGTTGTGCCGTAGAGAGAGACGAAACTATCAAACGAGCGCTGTGGAATAGAATGACTGGGAATGTCCCAGAGATGTATGACCCCGCATCGAAATGGAATGGCGTGTATCCGAATGCAGTGTTCGTCGACGGTGTTAGCGACGTAAGCGGAATCGAGCCGTCGATCAGGGGCAAGCAACTCTACATTCCACTGTCCGCATGGTTCTGTGAGTCGCCTAAGCTGGCGTTACCCTTGATAGCTCTTCAGTATCAAGAAGTGTCTATCAAGATTTATTTTCGCCCCGTACGCGAGCTGTTCACTATACTTGACGTGGAAAATATACAAGATATTAGCAGTAACGATTGCTCCTGCAACACAGCGCCTCTTGATTGGAACATGTACAATTATCACCTGTGCGGAAGCACGAGCGGAAGCGGTGCCAGTAACACATGCGGGTTTTGGGATAGGCGTGCTCCCAATCCCGCTGATATTGAGCACCAAATGTGGCGATTCATACAGCCTCCACCTGAACAACCCGCAACCATCCACAGTTACCTTAATAAAAGACAAGACTGGGATGCAGACATTCATCTCCTGTCTACTTACATATTTTTGGGGCAGGACGAGAGACGGGTATTCGCCGCTGGTGATCACCAGTACTTGGTGAAATTACAGTATGATCACGACTTCTTGAATGCTACTGGATCAAAGCGAGCGCGTGTTACCAGCCGTGATATGGTATCCAGCTATATGTTCAGGTTTCGCCGCAGCGATGCTAATATGAGGAACGAGTGGACCAATTACACGAACTGGCCTTACAAAGGAATACCACCAAGCCCCTTGCTACTGCCCCCAGCACCGATCACAAATGCTTTTCGCATGACCGGCACCATGGATACCATCAATATAGAGGAAATCTTAATAGACATGGGGATACTGCTTGGTTCGGAGTATCGGGAAAGTATACATCCTGTAGGGGTGTACAATCTCGTTGAGAAATGGTTCAGGACGAGCGGGATCGCGGAAAACGGACTGTACATATACAACTTCTGTTTGGACTCTGATAGAACGATATACCAACCGTCTGGCGCACAAAATATGAACAAATGGGAGTACACGTGGTTCGAATACAACACAATCGAGCCACCGCTCGATCCCGACAACAACGATGTAGAAATACTGTGCGATCCTTCTGGGGCTATCATAGGCGTGAGGAAAGACGTGTGGCGATTGAACCTCTACAACTATGATTTGCGGATATTTGAAGAGAGATATAATATCATCTCAGTAACAAGCGGTATGATTGGTTTACAAGATGCTCTATAAGATAACTTCGAAAATGGTTCAAAGATATCTTGCAGATAAACTCCCTAGCTCCTTAGCTCTCTAGAAAAGATCCCAAATGGAGTTATAAGGACGTGGTTTGAGGTTTGGGTTGCGGGGACCAGGCGGCGGTCGCGACGCTGGGTATTGTGGTGGCGCGTAGGGAGACGGTCCGACAGGCGATCTGGGATAGCCAGTGGGAAGATGGGGATGCGAGTCAGGGTGGTATGGTCTCTCGTGATTCAGTTTCGCGTAGGCTACGTAATGATTTTTTCGGACAAGCTTAGCCCCGCGCGGCATGAGGTAGTGCTTACCAGTAGTAGTATCGAAATTGACTCCTCCGCACCCTCTGTCCTGAGCGCATTCGTCCATCGCTGCCGCACTATCGTCATAGGCGTAGGCTCCAGGCATAGCATGTCCTTCAAAAGCATATCCGGGCTTCCTTTCGATATTACTTCTACTGGCAGGATGATATCGCTCAGGGCTGTAGCGTTTCTCGTGACGCTTGCGATAATGATCCCGTTTATGGTGTCCTTCATGGTCACAGTAGGCATCACATACATGCTTGCCTGTGCCCTGCCCAGATTTGTGGTACTTTCCGTCGTGCCGGTGATGGTCTTTGTCGTGTTCGTACGTGGCTGCCGCTGGGCACCCGAGGAGCCCCGTCGTTCTGTTTCCCCGATGTTGGATAGGCACGCCTTGGGAGGGGGCCGTCGCCGCGTTCTTGGCTATGTGTCCATGCTTAGATTTATGTGTAATATCTGATGTGGCGCGTGAAATTCGCGTAACTTCCTGAGCGAGCTTAATCTCGGCTTCCATCGTATCTTCCATGGACTTCGGCGAGTTCTGCGAACGCCTTTGTTCTATTTCGGAAACGTGTACTCGCCATACAAGTCTGCCGAGAGTCTCCGCTTCAGAGTCTAGAACAGGCGGCATCTTTGTTTTTTTGTTTTTCGCATAGTCTTTGATGAACTTATGTCCAATAGATTCGTATTGCTCCTGCGTTAGGGGCAGATTGTCGCGTTTCGCGGGCAACAGATGTCCCACAGATGATACTTTTTTGCTTCTGAGTTTTCTTGGTAAGGATTCAGTCCGACCCCCAGCCCCTTTGATGGGGTTACCGTCGCGATCGGTAACGACGTGGTACGTCCCACATGGTTCGCAATCGGTGTTCTGTTCGCATTTCTGTTCTGAATCGTAGTCAGAATCCTCGGGCTCTGGGCATCTATATCTGCACTTTTTGTAATATGTGCCCGCTGGGCCATCATCGTGTATCTTGCTATCGCAGTCTCCATCTATACCATCGTGTCGCATGCATCCTTCGACACATTTTTTTGATGTAAAGCCTTCCCGATACTGTCTGCCTAAGAGTCCTAGAACAGCTATGAAAAAATTAACGGCCACAAATAGTATTACCAGAGTAACGAATGTTCTCGTCAAGTCCATAATATATATATACTGAAAGATAATGTTTACGGCAATAATGAAAACGTGCCGAGCACCGTTCATGATACGACTGCCTAAATAAGTTATGAATGGGGTTTTAGAAATAGTTTTATTTTTTATATCCCGAATATGTATATGGCTAGATCGGCTCGTAGAAAGCAACAAACAACAAAAGATAATGAGCAAAAAGCATGGAGCTTTGCCTCGGCCGCCAATGCATTTATGATGTCGGTGCTGGCCGTCACAGTGATGTGGGCACTCTTCGCGCTTTCGTCATGGCAGCTAGCCCTAATCAGGGATCAACTGACTTGTGTTTCGGCCAGACCGACTGGGTACTGCTGGTTGCCCACGAACACCGCTAAACCCCCATACGGGACTGGACCCGTCCCCAAAAGGGAGACCATTATCGGAGAGACCGAAGGAATCATTGGCGATTTCTTCAAGGTAATTCGTGATATCGCTACTATACTTACTGCGAATATACTCGGCGCCCCAGAAAAACAAAGCAAGAAGCGCGCGGCTGTACCTCAATCAGGTGGCGGGGCACGTCGAGCGGTTCAACGCGGGGGATCTCCTTCCGTCGCCAAGAACCCGCTATCAGGCATAGACCTCGATGGGTGGCGTCCTTTTGATCTCTCCGTCGTAGGCTGGCCATACAGCTGGGCTAACTCCAGCGGGTGGCTGTATCTGAAGGAATGGGTGGGGACCATGTCTGTTACATCGTGGTCACTGTCGAGGAAAGCGTTACTGGTGTATCTTAAATCATTTAACTCTCTGATCGAGGTGAGAAACTACCCCGGCATATCTCGCTTGTTCAGATTCATTATCACCCTTGTTATGCCCGCCATATTGGCCCTGACGATCTTGCTGCAACCCATTGTGACCATCCTCACTACTCTGTACGGATCGTTCTCAACAGGGCTCGGGATAACCGGACTGATTTGGGCCTGCTTACTCGCTCTTCCTATGGCTGTGATCAACGTCGCGCTTCAGAGCGTGCTGCTACTCGGATATTACCTGGTGGGTCCATTTTTCGGCACGGGAAAAGCGGAATTCGGTATAAATGTTTCATCGTTCCGCGAAGGCGGTCAAGGGGGGTACTTGGGGATACTGCAGGCGCTCACGTTCATTATACTTTCCATAGGACTCTTTTCTGCCGTCATTCCTTTTCTCTCAGAAAACGCCCAGACGCAATAGTTTCACTTCAATAAAGACTTAGTAATTTTTGTTAAAGTACGCACAATGGGGAAAAAAAAGCGTAAGAAGCCCATATCGGCATTCGGGAAACCTCTAGTCAGCATTTGCACGCCTACGTACAACCGACGGAAGTTCATTCCGTTTCTCATCAAGTGCTATCTCGCTCAGAATTATCCCCGAGAGAAATTAGAGTGGATCGTAGTCGACGACGGAACAGATCCAGTTGGCGATTTATTTGAAGGAGTCACAGGTGTTAAATATTTTTACCAGAAGGAGAAGATGAAATTGGGAAGAAAACGAAACTATATGCATGAAAAGGCAAGCGGAGATATCATAGTGTACATGGATGATGACGATTTTTATCCACCTGATAGAGTAAGCCATGCTGTGACGCGCTTAGCTTCCCGGCCCCGTGCCCTTGCGTCAGGTAGCAGTGTGATCTATATATATTTCAAGAAATCCGCTAAGATATGGCGCTTTGGACCTTATGGAACTAGCCATGCGACTGCAGGCACCTTTGCTTTTAAGAAAGAACTCCTTCGACTGACGAAATATGATGACGACGCCGAAATGGCCGAAGAAAAAGAGTTCCTAAAAAATTACACCATTCCTTTCGTCCAGTTGGATCCCATGAAGTCCATTTTATGTTTCGCACACGATCAAAACACATTCGATAAGCATAGGCTCATCGAGAACCCAAATCCTGATTACGCCAAAGAGACAGGACTGACGGTTCGCAATTTCATACGTGACAAGCGAATGCGAGAGTTTTACATGTCCCAATAAAAATATTCTAATATGTTATAAATGTTTAAGAGTTTTGAGAAAACATTGATGACCTTCTTCCGCCGATGCACTGCGATGCAAATCATCGGCTTCATAGCTGCACTGCTACTCGGTGCCGTACTTTTACATATGGTTATCAACTGGGTAGCAAAGAGCTCTGCGAAAGAAGCCTTCAAAGGACGCAAAGAGCTACTCCTTCTGCACATGGAAGGCTGCCCGCACTGCGAGACGCTGATGCCCGAGTGGAACGACTTCAAAAGCAAAAACGACACGGGAATAGCCACCAAGGAAGTAGAGAGAAAAGAAGACCCTGCTCTGGTGAAAAAACACGGCGTTACAGGATTCCCGGCGATCCTGCTGGTTGACGGTAAAGGAGACAAAATTGAGGCCTACGAGGGCCCGAGAACATCTGCGGGGTTATTGGAGTTTTGCCGGGCCAAAGCCTAAGCCGTTGTATACCTGTCCAAATATCGATAGATTCGGTCTATATCTAATTTATTGATCTCGTAATTATCACCGAATAGCTCGTATACTTCTTCGTCCGTGAACTTGTTTCGTAGGCTCAGGAAGAACGAAAAGGTGTCTTTCTTGTCCATGTTCAGCTGCTGGCATAAATTCTGGATGAAAAGCATATTATTGTACTCGGTCGAGTACTTTGTTAGAACCTTAGTAAAACGCACCTCCGAAGGGTTAAATACTAGCTTCTTTTTACTCCACCTGTCGTGGTATATTTTGTTGTTGTGAAAGGTTTTTATTAAGGAGCTCATTTCATTGAAGACCCACACCTGCTTCTGAAAAGTCAACCTGTCTATGTAGTCAGCAAAGCATAAATTTTTGAGTATATCGAGATAGTTCGGTATAGCATCTTTCTTCGGACATTTCGACAGTGGATCAATGACATTCTCGTGGAACAGGAGTCCCACGCTCGTGCGGTCCGTTTCGTTCATCAGTATGGAATGGTCACACATGCTGTATCTCACATTGAGAAGTTTCTTGGCTATTTCCTTCGTGTCCTCGTTGTGTGCTTTCGGCTGGAACAGATTCCTTACTATTTTGTTTTTGAGGATGGATTGCTGGTTGCAATATATCTCGTGAGTTGATCTAAGCTTTCGAAGATCTCCCTGTATGAATTGAACCATGTTCTTTAGTAGCTGACTGTCTAGTGTAGGCATAAGCAAGTGTACGATACTCTCGACCTGTTGGGATGTCGGTGTTTTAAGTTCGATAGTCGTACAGACCTTCATCATCTCCTTGATCTTCTTGTCAATGTGATAGTTTCCAATGCAAATTATAGGAATCATCGTGATATTCTCTTTTTTTTGTTTTTTCGTTTTCTTAGGGCGGATCAGTTTTATCAGAGAGTTTATACCGCCCTTGTCGCCGCTGTTCATTCCGTCAATCTCGTCCATGATGATCGCAATTTTCTTCACCTTTTTTTGAAACATACTCATAACGTTGGTATCAGGCATGTTGTGTTTAGTTATCGCGTCAATTATCGTCTTATTACGCACGTCTCCTGCATCAAAACTAATCACGTCATAATCCAGTTTCTCCAAGACGCTTTTGACAAAATACGTTTTCCCAGACCCAGGACTGCCGTACACATAAACGCCGCGCTTAGTCAACATGTTGCGCTTGTTATTTTCGAAGTTTTCGAGACATTCTATTAATATCTTTTCTTTCGGGATGCGGGTCAGGATATGCGCTAGATTTAATTGCTCCATCTACTATCTTTAAGGCGAACTTTTTTATATTTCTTTTTCTTGTAAACCCCAAGTTCTTTCTCGTGCATCACAAGACCGTTGCGGCATTTGTTATGTCTATACTCACTACAAAGGTGGTATATGTAGCTTACATAGTCTGGAAAAGTCCACGAGCGATATGTCCACGACTTTAGTGATCGCCATCGGTTGTAGTTTATTCTGAGGAGCGCATTAAACACCAACGCTCTGTCGTTGCGGATTACATCACGTATATGGCTATCTTTGTTCCGTATGCCCACAGACGCTGCTGGATAATGCTTCAAGAAGCTTGTCTTGTCATACGTTATCCTCCAGTGTAGGGGTATGTAACCATAGATGTGTGTGATCAGTTCGAAAGGGAGGGTGTCCATTTGATATAGCTCTACAGAGTTATATCAAAAAGTACTGTTTCAATTTAACAGACGTTTTGGTTTGTGATGCCGTCCCATGTTACTCCGCAGCTTTTCGCCCAGTTGCAGCGTTCTTCACGGCCCCGTTTGTCCTGCTTTCCTCTTAGAGGAGGAAAGCCTATCGTGTTGCAATCTCCGCCTCCATTTCCTAAACCTTTGACGTTGTGGCACTTTTGGTCCTTCGCAGACAATAGGTAGTAATCGGGACACGAGCTAATTTCAGGCGGGTACAGGTCGGTAGCTTTCGCATTCCACAACAATACGCCTATCACGACTAGAGAGAGTACTAACAAAATACCAGCAATGACTAAGATAATCTGTTGGAACATTATATATAAACTTATAGATTTTTTTTCTTGTTACTTAATATAAATGAATGCTAACGGTAGAGTAGACATATTGGGACACAACGCTTATAACAGATTCGGCTTACACGATAGAATACCGGTCCAACAGCCCGATACGTACTATAAGGAAGCCTTGACCGGAAATTGGAACTGTACGACTCTATCTAGTTCCTTTTTTAGCGCGCAGAACATTCGGATTCTTCAAAACGGTATCAAAGCAGGCGTCTACAATAAATCCAACGGAAGATTTTTGATCGGCGATCAGGAAGAAGACACGCTCAAAATTATTATGAGGAGCATCTATCTTCAACATGCCTCGAATCTCAGCACCAATATCGTGCAGCAAGTCGCCGCACTAAACAAGCTCGTACTCGATTACTGTGTCCCCCAAGTCTACGGCGAAGCACAGGGGTACATCAAGTACAAGAATGACGTCAGCACACTTGTTGTTCCCTTGTGCCGTCCTACGTCCACCTACAGAACGAATACACTCGAGCTCAAGCCTTGGTTTTAGATTAAAATTGAACAGGAAATTTTTAATCTAAATACGACAGTAGGTAAATGTGGACAGAAACATTCAATGGGTACACCATCTGCGTCGGAAGCGATAGAAATGAGAACGATGGGCTGGTCAGAGGAGCGCAGGCAAACGACGTCTGGGTTCATTTATCAGATTACTGTAGCCCTCATGGCCTGATATCGAACCCTTCCGGAAAAAAAGTCTCATTGAAGGTGATCAAACGCGCCTGCTGTCTTGTGAAAGCTCGGTCGAAATGCAAAGCGCTTGATAAAGTAGAATGTGACGTTGCTTACGCCAAATCGGTGACCGCGACCGACGTGAAGGGCGAAGTGATCGTAGGGAAACTCATTAAAAATATATCTATATGACCACGCTGGCTATATATTGATAATCACACCTTAGTAACTTTAACTTTTTTTCGTCTACCAGACACAGCTTTCTTAGTTGCGCCACGCTGTCTGTTTTCCCGATCTATGCGGTATTTGTGGTACTGTGTGACGAATGCATCTAGCTCTTCACCCCACAAGTCCTCTACTGACTTGCCTTTAAGCGTTTCAACATCTCGCAGCTTACAGTCTCGCTCGGCGTGAAGCTTCATAGCGTTCTCTT
>Ga0255055_10002636_pt1 | contig 12509 bp, 12 predicted proteins | sample JV7_2_27_MG_FD_188633 | JGI IMG/M metagenome (GOLD analysis project Ga0255055, IMG submission 188633) | Seawater microbial communities from Jervis Inlet, British Columbia, Canada - JV7_2_27 | ecosystem: Environmental > Aquatic > Marine > Inlet | place: Canada: British Columbia | collected...
CGGGGTCTTTTTCGAGACGCTGCATGAGGTCGATGATGAGCAACTCTCGGTGCGCTATAGCATCGACGATGGGCCCGATGTTGTCGCCAAAGACAAGGTCACGGGTTATGTGGGTCAGGTGCAGGTTTTCCCGATCACGGCTGATAACACCGCCTTTGTTCTCTGGACTTCAAGGTGGGAGTCGGAGAGTGGCGGAGTTGCCGAGTTCTGCAATCCGATCTATCAGGCTCTGCTCGCGGACATGAAGCAGCACTTCGAATAGCCGAGATCGGGCCGACCAGAACGACTTGACCGGACCCTCATTCTGGCGGTTAGAATCGAGTGGGTTCAGTCGTGACCGATGTCACTGCTGGATCCAGTTCACTGCGACAAACTCGCTTGGCTGATCCACGAAAGTACTGGCATGAATGGCATGAGATCGATTCTCCACTGCGGCCTCCTGCTCGTCGCAGCGACCAGCATGGTCGGCTGTGCTTCGGGTCAGGCCACCCAGTCGTCGCCGGACAGCTCAGCGGTTCAACGGGCCACCAAAGCTCCTCAGACGACCCCAGGGGATGAGGGTCGTCTGGTCACCAACCAGGGTGTGGAGCTGCGATTCGACTCGGAGCTGGGCGTCTACGTGGTCGTGGGTGAATCGAACCTCTACTACCTGAGCGGTGTCTTCTATCGCCTCGGCGCCGAGGGCTGGGCCGTTGCCATCCAGTACGATGGTCCGTGGCAGGCTGTCGCCAGGGAAAAACTTCCGCCAGGGTTGCGATCGAAGGCTCTCAGCGAATCAAGCTAGCCCGCAGTATTCATGAGCGTGCGAGCAGATCGTGGAAAGCGTCCGTCAGATCTGGTCACCCGCAGGGAGGAGCCCCGGAGGCAACCCTGCAGGTTGTTGAGGAGCGACGAGCGAGGACGGCCTGAGATGATGGGCGATCTCCACTAGATGCCGTGGGCTCATGAATAATGCTGGCTAGGGGCTCGAGCTGGGGGATGAGTTTATTCGCCAGAGGTGTATGGGTCGTCTTGGCGACTGTTCTCATTCCCAGCTCGGGGCTGGGTGCTGGAGGAGCGGACATGGTCGAGCGTTGCGAGCAAGAGGTCGTTGAGCTGCATCGCTTCTTCGAGGCCTGGTTCAATGCCGAAATACCTCCCGGCGAAGAGAGCTTCGGGCGGTTCACTGCGGTGATGGCCGATGGGTTTGTCATCGTTTCCCCCGACGGGGTCCTTACCGAGCGCCAGGCGTTGATCGATCGGCTGCGCGATGCCTATGGTGCCTGGCGCAAGACAGGCCGGCCGGGTCGCATCCGGATCGAGAATCTCCAGGTTCGCCATTCAGGCGGGCAGCAGGCGCTCGTCGTCTACGAGGAGTGGCAAGAGGTGGACGGTAAGCAGCGCGGGCGACTCAGCTCGGCCCTTCTGAGGCGCAACGAGGCCACCCCGAACGGAGTCGAGTGGCTCCACGTTCACGAGGTTTGGCTGCCCGAGTAGGGCCGCAGCCGCCTCTCCAGCCAGCCCAGCCCGAGATCGACCAGCAGGGCCAGAAGCGCCGCCGGGAGTGCCCCGGAAAGGATCAGTGTGGTATCGGCCAGTTGTAGGCCGGTGACGATCGGCTCGCCCAGGCCGCCGGCGCCGATAAACGCCGCGAGGGTTGCAGTGCCCACGGTAATCACGGCAGCGGTGCGGACACCTGCCATAATCACGGGCGCTGCCAGTGGCAGACGCACTTGACGCAGAACTTGCCCGTCGGTCATCCCCAGGGCCATGCCGGCTTGGACTGCCGCCGGCGCCGCATCCCTGACCCCGGTATAGGTATTCCGCAGGATCGGAAAGAGAGAGTAGATCCACAGTGCAACGAGGGCCGGGACCACACCGACTCCGAAGAGCGGAATCATGAAAGCCAGCAGTGCAATCGAGGGGATGGTCTGGGTCAGTCCGACGGCACGAATCACGGGTTCAGCCAGGCGTCGGTTGCGTTCCAAGACGAGCCCCAGGGGCAACGCCAGCAAAATGCCCAGGGTAAGGGCACCGAGAGTCAGTCCAAGGTGGCGAGCGGTACGCTGGAGTAGTCGGCCACGGTCACTCCACAAGTAGGGCAGCAGGCTGCGGCGGCTGACTCTTCCTCCTGCTTCGGCGCCTGGCTCGGTGAGCTCGAGATCCACCAGCGCCGAGGCCGCGACTGGCCCTTCGCTCTCGCCACCTTCCTGGATCCGAAGATTCAGGCCGCGCATCGTGCTGGCATCCAGAGCCCCGGCCAGAAGGCCGAGCACGAAACCGACTTCAGGGTGGGTTTGGAGCGTTGCCATTCGCACCAGGGGTGCGGCCTCGTAGGGTGGAAAGAATCCCCGGTCGTCTTCCAGCACCACGAGATCGAGGAGAGCGAGTCGGCCGTCGGTGGTATAGATATCGAGAACCTGGATCTCCCCGGCACGAGCCGCTTGATACTTCAAGGCTTGTTGTAGGGATCGGACGCTGCCGAACTGAAGACCGTAGGCCTCCTGCAGACCGGGCAGGCCATCCGGTCGTTCGACGAACTCGTATCCGAAACCGGCCACGAGTTCGGCGGCCAACGGACGCAGATCCGAGATTCGCTGTAGCTTTTCCTGTTCTGCAAGATCTCTGGAAACCGCGATCTCATAGGCGTTTTCGAAACCGAGGGGAGCGAGCCACCACAGATCCCACCGATCGGCAAACTCCCCTCTGACTCGATGGAAGACCTCTGCCGCGCCCGCAGCTCGCTGGACTCCCAGCAGACTGACTAGACCGGTGCCGGTGTACTCCGGGTAGACATCGATGGCGCCGGTGCGTAGGGCCTCGAAACAGACCTGAGTGCCCGCGAGGCCGAATCTGCGCTCCACGGTGAGCTCGGTGCGGGCCTCCAGCAGCTGGGCGAACATCTCGGCCAACAGTCGACTTTCCTCGAAGTTCTTGGAGCCGACGACCACGGTATCGGACGCCAGGACGCTGGAACAGAACACCATCAGCAGGCCTGCACCGAGCGGCGCGACTCGTTGGCGGTGCCGATCAGACATGGGCCTCTCCGTGCTCGATGAGTCGAGCGACATAGTCGTTGATGGGCGCGTTCCGTAGCTCGGAAGGTGTGCCCGTCTGCAGAATCCGTCCCTGTCGCATGACTGCCACCCGATTGCATAGCCGGAAGGCCTCGATCAGATCGTGGGTCACCAACAGGACGGTTTTGGCCAGCTTCGCCTTGAGATTGGCAAACTCGGCTTGCAGCTCATGGCGGGTGATGGCGTCGAGTGCGCCGAAGGGCTCGTCGAGAAGGACTACCTGGGGTTCGGCCGCCAGGGCGCGGGCAATGGCGACCCGCTGGCGCTGGCCGCCCGAGAGCTGAGCCGGGTAGCGCTTCTCGATCGACTCTGGTTCCAAGCCCACCAGTCGGAGCATCTCGAGTGCCCGCCGACGCCGGCGCTCGGGCGTCCAGCCTAGAAGAGCGGGAACCAGCTCGACATTCCGGGCGACCCGCCAGTGGGGCATGAGTCCTCCTTCCTGAGGAACGAAACCCATACTCCTTCGCAAGCTGACCGGATCTTGTGAACCGATGCTCTGTCCGTCGACTCGCACCTCGCCGGAGGTCGGCTCGACCGTACGATTGAAGATGCGCAGAAGGGTTGTCTTGCCACTGCCACTCTCACCGACGAGAGCGACGGAATCGCCTTGGCGAATCTCGAGATCGACGTCGACCAGGGCGTCGATGCCACCTGGGTAGGTCTTGCTGACTCCTATGGCCTCGAGCATCGACTCGGTGCTCAGGCTAGCTGGGCTCGTGCGAAGCAGGCGGCCAGGCACCGAGAAGCCTGCGTAGGTCCACTAGTTGACCGAGGTGGTAGGCGTTGTGATCGGCCACCAGCATTACCTCACGCAGCAGGGTCTGGCCGGAGCCCCAGGGAAGTGGAGTGAACAGGTCACTCGCCGAGTCGGCCACCAGATGCGTCATCTCGTTGTGATCGCGACGAAAAGCCTCGACGCTCTCCTGCCAGGCGGTCTCGTCCGGCGGCGATTCGGTACCTGGCCAGTACCCGGCAGGCCAATCCGGTGAAACGTGATCGGGATTGCGGCTGAACTCCAGAATGTCCCATTGAGTGAGGCGCAGATGTTCGAGCAATTGCCAGGCAGAGTGGGGAAGACCGTCGATCAGGCTCCCTTGGAGATCAGCGGGCCAGTCCGTCAAGACTCGATCGAAATTTGGATGGGCGTGACCACCTCGCAACAACTCGAGAAGGTGATCGCGAAGAATGCTGTCGTTGGACATTGGACCCTGAGCTTATCCCGGCAATTCACTCAGGGCTTTGCTGGCCTGCGACAGCGCAGCCGGTGAGCTCGTGATCACCCACCATGACAGTGGCCTGAAAGCTGTACCGGGTGTCGGCCATCGTGTCGTCACAGGGCTCCTCCGTCAGAGAGACCTGAATGGTCCGCGGCTCCTCGCCTCTGCCACTTCCCCAGTAGACGAGGTGACCCTTCGCAGTCACCGGCGGATTGTAGGAGAAGAAGAGGCGCCCGGCGCCTCCCATCTCGGAAAAGGCAATCCCTCGAAGGGAGATCTCCGCCTGCCAAGAGGGCTCGTTCCCCTGGGCTCTGAACATGAAGCCAGACAAATCCTCGAAACAGCCGGCCGACTCGACCGCGGTTTGACGCAGCTCATGGATGACCAGCTGCTTGCCGTAGTGGGAGCCAAAGCCTGTCGCGGGTGGTTCTTGGAGCTCCCCGCGGACGACCATGTAGAGAGGGCGATTGGGATAGCCTGACATCCTCCTGTAAAGGCTCCACAGATCCTCTTCGGTGCCATCTTCGACCCAGAAGCTCTGTTCATGACCGCAGATCTTGAAAGAGCGAGTCTCGACTCCATGGCCAATGGAGAGGTGACCGCGGAAGGTCTCGCTGTCGACGGTCGGTGTTTGCGGTCTTGATTGCCTCGCGGGCGGAGTCGGCGGTGACGCAGGTGCGGGCGGAGCAGGTGCGGGCGGTGTCATCTCGGTCGGTGCGGGCTCGGCCGGTGCAGGCTCGATCGGTGGCGCCGGCTCTCTTGGCGCTGGTGGAGGCGCCTCGGTCAGAGCCGGGGCCGGCTCCTCGGGTGTGGGACTCTCGGGCTGCTCGAACGCTTGGACCTTGATAACGACTTCCAGCAGTCTGAGGCGCAGCAAGGGCGCGTCGGCTGGTGGGTTCTCGACGGGCTCTTCGGCGACGCGAATCTCATAGGCGTAGCCCTCCTCGAAATCGAATCCCTCGATCTCGTCGTACCAGAAGGTCCATTCATCGTACTGACCTTCCTTGATGAGGTAGCACTTCTGGGGGGCCATGCCGACGCAATCGACCTTGTAGTGGGCTACCCAGAGGGTCTTCGTGGCGGCAGCCTCGGCGCTTGAAGTATGGATCACTCCGGCGCTGCAAAGGGCAGCCATGGCAATCACACCAAACCGACGAAATCGACGCACCGCTTTCTCCTTTGTCCTTTCCAGAATCGGCCGAGCGGGTATTCTACTGCTCACAGGCTCGGAAAAACGTCTAGGAGACTATCGAAAGTCGACGAGGGGGACCATGATGAACCGGCGAGACTTCCTACGTTCGGGAGCCGTGCTCGGGGTCGTTGGGTATGCGGGACTGCCAGTAGCGGTGACGGCAGCCGCGCCCAAGTCGGCCGTCGGCACTCTCTGGTTGAACTGGAACGAGAACCCCCTGGGGTTGGCGCCGTCCGCGCGTGAGGCAGTTGCCGGCGCCGTGGACCGGGCCAACCGCTATCCGGATCTCGTCCGCGCCGAGCTGGCCACAGCCCTGGCGAAGAAGAACGGTGTCCAGCCGGAGAATGTAGTGCTCGGATGCGGCTCGACACAGATCCTCCAGTCGATCGTGCTGGCAGCGGCTTCGCCGGATGCCACCTTGGTGCTCGCCGAGCCGACCTTCGAGGCTGTCCTCCAGTACCAGCGCCCGTTGTCCTATCGAATCGAGAGGGTACCGTTGGACTCCCGCCATGCTCACGACCTGCAGCAGATGAAGGACAGGGTCGCTCAGGGTCCCGCTGTGGTCTACATATGTAACCCCAACAACCCGACGGCGACCCTCACCCCCAGCTCCGAGATCGATGCGTGGATCGAGGAGGCACCGGAAACAGTCCTGTTCGCCATCGATGAGGCGTACTACGAGTACGTGGACGATGCTCGCTATGCGTCGGCAACCAAGTGGGTCCGAGCGCGGCCCAATGTCGTGGTGACCCGGACATTCTCGAAGATCTATGCCATGGCCGGGATGCGCCTCGGCTATGCCTTTGCCCACCAATCGTTGGCTCGCCGGCTGCGGCAGTTCTTGTCACAGGACAATGCCAACGGACTCGCCATTGCTGCGGCGCAGGCCTGTCTCGAGGATGGGGAGCTGCTTCCCAGAAGTCGCAAGGTCAACGCCCAGGCCAAGAGCATCGCCCACTCGTGTCTCGATGATCTGGGCCTGGAATTCCTGCCCAGCCACGCGAACTTCCTCATGCACCGTGTCAATGGCGATCTCGACAGATACATTCAGCGCATGCGGAATCGTGGGATCCGGGTGGGGCGGCCTTTTCCTCCCATGCTCTCCTACAACCGGCTGTCTTTGGGGTTGCCGGACGAAATGAAGCAGTGGGCAGCGGCGCTGCGGGAGTTCAGGCTGCAAGGCTGGGTCTAGTGGACTGTAACGTCCACTAGTTGATGACAAGAGACATATGCACATACGGCGATTTGCAAGGGTAAACATGGAAGTCGCTTGTTTTCTGCAAGATAGATCTTTCCTCCCGCCGTTGCCGAGGCGACCTCGAGGTGCTCCCAACAGGTCCTCGAGATCTCCGCACTAAACTGGCTCCAAGAGCGGCCACCAAGCCCGCGCTGAACCGCTCGTTGGGATCGGGGGGTCTCGACGAGCAGACTCTGGGGGAGGAAAGCCATGCGAGCCAAGCCTGCGCGAGTCAGGCCCGAGGGTGACGCCCAGGTCTACACGACTCTCGTGACCGAGTCATCGGATCGCCTGCCACTTCTCGACCTGCGGACCCGACTGGTGCTGTGGATCCTCGGTCTCGTCTTTGTCGGTCTCGTCTATCTGGGACTGCAATCGTCCGCCATGTAGGCAGCGGTCGGGGGAGGTCCGGAGGTAGACTCGTCACGCTATGCCGGACGACAAGAGGCCGCCTACTCCAGACGATCCCAAGTTATTGCCCTTCTTGCCCATGCTCTACGTGGCGTGGGCGGACGGAGATCTAGCCCCGGAAGAGATCCGGGCCATCTGTCGACGCCTCGAAGCAACCCAGGATATCGACCAGGACTGCCGCCAGTTCTTGGGTGGCTGGCTCGACCCGGATCGCCCTCCCAGCGCAGCGGAGCTCGGGGCGCTGTTGAGCGCGATTCGCACGGCCGCGCTCACTCTGCCGCGAGTGCAACGGCGGACGTTGACCGAGTTCGGTCTGGAGCTGGCCGCGATGGCCAATATTGAAATCCCGGAACCGGAGCTTCAGGCCCTCGAACAGCTTGAGGACGCTCTCGGTCTCAGCGGTGCTGAGGCTGCCAAGAAGATCCTTACGCCTGCTCGGCCGGAGGTCGGTGAGGAAGAGCCGGAGCCTGCGTTCGAGGTGGCGAGCCTCACCTGCCTGTTGGATGGCGGGCAGCAGTCAATCCGGGATTGGGTGCGAGAGATTCTCCGCCGCCCGGAGTTCGAGTATGTCTACGGGATCGACCGCGAGAGCTACCGCGAGCAGGTACTGGTCTGGGCCCGCTTGCTCGCAGCCGAAGGTGTCGGCGCATTGAGCTACCCGCGCGAGGTCGGCGGTAGTGACGATTTCGCTGCATTCATTGCCGCGTTCGAAACGGTCGCCTTCCACGACCTCAGCTTGCTGATCAAGATGGGAGTGCAATTCGGGCTTTTCGGTGGCAGCATTCTTCAGCTCGGCACCCAGAGGCACCACGAGAAGTATCTGCGGGATGTAGGCAGTCTCGAGCTTCCCGGTTGCTTCGCGATGACGGAGACGGGGCATGGCTCGAATGTGCACGATCTGGAAACGTTAGCTCGGTACGATCCGTCGACGCAGGAGTTCGTCATCGACACCCCCAACCCCGCTGCGCGCAAGGACTACATCGGCAACGCGGCGCGGCATGGGCGGCTGGCCACCGTGTTCGCTCAACTGGAGATGGGCGGTGAGCGTCACGGAGTGCATGGTTTTCTGGTACCCATTCGCAACCGGGACGGCACCCCTTGCAGCGGTGTGGAAATCGAGGACTGCGGCCAGAAGTTGGGACTCAACGGTGTGGATAACGGACGGCTGACCTTTGATGAGGTCCGGATCCCACGTGAGAACCTCTTGGATCGGTTCGCGCAGGTGAGTCCCGAAGGTGAGTACGAGAGTCCCATCGCCAGCCCGACGAAGCGGTTCTTTGTCATGCTGGGCACGCTGGTGGGAGGGCGTGTCAGTGTGGCCCTGGGAGGGCTGAGCGCTGCCAAGTCGGCGTTGACCATTGCGGTGCGGTACGGAGCTCGGCGGCGCCAGTTCGGACCCGAGGGCGAGGCGGAGACCGTGCTGCTGGACTACCGCACTCACCAGCGGCGGCTGATGCCCCGCTTGGCCACAACCTACGCGCTCGATTTCGCACTCAAGCATCTGGTGAGCCGTTTTGTGGAATCGTCGCCGGCAGATCGACGCGAGATCGAATCGATGGCCGCCGGTCTCAAGGCTTACTCCACCTGGCACGCCACCGACACGATTCAGGCCTGTCGGGAGGCCTGTGGCGGTCAGGGGTATCTAGCGGTGAATCGGTTTGCGGCGCTGAAGGCCGATACCGATGTGTTCACCACGTTCGAAGGCGATAACATGGTCCTCCTCCAGCTGTTGGCGAAGAGTCTCCTCACCGGCTACAAGCGACAGTTCGGTGAGATGAGTCTGCTGGGCCTGGCTCGCTATGTGGCGGCGGAAGCCGCCACCGTGGTTGCGGAGCTCAATCCGGTGGCAACCCGCCGAACCGACGAGGAGCATCTGCGCGATCGAGAATTCCAGATCGCCGCCCTCGAATGGCGTGAGAATCATCTTCTGGAGACCTTGGCGCGTCGGCTGAAGCGGCGACTGGACGATGGGATGGACAGCTTCACTGCACTGATCGAGGTGCAGGATCATGCGACTGCCCTGGCCAAGGCCCACACTGAAAGCCTGGTACTGCAACAGTTTGCTGCCCACATTGCGCGCTGCGAAGAAGAGTCGCTGGCGACGATTTTGAGCACGGTTTGTGATCTTTACGCGTTGCACCGCATCGAGTCCGATCGTGGTTGGTTTCAAGAACATGGGTATCTCGAGAGCTCGAAAGCCAAGGCGATCCGCAAGCTTGTCAACAAGCTCTGCGCCGAAGTCCGCCAACAAGCGGTGCCATTGGTGGATGCGTTCGCGATTCCCGACGAGCTTCTCGCCGCTCCTATCGCGGGCCCACCCCACCGGGTGGGGCGACGGTAGGTCGATACGGTTATCCTCGATTCAATGACAGGCGAGCTGAGCTGAGCGCCTGTTTGCCCCGGCGCAGAGCGCTGGATCTCAACCCGAACGACTCGTCCAGAGTCCGAGAAGACGAAGAGGAGATCTCATGAGAAGAGTCGGTATCGTCGGTGCAGGAATCACTCCCTGCAAGAGTCACTGGCTCGAGCGGACCTACTACGGTCTCTCCCAGATGGCGGTCAAGACGTGCGTGGAAGACGCGGCGATCAGCGTCAAGGACGTCGACGCGGTGGTCTACGGGATCTACAACGACATCTTCGAGCTGTCGGCCATTCCCGAGCATCCGCTGCAGGGGATCATCGGGATGACCAACAAGCCGGGCATCCGGGTCACCAATGGTGGGGCCACGGGCGCCTACGCCATGCTCACGGCGTACACGTTCATTGCCAGCGGCCTTTACGACGTGGTCCTGTCTCTAGGCGTCGAGCGGGCCACCGATTGTTTCGACTTCGAATCCATGACCGAGACGCCGGAGGTGATCAAGACCATCGGCTGGTCGGGGGACACCTTTTTCGAGCGCGAGCTGGGCTGGACCGCCTCGGACAGCTACGCCGAGGTGGTCCTGGCCTATATGGATGATCATCCGGATGATCTCAAGCCCGAGGTTTCCGCCCAGATCAGCGAAATTCTCTGTCAACAGGCCAAGAACAACCCGTTCGCTCAGCGGCGCGACGAGGTGGTGACGGCCGAGATGGCGATGAACTCCCGCTACGTGGTCTATCCCTTCAAGCTGCTGGAGATGTGCGTCTACAGCGAGGGGGCAGGCGCCATCCTATTCGCCTCGGAGGAGAAGGCGAAGGCGATCGCCGCCAACACCGGTCAGCCGGTGATCTGGGTCACTGGAGTAGGGGCAAGCAATGAGCACAGTGTGGCGGGACCCGACTACACGCGCCACAAGTACATGGGTCGAATCTGGTCGGATCACATCGCCACGCACAAAGCCTACGAGATGGCGGGAATCACGGACCCACTGAACGAGATTCAGATAGTGGAGCTGCACGACGCCTTCATCAAGCAGCTGCAGATCACCATGGGTGAGATGGGGTTTGTGCCCATCGGGAAAACCGATGCGCTGATCGAGGAAGAGGTCATGACCCCGGGTGGCAAGGTCCTGGTCAATCCCTCCGGCGGCCTGACCTTTGGCGGCCACTTTGTCGGCGGCTCCAACATGTTCTCCTGCTGGAGCGCGCGCCGAGAGATGATCGAGCGCGAGCTGGCGCGCGGGTTGGTGCACGGAACCGGCTCGACGATTGCTCAATACGGAGTCGCCATGACTCTCGAGAGGAGTGAGTGAGATGACCAAGGTCATTCCAGAGCACATGAATCCGCCGGTGGCCTCGGAGATCGTCGAGCGGGACGGTCAGTCGTATCTGCAATCCAACGAGGCCATGTTCACGTTTTACAAGCGCACCAAGGGCGAGTTCTCGAAATATTTCCTCGGCCTGCGCGATGAATTCAAGATCTGGGGAGTCCAGTGCCCGAGCTGCAAAACGGTTCGTGTGCCCCCATTCGCTCTGATGTGTCCGGACTGCGATTTCGCCGAGATGGGCTGGCTGGAGATGCCCGACCACGGGGTGATGAACTCGACGCCTCCGATCACCTATTTTGCGCACTCGCTCTTCCAGTCGTGGGTTCCATTTGGGCGTGGGAGGGTCATTCTGGAGGGGGCCGAGACAGCGCTGCCGATTCATGTCTACACCACCAAGGGAGTGTTGACACCGTTCATCTTCAAGCAAGGAACGCCGGTAAAAATCGTCTTTCGTGACGAGCGTCTCGGCAAACCGACCGACATCTTTGCGGTGCCGGTGGACGAGCTCACGCCCGAGCAGCAGGCCAAGACACCTTTGATGGAGAGCGATCTGGATTTCACCGCTTCCGAGGAACCGGCGCTGGGAGAGTCGACGCAGGAGAGCCGCGCCGCCTACACCAAGGCGCTCGAGATGCTGCAGGAGCTGGCGGCCAATATCGACATGAGCCCTCGGGCCCAGGCCAACCTGGCCGGCTGGACGCGCGCGATCGAGGTGAAGACCGCGGCCGGCAACCTGACCCTGGAGATCGAGGACGGCTCCTTGGCGGTGAATGATGGCAGCCCCGGGGCTGCCGACTTCATCATGGTGTGCCAGAACCCACAGTTGCTGGTCGACTGGATGTCGTTCCAGGAGGCGCTGACCAACGCCATCATCGTCGGCGATCTCTGGATCAGCGTCAACAAGGAGTTCACCACGATCTTCAAGCTGGATCGGCTACCGCGCTCGGTGCGGCGGGATATGCAGTAACACCGTACATACTGCCTCCATGTCCAAGCTCATCGCCGAACGAGGTGACATCACCCGCGTCGAAGTCGATGCCATCGTCAACGCGGCCAACCCGCGAATGCTGGGTGGGGGAGGGGTGGACGGGGCCATCCATCGTGCCGCGGGTCCGGAGCTTCTCCGGGTCTGTCGACAAGTCCCCGAGGTCTCAACTGGAGTTCGCTGTCCCACAGGCGAGGCGCGGCTCACACCGGGCTTCGCCTTGCCGTCCAAGTATGTGATCCACACTGTCGGGCCGGTCTACGGTGGACGGCACCGCGATGCGGAGCTCTTGGCATCAGCGCATCGCTCCTCGCTGGAGCTCGCGGTAGAGAAGGGTCTTCGCAGCATCGCCTTTCCTGCCATATCCTGCGGCGTCTACGGCTACCCGCCGGAAGAGGCAGCACCGATCGCGATTGGCGTCGCCCGAGAGAAGGGCTGGCCCCTCGACGAGATCCGCTTCGTTCTGTTCTCGGATCCCTTGCTGGGCATCTGGCTGCGAGCCCTTGGCCCGCATGATTCATGAGCCCACGGCATCTAGTGGAGATCGCCCGCCATTTAGAGGCTCGGCCAGGGACTGTGATGCCCTTCGTTGCGAGCGCCATGGGGGTGCCTTCCAGGCACAGCGACGAGGCGATGGAGGACCATCGGCGAGGAGCTGGAACGCCGAAGGCACCCCCATGCCGCCGCAACCCTGCGGGACGGTGGGGGTCGCGGGCGATCTC
>Ga0255055_10002638_pt1 | contig 12500 bp, 9 predicted proteins | sample JV7_2_27_MG_FD_188633 | JGI IMG/M metagenome (GOLD analysis project Ga0255055, IMG submission 188633) | Seawater microbial communities from Jervis Inlet, British Columbia, Canada - JV7_2_27 | ecosystem: Environmental > Aquatic > Marine > Inlet | place: Canada: British Columbia | collected...
GCCAAAAAAGAAGCTGCACATGTAGTGGCAGAACGCTTTAGCACTACCTGGGTAACCCATTGCTGCATGGGAACCAGCGGTGCGATTGCCGAGTTTGACCCTGCCAATAATCTGACCATTCATACCAATACCCAGATCCCGTCACTGGCTCAAAAGGATTTTCTGGGGGCCCTCAAGGCAATGGGTTTAAAAGACCGCAGGGTTCGGGTCATCAAACCCTGCATCGGCGGAGGCTTTGGCAGCAAGCTGGATACCTATGCTTATGAATACATTGCCATTTTACTGGCATTTTACACGCGCAGACCGGTGAAGGTCGAATTCGATCGCACCGAGGAGTTTATGGCGACCTCCACCCGTCAGCCGACCATTACACATATATCCCAGGGGTGTGATAAAAATGGCAAGCTTGTTTTTCGGGATATATCGATGATTTTAGATAACGGCGCCTACACTTCCTGGGGCGCCACCACGCCGTCTGTGATGATGATGCCGATTACTTCGCTGTACCGGGTGCCCAATGTGCGCTATGAAGCCAAATGTGTCTATACCAACAATACCTATTCGCAGGCGATGCGGGGCTACGGGAACCCCCAGGCAACCTTTGCGATTGAAAGCAGCATGGATATGCTGGCCGAATCTGCCGGCATTGATCCCATTGAATTTCGACGCTTGAACGCCAACCAGGCCGGTGACGTTTCCGTCCAGGGACTGCGGATTACGACATGTGGTTTAGAACAATGCATGGATTCGGTGGAGGCGCAACTTGAGTGGAATCAGCCCAAAAAGAAAGGCGAAGGGGTTGGCATGGCATCTCTCATTCACGTCGGCGGCGGTGCCCGGGTCTATAAATCAGATGGTTGTGGAACCATAATTAAAATGGACGATTTTGCCAAGATCGATCTATTCACCGGTGCGACGGATATGGGCCAGGGGTCAGAAACGGTTATCGCTCAAATTGTCGCTGAGGAGCTCGGCCTGGAAGTGGAAGATATTCATGTGATTCATAGCGACACCGATGTGTGTCCGTGGGATGTCGGATCCCATGCCAGCCGAACCACCTTCATTGCCGGCAATGCCGCCCTGGGAGCCGCCCGCAAGCTTAAAGCCCGCATTTTTGAGCTGGGTGCCAAACAGCTGGAAGCACCCCTGGAAAAACTCGTTCTGCGTGATCGTCATCTGATTCATCGGGATAACCCTGAAAAAAAACTCGAGATCGGCAAACTGCTTCGCAAAGCGCACTTCAGTCACGGAGGCCAGATGCTGATGGCTGAATATTTCTATGATCCGGCCAATGAAAACATGGGCAAAGATTTCCGTGGCAACACATCGATGACTTACACCTTTGGAACCCACGGGGCACGGGTGAAAGTAGACCCGGAAACCGGTAAGATTAAAATCCTGCAGTACGTTGCCGCACATGATGTCGGCAAGGCCATTAATCCCCTGCTGCTGGAGGGCCAGGTGTATGGCGGCGTGATGATGGGCGTCGGCTATACCCTGACCGAACAGGTCATCTCCGAAAAAGGCCAGAATATGAATCCCAATTTCAGAGACTATAAGATCCTGACGGCCAAAGATGTTGTTCCGATTAAAGCGCCGGTTCTTGAAACTTATGACGAAGACGGGCCCTTCGGTGCCAAAGGCATCGGTGAACCGGGTTGTGTGCCGACTGCACCGGCCATCGCCAATGCCATCTATGATGCCATCGGGGTTCGCCTGAAAGATTTGCCCATTACACCCGAAAGAGTACTGGCTGCCATCCGGGAAAAAGAAGGCCTGGATCCCTGCGGACAGGAAGCGGGGAAAGATGATGCTGAGGAATGTATTATAGAGGAATAATGGCGAACTAAAGCCATTTTGGCGATGGCACTCCAGATTTCCAGATCTTTATTATTCCAGTTCCAATGGAGTGTTGGAGTATCGGAGTACTGGAGTAGTGGAAAAATAAGATCGATTGCTATGTGCTCCCATTACTCCAACACTCCATTGCTCCACTACTCCAATTCATGAAGAATTATTTAGCTAGCGTATGTATTTACTATCAGACAATATAATTCCGCCATATAGTTACTTATGAACTTAAAGATTGGCATTGATGTAGGTGGTACTTTCACCGACTTTTTGCTCGCATTCGCGGACGGTTCCTCCAAAATCTATAAGGTTCTCTCCACCCCGCAAGATCCTTCCATCGGTACATTGAATGGCCTCAAGGAAATGGCATCCGATCAGCAGCTGGGCCTTGAAGAATTTTTAGGGCATGTTTCGGTAATCGTTCATGGAACGACCGTAACGACCAATGCGGTTCTGACCTATACGGGTGCCAAAACCGCCTTGCTGACGACCAAAGGATTAAGAGACACTCTTGAAATGCGCAGAGGTATCCGTGAACGTCAATATGACAACCTGTATCCGAATGTGGAATCCCTTGTTGAGCGATATTTACGGCTGCCTGTAGCCGAACGAATGGACTACAAAGGCGAAATCGTTACCCCTTTAAATACGGATGATGTTGAAAATGCGCTGAATTTCATGGCCGATGAGGACGTTGAGGCTGTGGCGGTTTGCTTTATGAATGCATTTGCGAATAATCAGCACGAGGAAGCGGTCGGCCGCATCATCGAGCAGAAAATTCCGGATGCCTATTTGACGGTATCTAACCGTATTTTACCATCCATTCGCTTTTATGACCGCGTGAGCACAACGGTTTTAAATTCTTATGTCGGCCCCACGTTGAAGCGATATCTTTCGGCTTTAATTTCCAACCTGCAGAAAGCGAAGTATGACGGTATTCTTTTGATCATGCAATCCAACGGCGGTGTAATATCTCCTGAACTGGCAATCGAAAAGGCCGCAGTTACGCTGCTATCCGGGCCTGCAGGCGGTCCTGTGGCCGGGGTGGAATACGCCGCTGTGCAGGGCTATGATGATTGTATAACCGTTGACATGGGGGGCACCAGTTTTGATGCCGCGCTGGTCAAGGATAAAACCCCATTGGTCACGACCGGTGGAGAAATCAACCGGCTCAAGCTTGCGCTGCCGATGCTCAATGTGGTTACGATTGGTGCCGGCGGGGGCAGCATCGGCTGGATTGACGAAGGCGGGCTCTTAAAAATGGGACCCCGCAGTGCCGGCGCCAATCCCGGACCAGCGTGCTATGGTCTTGGTGGTGAATTGCCGACCTGCACAGATGCTGACCTTGTACTGGGATATCTGGATAAGGACTTTTTCGCCGGCGGACGCATCCCGCTGAACCTGAACAATAGTCAGGACGCTATTCGGGAGCATATCGCCAGGCCTTTGAAGGTTGATCTTGAGGAAGCGGCCGCCGGAATGTACAGTGTAATCAATGTGAATATGGCTGCAGCCGTGCGCGAAGTTTCGGTCAAACAGGGATTTGATCCCAGGGATTTCCCATTGGTGGTCGCCGGGGGAGCGGGGCCCAATCATGCTTGCATGATCGCGCTGGAACTGGAGATTCCGGTTATGATCATTCCCAAAGAATCATCCATTTTCTGTGCCGCCGGTATGCTAAGGTCGGATTTAAAACACGATTTTGTAAGCACCCATGTGACGCTGCTCGATGATGCGGATCCAGCAACTTTTAAAAAGGCCTTTAGCGATATGGAAAAGGCAGGAATCAAGCTTCTTAAAGCCGAAGGAATTCCGCAGAATCGAATCGAACATATTTACGCTTTAGATCTTCGGTATCTTAAGCAGTATCATGAGGTCAATGTGGAGATCACGTCTGCTGAAATTCAGCGCTTGGACTTAAGCGCTATTTCCGCAAAGTTTCACAAAAAACATGATGCGCTTTTTGGGTATTCCCTTGAAGAAGAACAAACACCCGTTGAATTGATCAACCTCAGGATTGTGTGCATCGGTCACACACTGAAGCCGGAATTTCAAGGCGAAGCCTTAAAGCCTTCGGATCCGTCAAGGGCCTTTAAAAAAACGCGCACGGCTTTTTTGCCTCTCCAGCGGCGTTTTGAAGAAATAGATGTGTTTGACGGGGACAAGCTCAACTTTGGCAACAAAGTCATTGGGCCTGCTATCATCGAACAGGTCAATACGACCACTTTAGTAACACCGGAGTACAACTTGCTGGTGGACAAATACGGCTCATACACCATGTACATGAAGTCAAGTGAGGAAGAGGTTACAAAAAGAGTATTGAATTAAATCTTGGCCGCTGGTAACTTGCTGACCACTACAAATGAGCTAAAATTATAAATGATCTAAAATGCGTAAAATTAAGGAATTCTGCCCGTCGATAGCCTCTAGGTCGAACGATCATATTTATAATAAAAGATTGAGCGCAGCGAAGCCATAACTTTAGGCATTTTAGCTCATTTTAGTCACTTTAGGCACTTCATTAAACCATTATGTTAAACGAAAACATTATTTTTGCTCTGGAAGACATTTCAATCAGCTTTGGTGGCCTGCAAGCCGTCAGCGACTGCTCTTTTAATATTTACGATGGTGAGATTTTTTCTCTGATCGGGCCCAATGGCGCCGGTAAAACCACCATATTTAATATTATTAATGCGCTCTACAAACCGGATAGCGGGCGCGTCCTGTTGGAAGGCGAAGATCTGGTCTCGCTGAAATCACATCAAATCGCAAAGCGCGGGATTGCGCGGACATTTCAAAACATAGAGCTTTTCGGTGAAATGAGTGTGCTCGAAAATATTCTGGTTGGGCGCCATTTTTTTTTCAAATCAGGTGTGCTTGCCAATAGTCTGGCGGTTGGCAAATCCAAAGCCGAGGAGGCCCAAAATAAGGAAACGGCCTCTGAAATCCTCTCTTTTTTAGAATTGAAAGAATATGAGAGTCAGAAAGTCACCGATCTATCTTTCGGGATCCAGAAACGTGTCGAACTGGCCCGGGCACTGGCACTGAATCCCAAAGTTCTGCTTTTGGATGAACCGGCCGGGGGACTGAATCCCCAGGAGACTGAAAACCTGATGGAGGTCATCAAATCCATTCGGGACACACGCGGGGTCACGATTTTTCTGGTGGAACACGACATGCGTCTGGTAATGGGGCTTTCGGACCGAATCTGTGTGCTGCATTTCGGAGTTAAAATTGCTGAAGGTACTCCGGAAGTGATCCAAAAGGATCCCAAAGTTATCGAAGCCTATTTAGGAAAAGCCAGGATCCATGCTTGAGCTCAAATCGATAGAGTCATTTTACGGCAAGATACAGGCCCTCAACGGAATTACCCTGGAGGTTCCTGAAGGCGGGATTGTCGCTATCCTCGGTGCCAACGGTGCCGGCAAGAGTACGACCTTAAAAACGATTTCAGGGCTGATTCAGCCGCTGCAGGGCCAGATTCTGTTCCAGGGGCAGTCCATCCATAAAAGTGAGCCGCATCAAATTGTGCGGTTGGGGATCTGCCAGGTGCCGGAAGGCCGCGATATTTTTATGGGCCTGACCGTGCAGGAAAACCTGAAGATGGGGGCCTTCACCCGCAGTGACGGAAGGGCTGTTCAGAATGATCTGGAGCGGATCTTTCAATCGTTTCCGATATTAAAAGAACGGGCCAAGCAACAGGCAGGTACGTTGAGCGGCGGCGAACAACAGATGCTGGCGATTGCCCGGGGATTGATGTCCAATCCCAAATTGATGCTGCTGGACGAGCCTTCCCTGGGACTGGCGCCCTTGATGGTCGAAGAGATCTTTCGGATCATCTCTGAAATCAACAATGAAGGCGTCACCATTCTGCTGGTGGAGCAAAATGCCAATATGGCGTTGCAAACGGCCCAGTACGGCTATGTGATGGAGACGGGCACCGTCGCCCTGCAGGATAGCGCAGAGAATTTGATCCAGAATGATTACGTCCGCAAAGTATATTTAGGAGCCGGCTAATAAGGACTATTGTTGCGTCCCGCAAGTAATTTACAAAACACGGATTGATTCTATCAATCTGCTTTTTCAAAAATATCGTCGATTAAATCCCAAATTTCAAGCACCAAATTACAAATAAATCTCAAATCTCAATTTTCAATGACCCAAAACATTGGGATTTTGAATTTTGGTCATTGTAATTTGTTTGAAATTTGTGTTTTGTTATTTGGGATTTACTAATTTTGATGCTTGGAATTTTCTCAATTAAAGAACTCGTCTGGACTATAATATACCACACGACTTTTGTAGCATTTTTGTGGGACATGACAATAGACACCCCTGGGGTCCAGACTGGACCCCAGAGGTCTAGTTCCTTATTGCTTTAAAGGTACGAGAGTGCCGTCTTTCACCGTCAGCCAGCCCGAGATGGGTCGGAAAACGCTTTGCCGGACTTCCACCATAAAACCGGAATTTTGAGCCAGATGATCGCTCGCTGAAAAACTGACCGGAGGCGCAAGGCCGCTCTGCCAATTTTTTATACTTTCAAGAGCTGCGATGTAGCTTTCGCGGGTGACATTCCTACCCGCTTTTTCAAGACCCTCCACAAAAAGCTTGGCAAAAAAGTAGCCATAGAGGCTGTATCGATTGGGCGTTTTGTCTCTATCTTTGCCGTATTTGTCTACGATGCTTCTGTATTCAGCCACGGCTGGATCTTTGGAGTGCACCGGATCAGGCCACAGAGAAAGTCCCCAGACACCTTCGCCGACACCACCGGACAGGTTAATATATTTTTCGTCGGTTAAAGGACCGGAAGATATGATTTTGGTGTTTTTCCAACCCTGTTTGTGGGCCTCTTTCAGAAAAGTGGCTCCCGGCGGGGGGGTCGCAACCAGCAGGCAGGCGTCTAGATTGGCTTTGCGCAGCTTGGCCACCTGGGCGCTCAGATCCTTGGCCCCGCGTTTGTAAGACTCGGCTGCCGCCCATTTCAGCCCCAATTTTTGGAGCGTTTTTTGACCGGGATCCCTGAAGGTGTGGCCATATGCATCGTCCTGATACAGGATTCCGATTCTTTTAAACCCTTTGACCTTTACTAACCAGGTGACAACCAGCTCAGATTGATTCGAATACGGCGTGAAGGATGTAAAAATCGTCTTTTGACCTGAAATCGGTACCCCTTGAAAAGGGAAGAGCAGGGGCACTTTGTTTTGGGTCAGGTATTTCACGGTTGCCATGACCGGTCCGGTCCCCTGGGAAGCCAGAATGGCAAATACCTTATCCTGTTCCACCAGGCGCTTGGTGTTACCCACCGCATTCTGGGGTTTATAGCCGTCATCATAATACTGGGTCTTGATTTTCCTGCCGTTTACCCCGCCCTGGGCGTTGACATATCCGATGTAGGATTCCAGCCCATTGTTGACCAGCTGGGTGCCCGGATAAACCAGCGGGCCCGAGAAGCTGTTGGAACATCCGACCAGGATCGAGTTGTCGGTGACACCCACTTCGGCGTTGACATCATTTACCGCAAAGCAGAGTGCCACGAGAACGATAAGTCCGAAGGTGGATAAATACCTAGATTTAAGCATAATGGAACCTCCTTTCATAGTGGGATTGATTGGGATTTGTGTTTGGCATCAATGAAACATCAGGTAAACCTTTCTTTTAGATCGCTTAGCATCCCGACAATGCCTTTGGGCATGAATATCATAAAGATGATCAATGATAAACCAAAAATCAAGATCTGCAGGTCCAGCAAGCCCGCCAGCACCTGTTGCATACCGGTCAGGATGACCGCCCCGATAATGGAGCCTAAAATCGAGCCCATCCCGCCGATGACGATCATGGCGATGAAGTCGATGGAAAGTTCAATCGTAAACGAATCCGGGGATAAATACGTGATCAAGTATGCAAACAGACCGCCGGCAACACCCGTATAGAAGGCACTGACGGCAAAGGCGATGGTCTTGTATTTGGCCAAATCGACACCGATGGTCTGGGCGGCAATTTCACTCTCTCTCAGGGCTATAAAGGCTCTGCCGATATAACCATTTACCAGGTTCTTGGCCAAAAGGGTCATGAGTATCGTTACCGGGATGATCAGATAAAAAAGCTTGAAATCCGAATCAAAAACGAAGCCGCCGATTCTGGCGGTGGGCACGCTGAAGCCGTCATCACCGCCGGTGACGGAGCTCCACTGCAGAATGATCTCACTGACCACAACGCCGAACGCCAGCGTGGCCATGGCAATATAAAAGCCCTTTAACCGCAAAATCGGGATCCCCAGAAGAAAGCCGATCAGTCCGCTGATCGTACCGGCCATCAAAAGCGTGACGGGGCAGGGCAGCCATTCAAAATTGGCCGTAAAAATAGCGGTGACATAGGCCCCGATGGCAAGAAACCCGGCATGCCCGGCGGCGATTTGACCCGTATATCCCATCAATAGATTCAAACCCAGAGAAACCAGTGCATAAATAGCCAGCAGGCTCAGCAGATAAATAGTGTATTTTCCTAAAAACAGGGGCAGACTGAGCAAGACGATTAAAGCGGCTGTCCAGCCCAAAATTTTCCATTTTCCTGACTGCAGCATCGAATATTACCTTTTAAACTTTGGTAAAGCGCTCCATTCCCATGATCCCCTTGGGACGGATCACCAAAACGATGAAAATCACCGCGAAGGGCACTACATTTTTAATTTGAGAAGGCAGATACAGGGGCGCGACATTGTCGATTACGCCCAGGAGCATCCCGCCAATAATCGCGCCCGGGATACTGCCCCAGCCGCCTAATATGGCGGCGGCAAAACCGTTAATGACCACGATCCCCATATGCGTACTGAGAAAAACCACCGGCGCCATCAGAATACCCGCGACCGCAGCCACCAGAAAACTGATGGCCCAGGTGACCGCGAAGGATTGCTTGACATTTACACCCATCAGCAAAGCGGCGTTCTGACTTTCACTGACCGCCCGCATGGCAGTCCCATAGCGCGTGTACCTGAAAAATGCATATAGAATCAGCATGAGCAGGACCGTCGCCCCGATATTTCCGAGACCGATCAAATCGATCGTGGCGCTTCCAATCGCAATGGTTTCATCGGGGAATATGCTGGGATAGGGATAGTCGTTGTGGCTCCAGATGAAGCCGGACAAACGTTTCATGACGATGGACACCCCCAGGGTAATGATAAAGATATTGAAATGGGGGGCCCGCATGGCCGGGCGTATAACCAGCCGCTCGGTGATGATCCCCAGCACGGCTGAAATCAGGAGGGTCAGTAAAATAGCAATCCAAAGGGAAAGTCCCAGCATATTAAAAAAGGTAAATCCCACAAAAGCAGAAACCATCGACATTTCGCCCTGGGCAAAATTGACATGTTCGGTTGTGTTATAGATCAAGGCCAGTCCCAGGGCCACGAGGGCATAGATACTGCCGGTGGCCAGACCGCTGAATATGACCTGAAGTAGCATATGATCTCCCTTGCGGGGTTATCGAAAAGAATTGAGATGGGTTCAATAATGTGTGAGCAAGTTTTGCCCGGGGACCGGTCGTTGACAACCATTTTCGTATACTGTATACAACCGGATAGCATAAGCCATCAGCACTGTCAACCGGAGAGCTTTGAAAAATACTACCTTTTGCTGAAGAACAAAACCCCGCGCATCGATCATTAAATTAAAGTAGAAAATGGCGATTTTCAAGAAATTTGACCATATCGGAGTTGTTGTCGAAAACCTCCCCAAAGCAATGGATGCGCTTGCGCATTTTTTTGAGCTGGAGTGCCGCGAGGTAGTGGAAATTAAAGAGGCCGGGATTCGGATTGCCTTTTATCCGCTGGGTTCCGGCCAGATGGAGTTTATCGAATTTCAAAAGCCGATCGAGGGTGTTGATCCGATTGTCACCCGTCCGGGCGGCGGAGTTCAGCACGTTGCCTTTCAGGTTGATGACTTCCAACAGACCTTAACAGCACTGACCACTAAAGGATTGAAGCTCGTAAAAGGCTTCCCGCGAACCGGCGCCCATGGCCAGGTGGCCTTCTTTCATCCGGCCGCGGGTTTGGATCTGTTGATAGAGATATGTGAATCTTGAGGTTCCCATAAAAAGACCCATGCAAACAGACAGGCAATTTTGGAACGAAGACGTTGAGACCCTTTCCCCGCAGGGCATGCAAGCGCTTCAATGGAGACGTTTAAAAAAACAACTCCAGTATAATTTTGAAAATTCAGTCTATTATCGCCGGAAAAAATTTCAAAAAGCCGGACTGACACCTGACGATATTCAAACCTTTGAAGATTTCCAAAAGATTCCGCTCATGACCAAAGATGAGCACCGCTGGATACAAACGGAATCGATGCGACAGTTCGGGCATCCCTACGGTCTGATCACCTGCGCACCCCGGGAAAAAATTGTGCGGATCAATTCAACCAGCGGTACCACCGGCCAGCCGACTCTTTATACGCTTACCGAAAATGATATCAACGTGCTGAACGAAATGCATTGCCGCAAATACTGGCGAACGGGTCTGCGACCGGGCCATATCGTGCTGCAGGCGCTTTCTTTGAGCATGTTTACCGGAGGCCTGCCCCTTTCCGACGGTCTGCAATCCATGGGGCTGTGCGTGGTGCCTGTGGGCATCGAAGGCGGCACCCGGCGGGTGCTGGATTTTGCGCTTCTAACCAAACCCGATGTGTTGATTGCCACGCCATCTTTCGGCGAATACCTTATCGAGCAGGCACCTAAACTTATCGGCAAAGATGCGCGCGAACTGGGTATTCGGTGGTTTTATTGTGCCGGGGAACCCGGGGCCGGCATTCCTTCATTGCGAAACAAATTGCAGGAAGGCTTCGGCGCAAAAGTATTTGACCATACCGGCGGTGGACACGCCTTTCATGGAATCTCCTGTGAAACCGAGCCCTATCCGGGAATGCATTTTGTTTCCGCCGATCACTGCGTTCTTGAGTTGATCGATCCGCAAACCAAAGATCCGATTGAAATCAGCCACGGCGCTATCGGCGAAATGGTGTTTAGCTTTATCGGCTGGGAAGGCGGACCCTTTATGCGTTATGCTCTGGGCGATTTGATTCAAATTTACACCGAAGCCTGCAGCTGTGGCTGGCCTGAAATGCGGTTTAAAATTCTGGGCCGCGCAGATGACATGCTGATCATAAAAGGGGTCAATCTGTATCCGTCGGCACTCAAGGGCCTGGTCGGTGAACTTGAGCCCCGAACCACCGGAGCACTGCGAATTATGCTGGAGCAACCCGGCCCCCTTGTTAAACCCCCGCTAAAGATCTGCATTGAATACGGGTTTAAGGATATGAACGCGCAAGATATACATAAACTGAAGACCGAACTTACCCAACTCATCAAAGACCGATTACGGGTGAGTCCCGATATCGAACTTGTCCCGCCGTTTTCGTTGCCCAGGGAATCAGGCAAAATATCCTTGATCGAAATAAAGAAATGAAATCACCCGATCATTCCGACAAAGTGCTGACATCCATTCTGCAATGCCGTTTGAAGGCCATTACGGAGGAGATGGGCTACACGTTGCTGCGGACCAGTCGATCCCCGATCCTCAATGAGGCCCGGGATTTTGTTACCGGTCTATATGACGCCCAAGGCAGAATGCTGGAGCAGGCCGAGTACATTCCTGTGCTTGCTTTTGCGCTTGAACCCGTGTGCAAAAAGATTGTTGAATATTTTGGCGATGATATTCACGCCGGTGATGTCATTTTGCATAACGATGTTTTTAGCGGCGGCAACCAGAATGCCGATGTGGCAACCTTTAAACCTATTTTTCACAAGGGTGATCTTTTTGCCTGGTCAGCTGTAAAAGGACATCAGGCCGATATCGGCGGTGCCGTGGCCGGCGGGTATAACCCGGATGCCCGCGAGGTCTGGCAGGAGGCGCTGCGAATTACACCCGTTAAGCTGATCGAGAAGGGCAGACTGCGACGGGATGTCTGGGATTTGATTTTTGCCAATATTCGCTATCCGATTGTACAAGAAGACATTAAGGCCCAGATGGGTGCCTGTTCGGTCGGCGAAAGGCTTGTGCACGCGCTGTTGGAACGCTATGGGATCGATCAACTGCGTGAGCAGATTACGCTCCTTTTTGACGCGACTGAAAAGATGGTGCGTGCTGAAATCAGAAGAATCCCTGATGGGCAGTACAGCGGTACCAGCTGGATGTATTATGACGGCATTCAGGACGGCTCCAGATTTAAGATAAGCCTCACCATAACGATTAAAGACGATGAAATCTATTTTGACTATAGTGGAACCGACGGCCAGACGGAAGGTTTTGCCAACGCGCCCTTGGGCGCCAGCATGTCGGCTGTAATCCTCACCTTTTTAATGCTGATCGATCCCGATGTTCCCCATAATGACGGTCTTTTGAGGCCATTGCATGTCCATATTCCGGAAGGAACTTTTTTAAACGCAAAGTATCCGGCTGCCACAACCTTTGGCAACAGCATCACCGGACCCAATGCAGATGCGATATTAAAGGCGCTGGCAGAAGCGATTCCGGATAAAGTCACCGCCGGCTGGAACCGGATGCTGGCGCTGGCCATCTCCGGCATCGACCCACGCATGAATCGGCCTTATGTGGATATTCTTTTTAACGCTTTAAAAGGGGGTTCTGGTGCGATGCA
>Ga0255055_10002639_pt1 | contig 12495 bp, 9 predicted proteins | sample JV7_2_27_MG_FD_188633 | JGI IMG/M metagenome (GOLD analysis project Ga0255055, IMG submission 188633) | Seawater microbial communities from Jervis Inlet, British Columbia, Canada - JV7_2_27 | ecosystem: Environmental > Aquatic > Marine > Inlet | place: Canada: British Columbia | collected...
GTCATCCCCGCTGCAACCCAATAGGGAAAGTGCCAGGATCGCCGTAACCCCCAGATAAAACATCCTTCTCATGGGTCCCTCCCCCTGGTTTCCCATTGGACGGTTGTATTCATTAGATATTCATTCCTTGAAAATCGTCTCTTCCCCGGGCGACCGCCGCTAAAGGGCGTCTTCCAGTCGCTTTCACGGCAGGAACCGCACGGAAAGCCCCGGAGGCAAGGCAAAGGTCATGGGGCGGCCGCGATCGGTTACGTCTCCCGCCCTTCCCTTGGGACCGCTGCTTGGTTCATAATTGTATATCATGACCGATTTCCCGGAAAAGGAATGACATCCCAGGTATTCTCGCGTGACGACGACCCGGGCGGGCGGCCCCGGAAGAAACCGTTTCTCCTGGCAGGAACCCTCCTCCTTTGCTTCATCCTGGGAATGGGTGTCGGACTCGTCTTCCTGGCGAGGTTCGGGACCTTCCCCTCCTTCGAGTCCGTTAAGGAGTATCGGCCAAGCGTATCCTCCAAGATCTTCGACCGCTACAACCAGGTGATCGGGGAAATCTACCTCGAGAAGAGAACCCTCATCCCCTATGACAAGATTCCCCGCCACCTCGTGAGCGCCTTCGTCGCAGCCGAGGACGCCAGATTCTTCCAGCACCGCGGGGTCGATTTCACCGCGATCGCCCGCGCCGCCGTAAAGGATCTCCTGGGAGGAAGTTTCGCCCAGGGAGGGAGCACCATCACCCAGCAGACGGTGAAAAATCTCTTCCTCACCCGCGAAAAGAGCATCAGCCGCAAACTCAAGGAACTGATTCTTGCCTACCGCATGGAAAAATATTTGAGCAAGGAGGAGATCCTTTACCTGTACCTGAACCAGATCTATCTCGGAGGGGGCGCCTACGGGGTGGAAACAGCCTCGCGGACGTATTTCGGGAAGGGGGTGGACGAACTCGGTCTTGCGGAGGGCTCCCTCCTCGCCGGCCTTCCCAAGGCGCCCAACCGCTATTCACCGAGAACCCATCCCGACCTCGCGAAGAACAGGCAGCGGTATGTCCTCCGGAGGATGGTGGAAGCGGAGTTCCTCTCCCAGGACGAGGCCGACCAGGCCTACGCCGCCAAGATCATCCTCGCGCCTCCTTCCACCTTCCGGTCCAAGGCAGCCTACTTCCTCGAAGAGGTCCGGATTGCCCTGTTGGAAAAATACGGTAAGGAGTCCCTGTACGGGGACGGGCTTCGCATATACACGACGATCGACACGCGCCTGCAGGAAGCGGCCCACACCGCGCTGATCGAAGGGATCAAGGCAACGGAGGAGAAGAACGAGTACGAGGGGCTCCAGGGGGCCGTCCTCGCCATGGATCCGCACTCCGGAGCAGTCCTCGCCATGGTGGGAGGGACCGATTTCGCCCAGTCGCAGTTCAACCGCGCGCTGCAGGCGAGAAGACAGCCCGGGTCGGCGTTCAAGCCCATCGTCTATACGGCAGCGCTTTCCTCCGGGAAAACACTCGTGTCGATGACAGACGATTCCCCCATCGAGTTCGACAGAAACGAGGAGGAACTCTGGAAGCCGCGAAACTATGACGGGACGTTCATGGGGCCCATCCCGCTTATCAAGGCGCTGGCCAAATCCCGCAATCTGGCCACCATCCGTCTTCTGAACGAGGTGGGCGTCAAATCCGCCTTGAGGACAGCGAAAACGCTCGGCATTGAATCCCCGATCGCGAGGAACCTTTCGATCGCCCTTGGCTCCTCGGGAGTAATCCCGCTTGAAATGTGCACCGCATACGCGACGTACGCCACCGGAGGCCTGCGGCCGACGCCGTTTTTTCTGCGAGAAGTACGGGACGCACGGGCGAACATTCTGGAAAAGACGACGCCGACGGCCGTAAGGGCGATTCCGCCCGACACGGCCTACCTCATGGTCCGGATGATGCAGGAAGTCATCCTGAACGGCACGGGCAGGGCCGCGCGGGGACTTGGACGCCATCTCGCAGGGAAGACCGGTACCACGAACGAAAATACGGATGCGTGGTTTATCGGTTACTCGCCCGACCTCGTGGCAGGGGTGTGGGTCGGGTTCGACACGCCGCGCCCGTTGGGCGACCGGCAGTCGGCTGCAGCCGTGGCGCTGCCCATCTGGATCCGTTTCATGAGACAGGCCCTGCCTCTCTTCCGCAACCGGAACTTCCCCGTTCCCCCGGGGATCACCTTCGCCCGTGTCGACCCCCGGACCGGAAAGGCGCTCCATCCCGATTCCTCCGAGGGGATTCTTCTTCCCTTCCGGGTCGGAACAGTACCCGAGAGGGCCTCCCCCGGGAGAAGGCTCGGGCCGTTCCACTCCCTCCAGGACGATCTCCTGTAGACGGTCGCTATCGGCGGGAAGAGGCTTCCTGTTCCCTCACGGATAGGACGACCATCCGTCCGGATTCGTCCGTAAAGGGATCTTCCGAAAGAGAACCGAAGATATTCTTCACCCGCATCCCGGCATGTGCGAGCATCGTCTCGAGCTCGTCAACCGAGTAGACCCGCACGTCGAAGGTGGAGGAAATCCGGATCCCGTCCTGACGGATCAGCACGTGCTCCGCCATCGCGCGCATCGTGCGGCGGTTGAACCGCATCGACATCCGGAGCTTCCCGGAAGGGACCTCGATCGTCTGGTCCCAGTTCTCGAGCCGCGACAGGCCCTTCCCGGCGTTCCTCAGGTCGAGGAGCAGGGTGCCTCCCTCCTTCAAACTCGCGCCCACGTTGTCCAGAACCGACTGGTTCTCTTCATCCCGGAAGAACCCGAAGGAGGTGAACAGGGAGAGACACAGATCGAACGCGCCGGGACGGCGAAAGGCGCGCATATCCTCGCGTACCCACTCCACGGAGACCCCTTCCCTGTGCGCACGCGTGCGGGCAATACCCAGCATCTTCTCGGAAAGGTCCACGCCGGTCACACGGCACCCTTTCCGGGCGAGCGGGATGGCGTGCCTTCCCCGGCCGCACCCCAGATCCACCACAACCGACCCGGGACGTACCGCGAGGAGGGCAAGAATCTCCTCCACCTCCTTTTCCGCGTTCCCCTCGAGCGGCCCGAACAGCTCCGGGTACCTCTCGTCGAAGATCGTCTCGAACCACTCGCCCTGCATCCCTTATGATCCCCTACCCCTTCACAACCGCCACAGGCCTCAGTTTGGCCACCCGACTCGCGATCCCCGCGTCATGCACGACGCCGACGACTTCGGACACGTCCTTGTACGCCTCCGGAATCTCCTCGGCGAGGGTCTTGTGGGATGCAGAGGCGACGATCACCCCGCGTCTTTCCATCTCCTGGACGATCGACTTGCCCCGCACGCTGTTCCTCGCCTGGGTCCGGCTCATCCTGCGGCCCGCCCCGTGGCAGGTCGAGCCGAACGACAGTCGCATCGCCTCCGGGGACCCCGCGAGGACGTACGAGGCGTTCCCCATATCGCCCGGGATGAGCACCGGCTGTCCGACGTGCCGGTACGCCCCCGGGATATCCTCGCTTTCCGCGGGGAAACAGCGGGTCGCACCCTTCCGGTGGACGAGGACTCTCCGTTTCTCCCCGTCTACCTCATGCTCCTCGAACTTGGCATTGTTGTGCCCGCAGTCGTACACCAGTCGCATCCCCAGATCGTTCGGCCCCATCCCCAGGAAACGCAGGAACGTCTCCCGGGCCTGGTGCGCAAGCAACTGCCGGTTGGTGAAAGCGTAGTTGCCCGCCGCAGCCAGCGCGGACAGGTACTGTTTCCCCTCGGGGGAGTGAATGTGTGCGCAGGCGAGCTGCCGGTCGGGAAGATCGATCCGGTTTTTGCGCATGTAGTCGGCCATCGTCACGAGGTAGTCGTCGCACACCTGGTACCCCAGCCCCCGGGAACCCGAGTGGATGAGGACGGTTGCCTGCCCCGGAAAAAGACCGAACGCCCGGGCGGCGGCGTCGTCGAACACCTCCGCAACCTCGTCGATCTCGAGAAAGTGGTTCCCCGACCCGAGCGTTCCCAGCTGGTTTCTCCCCCTCTTCTTCGCGACGGCGGAGACCGCGTCGGGGTCCGCGCCCGGGAGCCGCCCCCCGCTCTCGGTGAAGGCGACGTCCTCCGCGGAGGCAAAGCCCCGGGAGGCTGCCCAGCGGGAGCCTTCGGTGAGAACCTTCTCCTCCTCCCTCGCCGTGAGCCGGACGAATCCCGTCGAGCCGACCCCCGAGGGGACTTCGCGGTGCAAAGCGGCCACCAGTTCCCGCAGCTTCGGTCGCAGCGCATCGACGGTCAGGTCGGACCGGAGAAGCCTTACCCCGCAGTTGATGTCATACCCCACCCCGCCGGGGGAAACCACGCCCTCCCGGGCGTCCATCGCGGCCACTCCCCCGATCGGGAAACCGTATCCCCAGTGGATGTCCGGCATCCCGATGCTGTACTTCAGGATCCCCGGGAGGTGCCCCACGTTCATGACCTGGCGGACCGCCTCGTCACGCAGGATGTCTCCCATCATCGCCTCCGAGGCGAAGATGAGCCCCGGGACACGCATCCCGCCCTCGCGGGGAATCTCCCACATCGTTTCCGACAATTTTCGGATTTCGACACCCTTGAACTGCATATCCGGCACTCCTTTCGCGCCGGTCCGGCTGCGCGTTCGATCGGTAGCAGGCTTACACGTCCACCAGGAAACGGGCGAGGAAACCATCCGGCGATTTCTCCACGGCCATGGCGTGCGCCGTCACCGCCTTGATCTCCCGGTGGACGGGATGCCGGGAGGTGTCGAGAAGCTCTCCCCGCACCGTCAGCGTCACCTGTTTCCCCAATATCGTAACATGCGCGTTGCGGGCGAGATACCCGTGGGCGGCAAACAGCAGGAAGGCCTCGCGGAGCAGAAAAAAGAGCTGCTCCTCTGCGGTGTCACCGGCAATCTCCGCGCTGCGGACCTCCGCTTCCCGCACGGTCCGCCTGTCCACGAGGAGCGAGAAGAGCGCGAGAACGCAAGAGGAGAACAGATCGGGGAGGTCCACGCCGCGGACCTCCACCATGAGGTCCGCCGTATGCGGGAGAAGGCGGAACGAACGTCTTTTCACGTCCCGTCCGCCAGCCGAGTCGCGAAGAATCCCGGAAGGCCGGCGGCGAGAACCTTACGCTGGCAGGACCCCACGTCGTACGGGACCCGGATCCAGGATGCGCAGCCGGTATGCGTGTCGAACATCAGGAACGAGGAGAAGGGGTTCCGGTCTCGCGGCTGGCCTACGCTCCCGGGGTTCAGCATCGCCGTCTCGTCCTCCCCGACCCGCAATTCCGCAAGGGGAGCGGAGACGGTGCTCCCGTCCTTTCTTCGGACGAAGGCAGCAGGCACATGCGTGTGCCCGAAGAACACCACACCGGGCGAGGAAACCCCGGCCAGGGGTTCCATCTCCTCCTCCGCATCCTCGAGAAGAAACAGGTAGCGGTCCGGGTCGGAAGGAGCGCCGTGGACAAGAAGGATACCCTCGGGAAGCCGGAGGGTTCCCGGAAGCGCAGCGAGATACTCCATCGAGTCGGGGGAGATGTGCTCCGCGGACCACCGGGCGGCAAGCAGCGCCGGCGCATGGAAGAACTCGCCGCTTGCCCTTCCGCTCACGACGGCGTCGTGGTTTCCCGCCACTCCCGCTGCCGTGTGTTCCCTGGCCCATCGGACGCACTTCTCGGGATCGGCGTTGTACCCTGTGAGATCGCCCAGGTGGACTACCCGGTCAGCCCGCTGCCGTTCGATCTCCCGGGCGACGGCGTCGAGCGCATCCCCGTTGGAATGGATATCCGACACGACCGCGAACCTCACGCCGTTTTCCGCCCCCTCGCCGCGGACCGGTTCCGTGCGATGTCGCGTCGGGAAACGCGTCAGGCGCCGGCCGCCGCAGCCGCACCGAAATCCTCCGGCAGAATGCGCCGCATCCTTTTCCGGGAGGAATATTCCCGGACGAGCTCCATGAAGATCTCCAGCTCGTACCGGCGGTCCACGTGCGTTCCGTCAAAGTATAGCACGCGGACCGGGAGACCATCGCAGTCGCGGGACACGCGGGGGTAAACGGCCTCGGAGACGATACCGTTCATGCACGAGAAGGGGTTGATGTCGAGGATCCCGTCCGCACCCTTCCGGTGCAGGTATACCGACTTCCCCACCGACAAAAGCATCTCCCCCAGGGTTCCCTCGGGAACCAGATAGGGACGGGCAAGTTCCATCACCTCCCGGATGTCATGCGGTTCTTCATACCCGAGGAAATCCCCCTCGAACACCTCGATAAGGGCGTGCTCGTCCTTCCGCTGGAAGTGCCACTTCAGTTTCGCACCGAGCATCTCGAAGCTCAGGGTCTTGCCGTACCGCCTGAGTTCCCGGTGGTGGTCGGCGTTGGTGTACCACACCCACTCCGTCACGTCGGAGATCCAGCATTCTCCCCCGGTCTCCTCCACCTTCCGCAACACGTCGTCGTTGCTGAAAGCGTTGAGCCGGCAGAAGATCTCCCCGACGACCCCGATCAGCGGGCGGGGAGAGGAGAAGTCCGCCGGCACGTTGCGGAACAGCTCCCGGCCTTCCCGCAGGGCCGCAACGATCCGCGCGAGTTTCCTCCCCTGCTTCTCGCCGGGGACCTCCACGGCCCGGCACAGGATCCCGAGCGCTTCGTCGAACGCCCGGTCGGCCGCGCCCTTCTCCGTCTCATACGGACGGACCCGGAGAAGGAGCTTCTCGAGGAGGTCTCCGCCCACCATGGCCCGCCAGGCGGTGCGGAGAAGTTCGTCGGAGTGCTCTCCCACGCCGCTGTATCCGTCCGAACACGTGGGGGAAACGAGGATCACGTCGCCGAACCCCATATCCTCGAGAACCATCTTCATGTAGGGGCCGTACTGCCCGAACCGGCACGGCCCGTTGGAGGCCGGCATAAAGAGCGCCATCTTTTCGGGAGCGATCTTCCCGTGAACAAGGAGCTTGAGGGTGTCGCCCAGCGTCACCTTCTGGGGGAGGCACTCCTCCCCCGAGGAAAAGCGTCCCCCGAGGAGAAGCGTCTCCTCGTCCGAGGGAGGCATGGCGATCGCGTCAATTCCGACAGAACGGAACGCCGCCGACATGGTGTGCACCCCCGCCTCGGTCATCGTGGGGATGAAGACCGTCCTTCCGGCCAGCCCGGACCCGCTCACGTTTCGGCCCACCATCGCAATACCCCCTTGCTGTCAAGATACGCCTCGCACCGGGTCATGTACCCTGCGTCGTTTCCGTGTCCGTCGAACTGGAGGGAAAGGTACGGGGCGCCGGACGCCTTCTGGATGAAGTGCCGTATGAAGGAATCCGGCCCGCACTTGAAATTGGTGATGTAGATGATGTGGAACTTCGGGCGGTTCCTGCACCACTTCGCCGCCGCGATGATCTTCCTGCCGTAGTTCCAGAACATGTTGGCGTGGATCTCCCGGATATCGATCCCGTCCACCGGAAGGAAATCGATCGGGATCACGTTCGCGCCGTACTGGTCGCGCAGCTTCGCGGGGATGTTCAGGTTGACATCCCGGTCGTAGAGGTTGTAGGCGCGGCCGATCAGGATGACGGCGTGGGCACCCGCCTTCTCCACCTCCGAAACCGCCACCGCACCGCGGTCGTTGAGGAAGTTGGCGAACCGGTGCTGCTCCTTCCACCCCTCCCGGATCGCCTCCCGGATCTCGCGGCGGGAAACGCCCAGGGGACCGAAGCACTCGAAGAGGTCCTCGATCAGCAGACGCTCGTCGTCCCGGAAACGGACGGTCGGGGAGAGGAGCTTCTGGCGCACCTCCTTCTCCCATCCGGGGACCGATGCGAGGACGAACGGGAGGGTCTGCCCCCACGGGCAGAAATGGGACTCGGTGTGGGTGTGGGCAGTCTCCGCATTGATGACGTTGGGGACGAACAGGAAATCGATCCCATCCCGCAGGAGAGCGCCCACGTGGCCGTGGGCGACCTGAATCGGGTAGCACGGTTCGGCAACGGTCTTCTCGTATCCCTCCCTCGCGATCGCCTTGTCGGTCCGCGGACTCACCTTCAGCCCGAACCCCAGACAGGTCAGGAACGTCTTCCAGAACGGGAACCGCTCGTAGAAGTACATGGCCCGGGGGTATCCGACGATCCCGCGTCGGCCCCCTGTTTCCCCTCCGAGAAGAGACTCGAACCAATCTGCCCGCCGGGCGGGCAGGTCCTCGATCACCGGTTTGATGTCCGTCCGGGCGCTCTTCCGGTATCTTTCGGAGCATTTGTCCCCCCAGTAGGTGTTCGCCCCGCCAATCCGGATCTCCTGCATGTCGCAGAAATTGCTGCACGCCTTGCAGACAAATTCGCGCCTGCGGTAGTCGACCTTCTCCATGTCGAATCCGCGGAAGCGGGTCATCTCCTCCGTCGCGCGCACCTTGCCATGCGCAAGGAGGGCCATCCCGATCGCACCGATGACCCCGTTGTGCGGCGGGACAATGATCTTCTTCCCCAGCACATACGCGAAGGCCGCCGCGACGGCGTCGTTGTAGGCGGTTCCTCCCTGGAAGTAGATCGTCTCTCCGATCCTGCGCCCCCGGACAACACGGTTCAGGTAATTGATCACCACGGAGTAGGCGAGTCCCGCCACGAGGTCCACCTTGGAGGCCCCACGGTTGAGGTAGGTGTTCAGGTCCTGCTCCATGAATACCGTGCACCGCTCCCCCATGCGGATGGGGGCCCGGGAGGAGAGGGCCATCTCCGCGAACTCCCCCTTGATCCGGATACCGAGCCGCTCCGCCTGTTCCTCCAGAAAGGATCCGGTACCCGCGGCGCAGGCGTCGTTCATCGCAAAGTCCACCACCACGCCGTCCTCCAGGCTGATGAACTTCGAATCCTGCCCGCCGATCTCGAAGATGGTGTCCACCGACTGGTTGAAGTAACGCCGGCTGATGAAGGAGGACCCTGTCTTGTGGGCGGTAATTTCATCCTGGACGGTGTCCGCCCCGACGAGCTCTCCGACAAGCTCCCTTCCCGAGCCCGTCGTTCCGACGCCGCGGATCCGGATTCTCTCCCCGAACTCCTCCCACAGATCGCGCAACCCCTCGGTGACCACCTGCACCGGCCGTCCCTGCGTGGGGACGTAGATCTCCTTCAGGAGATTCCCCTCCCCGTCGAGAAGGGCAAAATTCGTACTCACGGACCCCACGTCGATCCCGAGGAAGACCTCCGGCCGGCCTTCGAGAGGAGGCGCCTCGGCCACGCGGTCCCTCAGGAATACGACGTCCCCTGTCGCGAGAGACGGCCAGGAGGGAAACGACACCTTGCACTCATCGGGGGTGTCTGCGGGAGAACCAAACTGTGTCCCCTTCCACTTCCCTTCCAGCGCCGGGTCATCCGAGGCGAGCATCGCCGCACCGGTCGCGGCGAGGTGAGCGTATCCCCACGGAACCAGCGCGTCGTCGGGGGAGAAATCGAACGTGTCGCGGACGGCTCGCACCACTCCCTGGTTGGCGAACAGCCCCCCCACGAGCGCCACCCGGGGAACGGGATCCTTGCCCTTGTTGATGCTGCTCTTGAAGTTGCGGGCGACCGCTTCGCACAGTCCTTTCAGGATCTCCTCGGGAGAACACCCTTTCTGCTGGGCGTGGATCATGTCGGTCTTGGCGAACACCGAGCACCTCCCCGCAATCCTGGCTGCGCTTCCCGCCCGTCCGACCATATCCCCGATCTCCTCCACGGCCAGCCTCATCCGGTTGGCCTGCTGGTCGATGAACGAGCCCGTCCCGGCGGCACAGTCCCCGTTGGTGTCATAGTCCAGGATGCGCAGCGTGCCTCCCTCGCTCCCCGGTTCGAGACGGATGACCTTCGCATTCTCCCCCCCCATCTCGAAGATCGTCCGGACATCGTGGTGAACCGCGGTCACTCCCCTCACCAGGCAACGGAAATCGTTCTCGTACCGGGCTCCCAGGACCTGTGCCAGGCGCGCTCCGCTTTTTCCGGTAAACGCAACCCCCCGGACATTGTCGGCTCCGATCCTGCCAACCCACTCTCGCAGTCGCTCCGGGACCTTTTTGTGCGGGTCCCCGAGGAGGCGGTCGTAGGAGAGGAGATAGACATGTGCGCCCCCCGGAAGCGGGGCCGGATCGGCGGAGAGAAAGGACCTGCGTGTCTCTCCGGACAGAAAGGTGTCCGAAGGACGGGCGACAAGAACGAACTTCACACTGATCGACCCGACGTCAACACCGATGATCAAGTGAGTTCCTCCTGGAAGGAAAATGAGGGAGCCTCGTTCATTGCGAAGAAACTTCCCCTGGAATATTCAAAACCCGTGCCTCCCCCAGTATGTGCTCGAAAGAAAACCGGATGGTTACCTGCCCTCGGGAACGAATGCAAAGGATTGTCGTCCGATCGGATAGGACGATTATCCATTCGGATAACGTGGATTTGGCGGAAGACCCGCGTTATAGTAAACGCTGAGAGGCAAAAGAGAGGTCGGGATATGTTCGGAATCGGATTCCAGGAGATGCTCATCATCCTTGTGGTGGTCCTGATCTTCTTCGGACCAAAGCGTCTTCCGGACCTCGCCAAGAGTCTCGGGAAGGGGATTGCCGAATTCAAAAAGGCATCCGACGAGGTACGGAAGGGGATCGACGAAGCCGTCCGGGAAGAGGAAACCGATGAGACGAAGCCCGACGCTCCCCCACCCGGCGACGAACCACCTGCAGGTCCTCCCCCGTCTTCCGGCGACGAACCACCCGCAGGTCCTCCCCCGTCTTCCGGCGACGAACCACCCGCAGGTCCTCCCCCGTCTTCCGCGAGCGACCCCGCTCCGCCCCCCTCCACCCCCAAGGAATGACCGGGAAAGGCTTTCAAGGCTAGTGTACCGTCTCGTAAATAGCTTGAAGCACCGAGAGCGTCGATGCGCCGCGCCAGCAAGGCGCGCGACTGAGGCATACCGTTGAGTATGGTGAAGAAGCGCAACGAAGCTGGAGCGAGGGACCGGCCCCCAGCAGCGGCGATCGAATGCCAAGGTATTTGCGAGACGGTGCACTAGATGGAAACGGAACCAGGAACGAACTCCGAGGTCCGGCTTCCGCTCACGGAGCACCTGGATGAACTGCGAAAACGGCTGATCCGTTCCCTGATCGCGATGGGGCTGGGAACCGCCCTTTGCTACACCCGCGCGGAAGTTCTCTACCAGTTGCTTCTTGCGCCCCTTACCGGACGACTCTCCGGGGACTCCCGGCTCATTTTCACCGAACTCACCGAGGCTTTTCTCACCTATTTCAAGCTGTCTCTCTGGGGAGGTTTTATCCTGGCCAGCCCGATAATCTTCTACGAGGCGTGGCGGTTCGTAGGCCCCGGCCTCTTCCGGAAAGAGAGGAAGATCCTCTTCCTCTTCGTCGCTTGCTCGACGGCTGCCTTCCTTTCCGGGATCGTGTTCGGGTACTACCTCGCGGTTCCGTCGATTTTCTCCTTTTTCCTCGCCTTCGGTGGAACGACCATTCTTGCGATGCCGTCGATGAAGGAGGCCCTTTCGCTGATCCTGCGGATCCTGCTGATCTTCGGCGTGATGTTCGAGCTGCCGCTGGTCCTGGCCCTCGCAGGGAGGGCGGGAATCGTTTCCCCGGACCTTCTGCGCCGCGGGAGGAAGGTGGCGATCGTCACCATTTTCATCGTGGGAGCGGCCCTGAGCCCCCCGGATGTCCTCTCCCAGATTTTCGTCGCGATTCCCATCTACGTCCTCTACGAGGTGGGCATTCTTCTGTGCGCCCTTGGAACGAGGCGGCACAAGGGATGAAAGGTGGGGTTGAGAGGTACCCGCGAATTTATTATAGTTGAGGGGTAGTTTCGCCGAGAGAGAAGAAATGGTCGGGGGGGGAACGATGATCATTGAGTGTCAGGCCTGCCAGACGCGTTTCAGATTGGACGAATCCAAGATTACGGGGAAGGGAGCACGCATCCGCTGCCGCAGGTGTGGCGAGTCGATCATCGTCATGAAAAGCGACATCCCTCCCCCCGTCGTGTCCCCTCCCGCAGGGAACGAATTCTTCGACCTCCGGGCGGTACTCGAAGCACCCGAAAAAAAGACCCCGGTACCGCCTCGCAACGAGGTCGACACCGCTTTCAAAAGCATCCTTGACCAGGACCGGGAGGCCGGGCGGATTCCCCCTCCCGCGGTGGACGAGACGGCATCCCCGACGGCTCCGGAACAGGAAGCCTCAACGCAGGAACCCGTGGAACCGCCGGCTGCACCCGAACCTCCGCCAGGAGACATCTCCATCGCCTTAGACACGCCTCTTTCCGAAGAACAGGAACGGGAGACGTTCGCGCAGGAACCTGCGGACACGCTTCTGTCGCGCGACGAGGTAGATACCGCCATGGAGAACCCTCTGTTCTCCGTGGGGGAGAGCGAACCTCCCGTCACGGAAGAGCCGGCATCCCCGACGGCCCTGGAACAGGAAGCCTCAACGCAGGAACCCGTGGAACCGCCGGATGCGCCCGAGCCTGTGCCCCGGGACGATATCGAGACCCCCTTCGACACGCTTCTCCACGAAGA
>Ga0255055_10002640_pt1 | contig 12495 bp, 14 predicted proteins | sample JV7_2_27_MG_FD_188633 | JGI IMG/M metagenome (GOLD analysis project Ga0255055, IMG submission 188633) | Seawater microbial communities from Jervis Inlet, British Columbia, Canada - JV7_2_27 | ecosystem: Environmental > Aquatic > Marine > Inlet | place: Canada: British Columbia | collected...
CAAGAAAAATAAGGTATGACGAAATAGATGTAACTAGCGGAGTAGATGAGATGGCAGAGTATGCTTACTATGCGAGTACAAACCAGCTACCATTGATAAAGATAAGAAGCTTTGTTTTTGAGGGACCAGATGAGATTGAGAAGGCCATAGAAAAGATTAACTCTCTTAAAAAGGTACGATGAAAACCCACACTAATGCAAAATGCTGGGGATGTTCTACTGAATGCAAGCTAGAGTTTGTGGAGTTTGTCGAATGTTTATGCCCTAAATGCATTCTAAAGTGGGATAAGTTTATTAAACGATTAAGGAATGGAAAAAGAACTAGGAAATCTGTACAGACCCTTATAAAGGAGTTGGGGGGTGATGTGGATGAATCAAGAGACAGAGATAAAGGAAAGCATTGAGTTTTATCAGAAATGCGTGCACATTATGGGTAAAAAAGCACTGGATTATGCACAAAATGACGATTGTTTTTCTAACTTTAAGAAGGTAGCGCAGATTGTAGAGATACCCGTTGAGAAAGTATTACTTGTATTTATAGTACTTAAGGTTGCAAGGATAGTAGAGCTACTTAAGAATGGTACCAGCGCCGTGGGCGAGAGCATAAAAGACTCGTTATTGGATGGGTGTAACTACAACACCATATTAGCCCTTTGGCTAGAAGAAAAGGAGAAAGAAAATGCGCTACGGAGAAAGTAGAATTGCAGCAGACTTTGCTTATGTCCTAGTAATATCAGATACTCATATAGGGGACGCTGCGTTTGAGGATGAAGGGTATTCTAAGCTCTGTGAGAACATAGAGTGGGTTCATAAAGAACCAAATGCGAGGGTGTTCTTGAATGGAGACATATTGAATGTAGCTACCAGGCTATCAGCTTCGACACCGTTCCAGCAGACACGGAACCTACAACAACAGGTAGAGTTTGCGGTAAAGATATTCACTCCTATCAAAGATAAGATAGTGGGAGCTATATCTGGTAATCATGAGCAGAGGTTACAGGATTTTGTGGGGTATTGCCCACTGAGTACAGTATGCCACCTATTAGGAGTACAGTATTTTGGTTACTCAGCAGTGATTAACTTCTTGGTAGGTAAGGAGTCCAGGGGAAGGGGCTCTAAGATAGCCTATACAGGGTATTTCCACCACACCACCGGCGGAGGTGCCACGCCAGGTGGTAAGATAAATAGGGTAGATAAATTGAGACAGCTAATATGCAACTGTGACTTCTATGTAGGTTCTCATAACCATCACCTTGGAGTTATGCCAGTTACTACAAGGAGCGTAGATGTAGTCCACAAGCGCATAATTGTCCTACGGCAACTACTTATAGACAGCGGAAGCTATCTAGAGTGGGATGATAACTACAGCGAGGCTAAGATGTTTCCTCCTGCTAAGATGGGAAGCCCAAGAATTCGACTCGATGGGCGCAAAAAAGATTGTCATGTTAGCATTTAAGATATTCGTATACATCAGCGCAGGGTTGTTCTGGTTTCAGATAATAGGAGTTATGTCCTATCTAACCTGGGCAATCTTGGTAGATATTAAGCTTAAAAAGAGACTTATTTGCCGTCAGCTTGAAGACTCCTGATATAATTTACGGCCAGTTCTATTAGAAGATTAATTAAGCTATCTCTTAAGTTCATGCCACGTACAGTAGCTTCATCTTTTATTGCTTTAAAAGCTTCTTTTCTCTTGTCTGAACTAGATAGGTCTTTACCATCTAACTCACCGCAAATAGATATAGCAAAGTCTAAGAGCTCGTCTATAATCTCTTTACTAAATACTACAAATATTGTCTTAAGTACATTCTTCAGAACCGAACCCGCTTTCACAAAAAATGCCTTAATTCTCTCCCAGAAACTCATATCATCCTCACTTTTTAATTGCATAGTTGCCGGCTTGCCTGTCTCGTAGCTCACCCAACTTGCTGTTATTCCAATTACGGACCCTTGAGAAGTATCCCACTACACGGGCCATTTGGTAGACATCTTTTCCCTGTACTATACTTCTATGTAGCTTGGGCCAGTCGTGCTTTTCAATAGCTCCATTGGAAAAATGTGTCGTTGTTCCAAACCGTTCAGAGTGTATAAAGTACCCCGGGGCATTGTTATGCTCACCCTCTGCCCACTCATACCCCTCATCAACACACCTGTTAATAAACTTATCTATTTGCATTCTTCTCCTCTAATATAACACTCTCTATCATCTCTTTAATCTCGTCACCATCTATATCCATGATGGTACCTTCTATTTCTTCTGCGATGTTCTTCATAGCCTTTTGTAACACCAGTCTCTGGGCAGAAACATCAAACTTTCCGTTTTTCTTTAGCCCGCTTACCTCCGCCTGGAAGAGGGCCTGTACTACTCTCCTGGTAATTACACGCAGATTAGCCTCTACGGTATTGTCTATGTCTACATTATACTTCTCTTCTACTGTGTTAAGAAGAGAACCTACCTTTCTAGACAGCCATACAGCTATAATGCCAGCCAGGCCTTTTAATACTAGCGCTATCATTTGTTCTGTTAATTCAGTAAACATCGTACCCTCCTATGGTTTTTCCATATTTTTACTTTATCCAAGCACGTGGTTTATATTAATCTGCTATTTCTACACCAAAAAGAGTTACATATATAGCACCATTATTAGAAAATGCAAAGGGATATTTTCCTGCTGGTATAGGAATAAGAACATCATATATACCTGCATTAGTTGTTGTCCCACCTAAGGTGCTTGTTAATCTTACTGCATTCGTTGGGGCAGCAGCCCCGTCAGCAACCCCATCATCCCCATAGCCTATAATAGCTGTTACATTTGCTACGCCAGTTACAATTACTCTGGTAATATAAAGTGTATAGCCAGCAGTAACCTGAAAGTCTGTCCCTACTGGAAATTCAAGAGTCATATACCTGCTGGTATCTGTTGGGGCAGCAGCAGCAACTTTTGTGTTGTTCACACTGTCCTGACCCACACTTCCCAACCTAAAAATCTGTATATCAGCCATTTTTAGTTTCCTTTCCCACTCATCATAGAATACAATAATATCCTGTTTAAAATAGCTACGCCTTCCAGGGTTCCTGTGTTTATTTCAAGCCCTTGGTGGTCAAACCTTGCACCACTGGTGGCAGCCACATAGTTATCTGTTTTAAACGCTCCCCCACTTGCTACCACAAAGTCGCCACCAGTAAAAGTACCAGCAGATATTTTACTGGCCGCCATAGTGTCTATTTTTGCGTTTGTTACAATGGCGTCTTTAATCTGAGCCGACAGAGTTAAGAGCTCTCCGGTTGTTATTTTAGCAGCCGTCACAGCATTAGCAGCTAACTTAGGGGTAGAAATAGAGCCATCCAAAATTTCAGTCTGGGTAATACTGCCGGTACCCATATCTATCTCGTCAGAAGTAAGCGGGTTAAAATCTATCTGTTCATAAGATGATAACGTACCAGAGCCAAAGCTATCTACACCGCCCACCTTATAGTATGACCTATCCTTAGCCATAAGAAAATCCCCAGGGGTGGGGGTACCATCTGGCCATGAGCCAACAGTAAAGGTCTGTGTTCCACTTACATAATCTGCAATGACAGCAGCCTGCCCGCGATAAGTACCAGTAACCTGGCTTAAAACATCACCATTAAACTGGTCATCTACTGTACCCGTTAATCCAGTATCCTGTGCGGTAGTAGAGCTAAAGGCTGTCCCACTTACCTTAACTGGCTGATTACCGTACACTTTAAACTGTGTACCCTTTACCTTAGCTGTGAGAGTCTCTTCTCCGCCCCAGGCATTGCTATCTGACTGCCACAATTCATAATGAGAAAGGTCAGCATCGTTCGTGTCGGTCCAATCTAATGTAGAAAACCCAAACCAGGTAGTAGAACTTAAAGTAGGCGCTGCTGGAGCGGTATTGGAGGGTGTGGTACTAGCAGCATTAGTAGAGTAAAGGCCACTTCTATTCTTGGCTTTTATGTAATAGGTTACTCCTGAGCGGGCTGTAGGTCTTACTATGGTGTATTTGAGTGAGTCCCCTATCCACACAAAGTCATTATTTAATGTTCCCCAGTTAGAATCAGCTATTCTAATTTCGTAATTTATAACATCCTTTTCGGAGTTAGCTGCCCAAGTTAGAGTAATTTCATCGGTAAATATAGCTGAAAAACTTGTCACAGTACCTGGCTCCGCAGACTGCCCAGCAACAGCTAGGGATGAGGAAGTGGTCCCATCTGAAATAATGTTTTTAGTAGAAACTGTTTTAACTCTCACATAGTAGGTACTACCACCCTCAACGGGGCGTATGGTATATGATGTAGCATCTCCGTCTGCCCTACCTACCTCTAAGTAATTACCACCATTTTTTTTAAGCTCTATAATATACGAGTCTAAAAACTCTTTTGTTTTGTCTGTGGGGGCGGTTAAAGACACATCTATCTCAGCGACAAAGGTACCGTCTTCATCTGTATACCCAGCTTCCGAAATGGTCAACCCACTAACATCTGTTACGGGGGCAAACGCATTAGCCACAGAACCATAATTAAACGTCTCAATGGCTGACCCAAAGCCATCATCATATATAGAAGAGTTATACTCCCTACAGGTGAGTTGCATAATGTCTTTTTCATCTTCTTGGATAGAGAGTACTCTAAAGAGTTTTTTAGTCCACCCTGGTACATCATGAGAAACAGAGATTATATCTCCAACCTCACAGAACACCGAATCTATACCTGCTTTAAACCCACACAGTGTGGGACAGTATTCAGCCAGATAGAGATACCTTTTTGCTATACGTGATGCCTGAGAAAAACGAGTAATCCCTAATAGTGCAACTTTTTTTTCTACTATACTTCTTCCTAAGTTTAGGTCTTCCCTTTTATCTTGGTCGAGCTTATCTTCAGCGCGTGCATATACTTTAACCCACTCCTGGTAGGGGTCTATGTACTGAACATCCACCCTATTTGGAAGGTCATCTTTTGAAAACTTAGAGTATCCAAAGGACCCAGCAACTATGTTATCCATAGTAAAGGCTTGGGCGGCTACCTCATTGGCTCTCTCCATGCGGAGTTTAATCTTCTCGCCACATACAGTTAAGAATCCGCCAAAGGTGGCAAGCATATCACTTAAAATATCTAAGGATGGTCTACGTATATCTGTTGTAAAGTCTAACTGGAACCGTTCCTCTACACTGCCATCATTGTTATGTATTAGCGTCGCACAATTCTCAAAGACATTACCAAAAGAGGCATCATCTATCCAGCTCTCGGGTATGCCCGCCCCATAAATATCGTTTGTTAAAAAGTCTCTTATACAAGCGGCTGGGTTGTTGGAGTATTCCCTATAAGAATGCCACGCATTGGTACTAGAGTCCCATGTTCGAACCTTTAATCCAAAAACAACAGCAGTTACAATGGGATTTCCGCCCTTTAGCTTATCTCCTGTCTGTAAAGTATAGGCTAAATTAGCAACCCTCTTAAGTCCGTTTACTGCTCCAGATGGTACGCGAGCGTCTACAGTCTGGTCAATTGTTCCCCTATATGCGGTAACAGAGCAACCCGTCATTGTTGCTACCTTGTAATCACCATAAAATGTGGCACCAAACTCTCTAACGGTTCTATCAAGGTCGTTAGAATTGGTCCAATAGCAGTAGTTTTTCCCATAGTCAAATACCCAGGAATCGTAACGTGGTCTTCCACCACCCGCTACTTTTAATACGAAATCAGAGTCAACCTTATGGGGCGGAATATATATTACGTTGTGACCATCATGGTTATGGACTTTAGATAGAGCAGTATGAGTAACCTGTTGAGTGCCTTCTGCTAGAGTAATCTCATTTACTCTAATATCTGTAATAGCATGGACCTCGCCCACGCATAAACATTGAACTCTACTGATAGTAGCCCCAGGGTCCGATTGCCATATAACATTACCAGCAAGCTTAACCCTCCCATAGACAATAGCCAACGGAAGCTGGTTTGTAATGGTATGTGTCAGTGCTCCAAACGAATAAGTAGGTGAGCTTGCACCATACCCTGTAGCGTCACCAAAGTCCAATGGTTTGGGTGGGTCAATAAGACCACCAATAGCAGCACCAAGAGTAGCAGCGCTTGCCATAAAGCTAACAGCTGCCCAACCAGTAAGTATGGCACCAGCAGGCGCTCCAAAACCAGACAGAATTAACAAACCACCAACTATAGCACCTCCGATGGCTCCCGCTTTCTCGCCGCCACTTCTACCTATGCGTTTGTTCTCAAGCTGTTTTAATATGACTTGCTTTTTATCCATTACTCCAATTCCCGTAATCTTATTCCACAAAAAAATCTCTTAGCCCAGTAGTCACCATTCAAGTTACTTACTCGGCTTGGTTTCTTTTCTAGCTGGTGCAAGAAATACCCAAACTTATTTACCATTATACCCATGTGGGCAACCTCACCACGAATTGTGAAAAAAACCATATCAAATTCTTTTAAGTCTTTTATGTTATCTATCTGCGCGCCTAACTCAACGGCCTTGTGAATCATATCATAATTATCTCCAATCTTATTTGGAGAATTCTCTTTTAGGTCTATCTTGCGCTGGTTTTTGAAAGCTAATTTCACCACCCCCAAACAGTCACAGCCTTCTTTTGTGTCTCCACCCCACTTCCACGGTATATTAAGATAATCATTTGACCACATATGTTCAGACATAATATCCCCCTAAGTTGTTCGGATTATCATCTCTTGAGGTATACTAAAGAAACCTCCAAAGGCAGAAGCGTTTCCTAACCCAGAGCACCTAGTAATAGTCTTATCGCAACCACGTTTAATTGTATAAGTATCCCCTGCTATGGGAACATTATCTAATGCTATGTCTACCTTAAAATCTACATTTTGAGTAGATGATACCACAATGCGTTTTTCGTCATCATTTTCCCCAGATGTAAACTCAACCTCTCCATATAACCAGTAGTTATTTGCTTCTGTGCGCGACGTATCTGCAATTGTAGATTCCGTAGAGCCAGTAGTAATAGTTCCATTTTGCGCAGCGTATAACTGGTCAGCTGTTTTACTTCCATCTAGGCATCCACTTGCGGCAAACCTCCAAGGACACAGCAGGGAATAGGTTCTTTTGGGACACTCAAGCTCAAAGGTACCAGCGCGGGAAACACAACCCATCTCCATAAGACCTTCTCCAAGAGCAGGCTTGTTCATTATCCCCTTAAACATATAGATGTCATCATCAGCAGCCCAGTTTCCAGAGATATCAGCAAAGATTTTTCTAATGGTGATTTTTCTGCCACGAAACTCGTTACTTGCTATGTACGATGACATAGCCCTATTGACGTTATCTAATCTGATTATGCAGTTATCAACCTTGTTTTCGACAGAGGTATGGATAGGCCCCCTTGAGATACCCAATGCAGTATATGTTTGTGCGTTACCGTCAGGGTCATAAAAACTTAAGTCCCTGTCATAAGCAGTAAAGTGTAGGGTTTCGCTATCTAAATAGACATCGTAGATTTCAAGAGGCTTCTGAGCCTCTTTTTCTAGTATCCCCGAAACTTTAGGAGTCGTGTCTCGCATAGTTTTTCCTTTAAAGTATTTCTACTAATCCTACTTGTATGTTATATCTATCATTCCCAATGTGGTCCCTCTTGATAGAGTTTTCTACAAACCGTACCCTGTAGCTAGTATCATCAATGGGGTTCTCCCACTCAAACGAGTGAAGGTTTTGGCGTGAGTTGTAGTAACTTATGATTCCATCAGCGGTTGCGCCCAATACGTTGTTATAGTTAAGTACCCAACTCCTACGCGGGCTTGCCCACTTATTTCTTCGGCGTTCCTCACCATAAGGAGCATCTGTTACTAGTGTGTTGTATTTTATTGTTTGTACAAGAGTAGCGTCTGGGGTATAATCTAATTTTGGTGCGTAATAAGTGGATTCTGGCGTAAGGGTAAGAGTAATATCACCGCTATAAGACAGCTCAGTAAAACCAACAATAACATTATATCCGTTAGAGTCTATTACCTGTTTTTCATCAGAGTCTATGACATAAAGTTTTAAACCCATACTAGCACATTCCTTAGCTTGTTCTAATTATAGGGGAAATCTTAACAGATTCGGTGTCGTCTACAGAGTATGGACCATCACTAAACTGCTCCACACACATAAGCTTACCACTAGCATCAGAGGACGTAGCTATAAAGTAACCATAGCAGTCTCCCCAATCACCACCAGAGGCCGTAAAGGTCTGCTCAGCATAGCTAGCATTGGCTCCAGATACGGTCCAGGTGCCCCTAGATAGGGTTTTACGGGCATACCCATCTCCGGAGTGCTCCTGCATGGTAGATAAGCCACTAGCGGCTACAGGCTCTGTTATGTTAGTATATAACCCGAGATATAGTGAGGCATCTACAGCTTGAGAGCCAAAGAGAATATCAGATATCCTATTAATACCTTCATCTACAAATTTTGCCATTGTCTCTCCTTACATGTCAGTCCAATTCGTACCATTAGCATCACAAAACGCAGTCTGTCCAGCACCAGTTCCACCATTCAAGCAAATATCACCTGCTACTCCAGTCAATGCTCCTTCAGCAGTAGTACCATCAGAAATCCATATTGTTAATGCTGACATTGTTATCATCTTTTTAAAGTTTGTAGAGGTAGGTGCGTCTTGCTGTATTTTAAGTGGGACAGTTCCTGTAGCAGCAACATTATCATTTTTGATAACTATCAATTCCCTTGCTGAAGCATCTGCTGAATCAGATTGAAACTGTATAAAAGGACCATCAACAAGATTATCTCCAACAGCCCAAATTGCAAAATGGTCTGAATCCTGCTGTATTTTTAAGCAGGTAGCTCCTGTAGCAAGAGCATTGTCATTGATTATAGATGCTATATGTCTTGTGTTCGTATCACTTGAGTTAGAATAAACTGTGAACGCCCTTCCAGTAGTTAAAGAAGAAGCTGCTATTGCTACACTTGCCTGAGCTACACTTGCAGCACCCCAAGTTGTATTAGCCGTTGATACACTTATTGCATATGCAGGAGCATCTTGCTGTATCTTTAAACAAACAGCAGAAGTAGCAAGAGAACTATCGTTGGTTATTTCTACTAAGTTACGAGCGTCTGTTTGTGATGAATTAGAATATAGATATAATATCTTACCTGTAGTAAGAGCATTGGCGTTATCTATATTAAAGATTTTACCAGTAGTCATAGTGTTCGATTCAATATCAATGGCATTCTTGGTAGTACCATTATAATCCACATAAAGTCCTGCACCATCATCATTTTGTTCAATAGCAACAGCAGTAGCAGTAGCATCTTGTATGACCTTTAAACATTGTGTAGCAACAGCAGCACTATTATCATTCGTAATTTCTACCAAATTACGAGCATCGGTTTCCGCAGAGTTAGAGTAGAAATATGCATTTTTTCCAGCAGTAAGAGAGTCAGCAACAACACTCAAACCATGAGTAGTGGTGCCACCATGAATAATATCTAACTTATGAGCCGGGGTTCTATCACCTATACCCACACAGGTTCCTGATATAGTAACAGCTATAGCAGATTCGCTAGAGTCTATCTCTATTACGTTACTAGTAGTATTTACATCCATCCCCTTAGGGTCGTGTAAATTAGTTGTAACTAAGGTATTATGCTGAATATCAGCCATTTCATCTCCTACTCATTCACCTGTTGCAGCGTAACAGTAATATTATATACATTGTCTGTAACCCTTTGAACAGTAAAGGTGTCGCTAGAAAACCTCGCTACATACGAGGTATCATCTATAGGGTTAGTCCAATTAAATGTATTATGGGCTCCGTGATATAGCCTAAAAAATGCTTCCATATCGGTAAATTGAGTTTCTGTTAAATCTCGAAAATTGAGTACCCACCCCCGCCTGGCATAGGCGTGTTTGGATGTTCTTCTCTCCTTGCCAGATTCGTACTCTATGATATTGTTTACGTAACCAATCTGCTCTTCTAAAACGTAGTCCGCTGTCCAATGAAAGGTTCCACTAGCCATTACTTTATCCTCTTAATGGTTCTGCGGGTAGGGCCACCGTTAAGCATATCAGCATTAATAACATTTACAACAGTATCGGGGCTCTGCATAATTTGAGCGTTCACAAAGTTAGGGTCTACTACGTTTACAATAGTAAGTCCGCTACCTCTGTCATATTCATCTAAGGGAACAACAGCTTCAGGGCCAGACTCACCAACCATACCCAGGGTGGGCCTACGTATTATACCACCAATACCAAACTTTGTACCACCTAGAGCTTGAGCCAAATCCATTAATACAGGACCACTAGTAGCAGCCGATTGAGGTCCGAGAGGACCACCCATAGCTCCCGATACACCAGCAGCAGCTCCTGCACCAGAAAGGCCACCAAAGATTGATGCACCTATACTTAGTATTTTTCCAGCAGCGCCCATACCCATAGCAGTCTGGGCAGTCCACCACTGTGCTACCATCTTGCCAAGAGCTTGTCCATGAGCCTCTAATAAGCCCCTTAGGAATCCTTCAACGAAGTTTCTAAGAGCATCATCAAGAACCTGGTCCCAAACCTCTTTCCAGGTCTTGATACCCTTGACCATATCTACGATGTTATCTGACCAAGTAGCAGACATTCTCTTTATAATATCATCTGTAGTACCAGTAAGGTCAATTAAAACTTTCTTCATGCGACCCGCTTCTGCTTTTGTTTGCTCACCCAACATACCAAGCGTTTCTGAGATAGCTCTTATACTAGCCTCCATCTCACCAAACACTGCATCAATCTTGACAGAAGCTTGAGGGAATTCCTGTTTAAGATAATCTACCATCTCCCCAAAAGTTTCTCGAAATTCCTCTTTGACAATCTTCATACTCTCTTTTAGGGGACTAACAATTCCTTCTTTAAAACCATGCTTGAATTTTTCTCCAAGGCCAAGCTCCCAGATATCTGCTGTCTTAAAAAACTCTTCCATAAACTCTTTATTAAAATCTTTTGCAGCCTGTGTCAACCTCTGTAAATCAGTAGAACCCTTAGCGGCGAAATCCTTAAAAGCACGCCTTATAACAGTTGGTACCATTAGAAGGGTTTGCAGGAGCTTGTAATTCCAATTTATTAAAGCTACATACTTATCAATAACCGCACTAATAGCACCCTTAATTTTTGTCTTCCATGTCTCTATCAGTTCCGTACTGAATAATACATCTAGAGTTCTTCTCAAAAGCATAGCAACAACAAGTAAACTACCTATGATAACCGTTACTTTAAGAAATACCCCACCAGCAAACATTACTAGCCCAGCTAGTTTCTTCCAGCCAAACATAGCTGAAATTAAGAAGCCTTTCATAATTAAAAATACACCCGAGAGTGCAAGGCTGAATGCAATAAAGGCAGTCGTTAATAATATAAGTCTCTTTTCCCCGGCGGATAGCTCATCAAACTTTTGTATAAATCCAGTTAATGTTTCAAGAACTCTAGAGGCAGCAGGTTCTAAAAGACTACCAAACACTATAGCTAGGGCCTGTACATTGTTAGTAAAGACTTTCCACCTAGCTAAGAGTGTAGACATCTGCTTATCATACATCTCAAAGGCTTTGGTACCAGTAGAAATTCTTTCTACAAGTTTCTCAAACTCGCCAGACTGTTTAGCTAAGACTAAAGCTGCAACAGCGGCTCTCATTCTAACAAGAGTAGATGCATCAGCCACATCTTCCAGTGCAAATTTTAAAGTGTTTAAAACGGCTGGCAATCCCCTGGCCTTTATGTTCATATCAGAGAACTGTACATTCAAATCACTAGCTGATTGCAATAAAGCTCTCTGGGCAGCTGTGGGGTCTTTCATTGCCCTACCAAGACGAACCATAATATTTCTAAACTGTCTACCAGCTCTACCAGCAGTAATACCTACGTTAGCAAGCATACCAAGAGCAGCGACTGTTTCTTCAAGGGATACACCCATACTCTTAGCAGCAGCACCAGCGTATGAGAGCCCTTTCTGTAAGTCTGTTATTTTAGCTAGCGTGTAAGCGGAGCCTGCGGCAAGAGCATTAATTACTCTGTTGGAGTCATCTGCGCTAAGATTAAACTGCCTAATGGTTCTTGTGGTAGTTTCTACAGATTGCTCAAGTGTAACACCCTGTCTCCAAAAAGCTGTGGTTAATATAATAGATGCTTCAAGTACTTTATTATAGGCATCAAAACCGTGAGAGGCAATGATACCAGTTCTTGCAAGAGCAACACCAGCTTTAGTAATTTCGGTGGCTGAAAATATAGATACCTTGGAAAGCTCCCTCATACCCTCTCCAAGATTCCTCATCTGTTCATCTGTTAACCCAGCGAGAGCTTGTATGTCTATTAAGTTAGCTTGAAACTCCCCAAATACCTTTAAACTTTTTATCCCCATTACCGTAAGAGCAGCTGACACAGCCACCATAGCATAGCCCATACGCGTGAGCATCATACCAGCATAATAAGATTGTCTGCCCATACCCCTCATTTGCTTGCCAGCCTTTTGAGA
>Ga0255055_10002641_pt1 | contig 12485 bp, 10 predicted proteins | sample JV7_2_27_MG_FD_188633 | JGI IMG/M metagenome (GOLD analysis project Ga0255055, IMG submission 188633) | Seawater microbial communities from Jervis Inlet, British Columbia, Canada - JV7_2_27 | ecosystem: Environmental > Aquatic > Marine > Inlet | place: Canada: British Columbia | collected...
AAGGGACAGCTCTGCGAGCTCGACCAGATGCTCAAGGAGTACTACCAGCTGCGAGGCTGGGAGAACGGCGTGGTGCCGCAGTCGAGGCTCGACGAGCTCGGTATCGTCTAGCCTCCGCCGACGGCGGGGAAGATGTCGACCTCCTGGTCGTCGCGGAGCTTCGTCTCCAGGCCATCCGGCAGGTGAAAAGCGCTGCGGCCATCGACGAATACCTGGACGCTGCGGGAGAGCTTCCCATCGGGGTCGAGCAGCTTTTCCGCCAGCGGTGGGCAGCGCTCGATCAGCCGATCCAGCAACTCCTGGATGCTGGATCCCTCCGGCAGGTCGATCGCGAGCGTCTTCGCGCCGACGATGGCGCGAATCGTGGCGTAAAAGGAGACCTTCACGTCGTTACCCGCGCGCGAAGAGATTGTACTTGAGAATGCAGTAGAGGGCCCGGACGCCGTCCCTCCAACCGATCTTCTTTCCTTCCTCGTAGGTGCGTCCGTAGTAGGAGATCGGAACCTCGTAAATCCGCCAGTTGCCCTTGGCCACCTTGGCCGTGATCTCGGGCTCGAAGCCGAAGCGCTCCTCTTGGATCCGGATCGATTCCAGGACCTCGCGGCGAAACGCCTTGTAACAGACTTCGATGTCGGTGAGGTTCAGATTGGTGAGTAGATTGCTGAGGGTGGTGAACATCCGGTTGGCCAGATAGTGCCTGTAGTACAGGACGCGGTGCGGTCCCCGAGAGAGAAAACGGCTTCCGAACACCACGTCCGCGATGTCGTCGAGGATCAACTCGATCAGCGATGGGATCTCCCGGGGGTCGTACTCGAGGTCGGCGTCCTGCACGATCACGATGTCACCGCTGGCACGGGCAAAGCCGGTGCGGAGCGCCGCTCCCTTGCCTGCGTTCTTCTCGTGCCGGAGAAAGACGAGGTTGCCGTGTCGCGACGAGAGCGATTGCGCGATGTCCCCGCTTCCATCCTGCGATCCGTCGTCCACGATCACGATCTCCAGCTCACATCCGTAGTCGACCGCCGAGACGCGCTGGATCAGATTCTCCAGCGTGCCGCTCTCGTTGTAGACCGGGATGACGACTGAAAGCTTCATCATTCTTGACCCTTGTCTTCTACTCGGGCGAGTTGCCCGCAAGCCACCTTAGATCTGCGTCGCAGCGTCGGCCCTCCCAGCCTCGGATAGCTCCTCGACGCGCTGGCGCAGGAGGGCCAGATCCTGGGCGAGTCGACGAATCTGGGTGCCGGCCTGCGAGAGCCGCACGGCGTAGTTGAGGCAGATCGCCAGCAGGAAGAACTCCCCGAGAAAGAAGACAGTGGAGCTGATCGTCCACGCTCCGATGATCCTTGCGATTCCGCGCAGGACGTCCAGATTGAGCCCGACCAGGAAGAGCCCGAACGCCACGCCCATCCAGATCGGGGTGTACTCCGCTCGTAGCGTTCGCCTTCGCACCAGCCACATCACGATGCAGACGAGGCTGAAGCTCAGGACCAGCGCCAGGAGTCGCGCCGCCGCGGATTCCGGGGCCCCCAGGAAGAGTTCTCGAAGCTCTGCGAGTCTTTCCGTGTCGCTCATCTTCTTCCCCTTCGCTATCGGCCGCGGCGGAAGCCCTGGAAGCGATCCGATCGACCGCTCACGGCCTCCTGCCGTCGCTCGAAGCCGCCCACATGGACACCAGCATCTTGTACACGTAGTAGAAGGTCCGGATCCCACCGTGGAGCTGCGATTCGCGCAGCCCGGAACGCATCACCGAGACGCACTCTCGGACGCGCAGCCCGTGACGCGAAGCCATGACCAGGACGTCGACGTCCGGATAGTCGTGAGGGAAGAAATCCCGCACGTAGAGCTCCATGGTCGCTCTGTTCATCGCCTGGAAGCCGGAGGTCGGGTCGGTGACGTTCACTCCGGAGAGGCGCCCCAGGACTTCGAAGAGCTTGCGCCCGGCCGTTCGAGCCCACCCCATCCGGTAGCCCGTGACTTCGAGAAAGCGGGAAGCGATCACCAGGTCGCATTCGCCCCTGCGGATCGGTTCGACCATGGCCGGAATCTGGCTCGGGTCGTGTTGTCCATCGGCATCCATCTGCACCAGAAGATCGGCCCCGTGCTCGAGCGCGTACATGTATCCCGTCTGGATCGCGGCCCCGTAGCCCATGTTGAAGGGATGTCGGATCACCCGAGCGCCGAGTGCGGCGGCGGTCCGGGCCGTGTCGTCCGTGGAGCCGTCGTCGACCACCACGATTTCGGCTTCCAGCTCCGCATCCTCGATGGCCTCGAAGACGTGGGGGAGGCTCCTCGCCTCGTTGAGAGCGGGAATGATCAGGTACATCGCTGCCACGCGATGGTGATATAGCAGTTCCGGAGCCTGAAGCGCATGGTGAAAGCCAGTCTGCGAATTACCGCGCCAGGGGGCACCGCGTAGTAGCACATCATCGGGGGATTCCAGCCTCTGAGTCGCGTTGCCAGATGACAAAAGACGCCCACGGAGGCTTGGTTTCCCACAGCGGTCTTCGCGCCCACATTCTGCGCACCGCTTCGCCCTTCACGAAGGCGACGCTTCCGTCCGGTCTGAACGGGGTCGCTGCCACCAGGCGGTACGAGCTCTCCACCAGCTCCCGCAGACCGTTCCGAAGAGTCCGGGGCGTGTCCGGCTGCTCGAGCAGGGAGCTGGCGAGAAAGACGCCGACGATGAACTTGGGTCGCGAGGCGCGGATCTCGTCCAGGGCCTCCCGCTGCCGCTCGCGAACCCCTTTGACGTCGAACATCAACGGGTAGACGAACATGTAGCGGCTCGCACTCCGACGCTGAGCGTAGAAGAGCAGCTGCGGCTCCGAGCCGAATATGAAGATCCGGTCCGAGGGCTCGGAGTTCTCCCTGAGGTAGCTTCCGACCAACGGTGATTCTGCGAAGGGGTTGTTTCCGTAGATGCGGGCGCATTTCTCTTCCGCGCTGCCAGTGAGATAGTACCAGGGGGAGGTCAGCACCGCGGCGATCACGATGCCCGCCGCCAGGGCGACGCGGAGCCAGCCCGGGCGCCCGAAACGACCGAGCCGCCGCAGGCCTGCGTCGATTCCCGCCGCGGCAAGCAAGGCCAGCGGCGGGGCCGCGAAGAGGAAGTAGTGCCTCCGGAGATATCCCCCGGCTGCGATCGCGAGCAGGGCGGCGAGCAGCCAGACCGTGCACCAGAACCTCCCGCGGGATCGCGACGCAGCGACCGTTCCCCCATTCGGCCACCGAGACAGTGGCGCCAGGGCGGCGAACAGGTAGACGAGCCACAGTGATGGCAGGGTCGCGCGAAGCTGGGGCCAGAGAACCCACTGGTAGCTGGCAACCGACGCGTGGGCTGCGTACGACAAGTTGAAGCGAATCAGCGCATCCCAAAGCGCATCGAAGGCACCCGTCAGAACGAAATAGACCACGATGGGAAGGATCACCGCGGCCGCGCCGAGAAATAGGGCGAAAAGGTGCGCCGGAAGTCGCTTCGCCTTCGAGGCGATCAGTAGGAGCGGAACGATCACCATCGGGGCCGCCACATGCTTGAAGGCGACCGCTGCTGCACCGGTCGCCCCCGCGACAACGCTCCAGCGCCAGGCCTGATTCTCGGAGGCTCGAAGGGCGGCTGCCATGCAGGCGGTGAGCGGCAGAAGAGCGAAGAGCTCCGTGTTGGCCGCATTGCCGACTAGAGCATGGTCGACGGTGAGCAGTACCATCAGGAGGCCCGCTGCGACGGCGGCGGGTGCGGAGAGCCAGGCGCGACCCAGGTGCACCACGAGGGCCAGGGTCCCGAGCGTCCACAGCTGGGCGCCCCAGTGAATCGCCGCGGGACTCGATCCGAGCGTGCCGAGAATCAGCGCATACACCCCGAACACCGCCGGGGGCTTCTGATCGAAGCTGTCGCGGTAGGGAACTTCCCCGAGGAGCCAGCGCTGTGCGATGTAGGCGTACTCCCCCTCGTCGCGCTCGAGGGGAATGTCAGCGACGAGCATCCGGAGCAGCAACGCGACGGCGAACACGAGCGACAACCCGAGAAGCGGGTGTCTCCACGCCTCTCCGAAGCCGACCAGTTGCTCCCCCTGGTGTCGCCGCGTTGGGCGCTCCAGGGGTCCGTTCGTCTCCGGAGCGCTCACGGGAACACCCGCAACAAATCGTGAGCCGTCCCACGCCCCAGGCTCCTGATCAGGTCGAATTCGAGCCGTGGGCGGTTGTCGGTGAGGATCGGCGCCGTCGAGTAGTGCTCGCGGGCGAGGGGAAGCTCCGCGAGCAGTGATGCGGTGTCCACCTGCTCCCAAGGATACTCGAATACGTCCCGACGGACGGCGGGGTTCTCGAGCGCCTCGGGGACGTCCGCCGAACCGATCTCAATGGGTTCCGAGGAGCCGAGCAGGTGCACCCCCAATCCCCGGGCACCCCGCAGAAGCTTCGCGTGTGGGAATACGTCGAGGAAGGTAGCCACCAGCATCCGGAAGGTCTGAACGTCGCGGACGCCATTCGAGGGATGCACCGCGGGAATCCAGTGTGCGGCGATCCCGCCGGGCCTCAAATGATCCCGCATCAGCTCGAGGAATTCGCGCGAATAGAGATGGGTGACTCCTGCGCTATCGATGGGAGGCGGAGGATCCACCGTGATCACGTCGTACTTCTTGGGCGTGAGCAGCAGGAAGTTGCGCCCGTCGGCGATGATGACTCTCCCGCGCGGATTGTCGCGCACGGCCGCCGCGTCCGCGTAGAACGCCCCAAAGGCGTCGACGACGCCGGGCACCAACTCGACCACGTCGACGCGACCGCCGTGGGTGAGTGCGGAGCGGAAGGTGGTCCCCATGCCCATACAGACCACCAGCGTCTCTTTCGCCTTCCCGTGGACGATGATCGGGATGTGTGCCATCGCCTTGGTCGCAAAAACCTTGGCGGTCATCCCCCTGCCGTTCACCAGCAAGAGCGCCGATGGACCGGGACGACGCGGATCGACCAGCACCGAGGTGATTCCCTGCAGGCCGGGCTCGTGGCGCACGACTTCCAGGTTGCCCCTGCGCTCTTTGAACACATCGATGAAAAGATCTGGCGCTCCGAGTGCCCAGGCCGACCACGCCGCGATCCCAAGCGCGAACGCCACCGTCGGGACCGCGGAGCGCGCGTGTCTCGCCCAGCCGATCGCCCAGGTAGAGTAGAGGGACAGCACCACGAAGAGCAGCGCGAGGACGTAGATCGCGTGGAAGTGCAAGAAGCAGCCGGCCAGGACGAACCCGCCGAGCAGCGAGCCTCCGATGGCCCCTACGGTGTTCCAGGCGTAGGCGCGCGCGACTGGCTCGCCCTGGTCCCCCTCTTCGCCTCCGATGATTCGAGTGACGAGCGGAAACAGTGCACCGCTCAGATAGGCTGGAGGAACCATGAGCACGAGCACGACGATCCCGAAGCAGGCGGTCGCGAGCGCGACGCCCGTACGCGAGCCCCCGGAGTTCGCCAGGAGGAGATCATGGAGCCGATACATCCAGGGGATAGATTCGATCGCCAGAGCGTGCCAGGCTCCCGCAGCCACGATCACGGGGGGAATCAAGAAGGCGGGGTCGGCAAGGCGCCGGACCAGACCGGCGAACGTCCAGCTTCCGAGCGCGATCCCGACCAGGTAGACGATCAGAATGGCGCTGAACGCGTAGGTCGAATTCCCGAGCAGCAGGGTGAGCGCACGCGTCCAGACGACCTCGCCGGCCAACGCCAGGCCCCCGCTCGCCGCGAACAAGGCCAGCAGCGGCACCGCGCTCCGCGGCACGCCCGACGGCTGAGTCTGCGTCGGCGAGGCGGGCGGGGCATGGTGCCGCTTGGCCAGGTAGAAGCCGATCCCCATCACGACGAAGTTGAAGAGAGCAGCGAGCGTTACGCTCCGATGGATGCCCATGATCTCGACCAGCACGAATCCGGCCGCGAAGGCGCCGAGTGCGGCCCCGAACGTATTGGCGCCGTACAGGCGTCCCGCGTTCCAATCCTCGTGCTGCATGCGCATCCGGTACGCGTACTCCGTGGTGAGGGGGAGTGTCGCTCCCATCATCGTGGTCGGAATCAGCAAGAGGATGAATGCGATGGCGCTGCGAACGGCCGTGAGCGTGGCGAGGCTCGTCTCCTCGGTGAAGAACAAGGGATAGAGTGCGTCCAGTCCGCGGAGCAGGCTGGATAGCAGCAGGGCGTACGCCCCGATGCAACCCTCGAAAACCGCGTACAGGTACATCGGGTTCCCGCGCTTCACGAGGACCCGTCCGGCCAGAACGGAGCCCGCGGCCAGTCCCGCCATGAACGCGCCGAGCACGACGGAGGTGGATATCGTGGTGTTGCCGAAGACGAGCCCGAACTGACGGGCCCAGATGACCTCGTAGATGAGTCCCGACGCTCCGGAGAGCGTGAATAGCGCCAGGATCGGCCTGCGCGACGGAGTGAAGGGTCGGTCGCTCAAGATGCTGGAGGTCCCTCGGAACCACCCCGATGTTTCGGCAGCGAAGCGCCTGCTCTTTCGATCGAAGCGGCGACAAATCTGGCGATCTCGGTAGCTAGCATGTCGTTTCCCCGCTGGTTGTAGTGACAGCAGGGGTCGACATAGATCTCACCCGTCTCGGCTTCGAAGATCCGGGTGAGGTCGCGAAACGGCACTCCGAGCTGCTTCAACCCCTCACCAGCGGCGATCAGCAGAGGGTAGCCCTGCTCCGCAGCACGGCGGTGGGCGAAGTCCGGCGGCCACGCGATGCGTCGCTCCCTCGCGTCGAGCAGCTTGGACCCCCCGACGTACTGGTTGGGCTGCAGGACGTGCACGTAGACGCTTCCGTTCGAGCGGCAGATCTTCCACATCTGGATCGAGGAACGATTCCACAGCTCGGTGGACTCGACCAGGACCTCCTCGGTCGCTCGCGTGTTCGAAGGGTGACGACCTGTCTGCGACGGAGGCAGGAGATCCCGCAGCCGTTCTTCCAGCGCCAACAGCTCGGAACGGAGTCCCGCGTGAAGGCGGTCCCAGAGGATCAAGCAGACGCTGCTGTGTCGAAACGGGTCGCGAGAGAAGAAGCCGCGCGTGCGCTCGATCTGCCGGCGTTTTTCCGACATCCAGGCCAGAAGCATCGCGCTGCGATCGTCGGCGATCTGGGCTGTGTAGAGCTGCCAGCTTCGGGGAAGCGAGACTGGAAGTCCCGCCGGAACGTTTTCCGCAAATGGCAGGGCGATCTCGTTGAAGCCATCGAGGTTGATCACCACGTCGAACGAAGCACCGAGCGAGAGGAAGTACTCGAGCGCCAGGAGCTGCTGTGGCTGCTTCATCCCGCCCAGGGCGAGGCACAGGATCCGAATCCGTCTGTCGGCCAGCAGCGGCGATTTGCGAAGCTCGGTGCGAAGCACCTCGGATGACCGCAAGTACAGGTCCGTTGCCACGGAGCCGCCCGTGATGACGACAGTGACGGTTTCCGCATCACCAGTCTCGAGCGGCGACGGACCGAAGAATCCGTATTCGTTGACAGGCTCTTCTACCACGCGAGAGCTGAAGACGTGGCGCTGGACATCCGGGTTGCGCACGAAGCCGAGGTAGGGATGAAGGATGTGCTGCCGCAGGAACTCGGGGGGACGCGGCTCGCCGGGGGTCTGCGGGCCTGCCACGGATCTTGCCGGAGGATCCAGGCTCGCCTGGATTTCCGAGCGCGACGGGAGCGTGGCGATCGAGCAGCGCAGCAGAACCCACGCGGCCAGCTCCGCCAGCGCGATCGTGAGCACCAGGAATGTCACCGTGGCCGCCGTGCCGCGCAACGCGGTCTGGACCCGCATGAGGCAATCGTCTCCGGAAAGGTCCGGTCAAGTGTACTCGGACCGCGCCTTCTTGCACGTGACAGGGCTCGCGCGACGGGTCCCACCCTCCCGGCCGGGGGAGACAACGCCTTCCATGCCACCACCCGGATTGTCCCAGGCGAAGGTCGGCCGGAGCCCCGCCCTCGGCTCGACCCCGGAGACTCTTCCTTCCCATCCATCCATTCCATCCATTCCGACAGGGATGGGAGTCGGATTGTGATAAGAGTGGATGCCGGGTAAGTTGAGCACCTGCTCCACCCCACGGGCCGTTCGCGTCGACCGCACCGGCCAAGTGGCGGGCCGGAGCTAGATCGAGCAGAACGAGCAGAGGATGGAACGATGATGCCTACGAACCGTCCGCCGCTGGCGGGTGTCCGGGTGATCGAGAGCTCGCTACTGGGTCCGGGCGCGATCGGCGCCCACCTGGGCGATCTCGGTGCCGAGGTGATCAAGGTGGAGTCCCCCTCGGGCGACTACATCCGTCAGATGACCTGGCCGATCATCGAAGGCACGTCGCTTCTCCACCTCCACGTCAACCGGGGCAAGAGGAGCGTCGCTCTCGATCTGCGCAAGCCGGAGGGCGCTCAGATCTATCGCGACCTCGCCAAGGACGCGGACGTGGTGATCGAGGCGATGCGCCCCGGCTCGCTGGCCAAGCGGGGTCTGGGCTACGAGGAGCTGCGGACACTGAATCCGAGGATCGTGTTCTGCAACATCTCCGGATACGGAATGACTGGTCCTTATAAGGATCTTCCCTCCCACGGCATCGCCTTCGACACCTGGGGGGGAATCGTCAATCCCGCCTACGACGAGGAGGGCTTCTGCTACATCCCGGAACACGCGTCGATCGGGATGCACGCGGGTCCGCTGTTCGGTGCCCTGGGGATTCTCGCCGCCGTGATCCGGGCCCGCGAGAGCGGCGAGGGCTGCATGCTGGAGATCGGCCAGTCCGATGCCGCCGCCTACATGGACTGGTATCGCAGCGAGAGCTGGAAGGCCTACGAGCGCCCCGAGTCCGAGGTCACGGGCAACAAGGCCGACGACTACGTGCGCCGCGCCCCCGGAACGGCGGGAATGAAGGAAGGCGTGCGCTACCAGATGTACGACTCGGCGGACGGTCACGTGCTGTTCATGTGCTCCGAGCAGGCGTTCTGGAAGAACTTCTGCGAGAGCGTGGGGCGGACCGAGCTGTTCGAGCGGTGGCCGGGATCGAAGTTCGCCGACCACGCCCGGGGCAACCGCGAGCTCCAGCGCGAGCTGCGCGAGATCTTCAAGACCAAGACCTCGGCGGAGTGGATCGAGGCGGGCAACGTCCACAACTACCCGATCGCACCGGTGAACTCGCCCAAGACGATCGCTGACGACGCGCAGTTTCAGGACCGATTCCCCTGGTACCCGGCTTCGAGACACGGCGCCGAGATGCTCCCCTTCCCGGTGAAGTACCGGGGTGAAGAGCTTCCCGAGCCTCGGATGGCCCCGACCGTCGGCGAACACAGCGAAGAGGTTCTCCGCGAGGTGCTGGGCTACGACGCCGAGAAGATCGCGGCCCTCCGCGAGGCCGGCGTCTTCGGCTGACGGCCTCGGGTGTCACCGACCCCCCGGGTCAGTCCGTCCTAGGCCCTGAGTGAAGGAGGCGAGGCATGACGATGCAGCAAACCCCTCTGCTTCTGTGGCGTCTCCTGGATCGCGGTGCCTGGATTGCTCCCGACGAGGAGGTGGTCACTCTTACCTCCGAGGGAGTCCATCGCCAGAGCTACAGGGACACCCGCGCCCGCGCCTGCCGTCTGGCAAACGCCCTCGCCAGCCACGGCATCGCGCGTGGGGACCGGGTCGCCTCCTTCATGTGGAACAACCACCGCCACCTGGAGATGTACCAGGCGCTTCCCTCCATGGGAGCGGTCCTCCACACCCTCAACATCCGGCTCTCGCCGCGGCATCTGGAGTACATCATCAACCACGCGGAAGATCGCGTGATCGTCGTCGACGAGGATCTGCTTCCGCTCCTCGAACTCCTCGCGGACCGGCTTCCCAGCGTCGAGTTCTTCGTGGTGTGCTCGGCGAGGGGAGGCGCGCAGGGGAAGGGTGGATGGAAGACCGCGCTCCGGGACTGCGTCGATTACGAGGCCTTCATCGAGGGGCACCCCGAAGACTACGACTGGCCGGAGTTGGACGAGAACGCCCCTCTCGGCCTCTGCTACACCAGCGGGACCACCGGAAACCCCAAGGGTGTCATGTACACCCACCGCTCCACCTATCTCCATACGCTCACCGAGGCGATGACCGATGCCATCGGACTCTCGGGGAGGGACAGCGCGTGCGGCATCGTTCCCATGTTTCACGCCATGGGCTGGGGCCTTCCCTTCACCGCCATGATGCTCGGTGCCAAGCAGGTGATGCCTCACCGCTTTCTCGACGCCGCCAGCCTGCTGGATCTCTTCGAGTCCGAGCAGGTGACGATCTCCGCCGGAGTTCCCACCATCTGGCAGAGTGTGCGCAGCGCCATCGAGGCCGAGCCGGATCGCTGGGATCTCTCGAAGCTGCGGCACCTCACCTGCGGTGGATCGGCGCCACCTCTCTCGCTGATCCGCTGGTACTGGGAGACTCTCGGCATCGAGATGATCCAGGCATGGGGAATGACCGAGACCAACCCCCTGGGTACGCTCACCCGCATGGTCGCCAAGCGCTCCCACCACCGTCTCACCGAGGAGCAGCAGATGGAGAACGTCGGGAAGGCGGGGCTCCTCATGCCCGGGCTCGAGATGAAGATCGTCGACGAGTCGTTCGAGCCGGTTCCGCACGACGGCGTCTCCTTGGGAGAGCTTCTGGTCCGAGGACCGTGGGTGTGCTCCGAGTACTACAAGGACCCGCAGCCCGACAAGTTTCACGACGGCTGGTTGATGACCGGCGACGTGGCCAAGATCGACCCGGAGCAGTACCTGATCATCGCCGACCGATCCAAGGACCTGGTGAAGTCCGGGGGTGAGTGGATCTCCTCGGTGGATCTCGAGAACCACATCGTCGCGATGGGGGGTATCGCCATGGCGGCGGTCGTCGCACAGCCCCACCCCAGATGGGACGAGCGCCCCGTGGCTCTCGTGGTGCTCTCCGAGGGCAGTGCGGTAACAGCCGAGGCGGTGACCGCCCACTGCGCCCAGGCCTTCGCGAAGTGGCAGCTTCCCGACGACGTCCTCTTCCGCGAGGCGCTTCCTCTCACCTCGACGGGCAAGATCGACAAGAGGGCCCTTCGCGCCGAGCTCGCTGCGGAAGGCTACAGCCTGCCGGAGCTGCGCGGCTGATCCGAGTCAGGCCGGCGCTCGCCGATCGCCGCCGCGTCGCTGGAGAATCTGCAATGGCAAGCACCGTACGCCGAAAGCTGACTCCCGTTCCCTTCGCGAGGGTCGAAGTCGACGACGTCTTCTGGGCGCCGCGCATCGAGGCCAACCGGGTCGCGAGCATCCCCATCGCGTACCGGCACTGCGCAGAGACCGGTCGCATCGACGCGTGGAAGCTGGATTGGAGGGAGGGAAGGGAACCGGTGCCGCATCCCTACTGGGACTCGGACGTGGCCAAGTGGATCGAGGCGGCCGCCTACAGTCTCGCCACGCATCCGGACCCCGATCTCGAGCGAAGAGTCGATTCGGTCGTCGGCATGATCGCAGCGGCGCAGCAGCCGGACGGATACCTGAACACCTATTTCACCGTTGTCGCACCCGAGAGACGCTGGGCGAACCTCGGCATGTGGCACGAGCTCTACTGCGCCGGGCACCTGATCGAGGCGGCGGTCGCCTACCACGAGGCGACCGGCAAGAGCGAGTTCCTGGACGTGGTCTGCAGATACGCCGACCACATCGATTCGGTCTTCGGGCCCGGCAAGCGGGACGGCTGTCCCGGCCATCAGGAGATCGAGCTGGCGCTGATCAAGCTCCACCGCGCGACGGGGGAGCGGCGCTACCTGGAGCTGGCTCGCTTCTTCCTCGATCAGCGCGGGAGCAGGCCCTCGTTCTTCCAGCGGGAGATGGAGGCGCTGGATCCCGAGGAAAGCCGCCTGAACCGCCACTTCTTCGGAGAGGGGGAGAGCTTCCACACCGAGTACTGCCAGGACCACCTGCCGGTGCGCGAGCAGAGTGAGGTCGTCGGACACGCGGTCCGGGCGATGTACATGTACTGCGCCATGGCCGACGTGGCCGCAGAGACGGGCGACGCCGCCCTGGTGCGGGCCTGCAAGCGGCTGTGGAGGAGTGTCTGCGAGAGGCGGATGTACGTGACAGGTGGGATCGGGCCCTCGTCGCACAACGAGGGTTTCACCGCCGACTACGATCTGCCCAATGCGTCGGCCTACGCCGAGACCTGCGCCGCGATCGGGCTGGTGTTCTGGAACCACCGCCTCCTCCAGCTGGAGTGCGACGGGCGCTACGCCGATGCCATGGAGCGCGCGCTCTACAACGGGGCGGTGAGCGGCGTGTCCCTGGATGGAAGGAGCTTCTTCTACGTGAATCCACTGGAAAGCCGCGGGGACGTCCACCGGCAGCCCTGGTTCGCCTGCTCCTGCTGCCCCCCGAACATCGCCCGCCTCGTCGCCTCCTTTGGCCAGTACGTGTACTCCGAGAGCCGATCCGAGGCTTGCGTTCACCTCTACGTGCAAGGGAAGGGGGAGCTGGATCTCGGCGGGCGCAAGGTCGTCA
>Ga0255055_10002642_pt1 | contig 12484 bp, 14 predicted proteins | sample JV7_2_27_MG_FD_188633 | JGI IMG/M metagenome (GOLD analysis project Ga0255055, IMG submission 188633) | Seawater microbial communities from Jervis Inlet, British Columbia, Canada - JV7_2_27 | ecosystem: Environmental > Aquatic > Marine > Inlet | place: Canada: British Columbia | collected...
ACGTCAAGCGGACGATAGCCTTCGTATAGATGAAACCGGCCTTGCATGGCAATAACCGGGCACCCCTTCATATCGCCGGCAAGCATGCGGCCGATATGGGTTTGAACTGTTGAGATGGGAAAATGCGGAATATCTTGATATTTAATGGTCGTGTCGATCGCCATCGATTCGGCACTTTCACCCAGGCCGGTACCGGTTAACAAACCGATATATGGCACCTGTTTTATCTTGCCTTTGATAAAATCAGTAGTTTCCGCCAACCGCTTTTTGATCTTTTGCATGGCTGCCCTCTCAAACGTCTGATTTTTGAGAAAGGCTTATTTTAGTTCACCAAATTGCATCAGTCAAGGCGGCCGGTATCAGGTGTCAAAACAAGATGTTCTAATTGACATTTTTAATACGCTGTGGCATACAAGCACCCTTATACACTTGACCCCACCCAGGATTTTTATGTGTAATCTATGGCACGTTTTTGATAATTGTTTACGATTCGGCTCAATCGTATCCGTCATAAACGCGAGCAAACGAGGGAGATCTGTAAATGGCACCTGACGCCCATCCTGAACATTCCGATATTACAAATGAAATGTGGCCTAAGATTGATGAGATCATCGACGACAACAAAGACATTCCAGGCTCGATTATTGGTGTTTTGCGGGAATGCCAGGATGTCGTCGGATGGCTGCCGGTTGAGTTGATTGACTATATCAGCGACGGCCTCAATCTTCCCCGCAGCGAGGTTTTTGGAATTGCTTCCTTTTATTCACTTTTTTACCTGACACCCAAAGGCCGGCATTTGATCAAGGTATGCATGGGCACCGCCTGCTATGTGAAGGGCATTAAAGAAGTTATCAGCCGTATCGGCAACGAATACCAGGTGAAAGAAGGATGCACCACCGAAGATCGGCGTTTTTCTCTGGAAGCAGTTCGATGTCTGGGGGCCTGCGGACTGGCGCCTGTGGTGGTGGTGGATCAGGATACTTTCGGCGCTGTCAAAGCCGACAAAGTCATTGAAACCCTTAATAAGTACGAATAGAGAACGTTTTAAGCAACATGAAATCCTTAAATAGTCAATTGACAATCGAAAATAGTCAGTCTTTACGTGCAGGAGTCCAGCATGAATAAGGTAAGAACTCAGTTGATGTTGTGCGGCGGTACAGGCTGTCAAGCGAGTGAGAGTGGCGTGTTTCAGGAAGCGCTTCAAAAAGAGCTGGAACGTGGAGAGCTTTCTGATGAAATTAAAATTATTGAAACCGGCTGCAACGGTTTTTGCGCTGTCGGGCCGGTTATGCTGGTCCAGCCCGAAGGTATCTTTTATCAAAAGCTTAAGCCCAAAGACGTTCCTCACCTCGTCGAGGAGCATTTTCTCAAAGGCCGTCCTGTAAAAAAACTATTGTACGTCGAACCGGCCTCTAAAGAAACCATTCCCAATATGAACGAAATCCCGTTTTTCAAGCACCAGATGTTCTGGGCGATGCGCAACAAAGGGGCCATCGATCCGGAGGTCATCGATGAGTACATTGCCAGAGACGGTTATTTCGGAGCAGCCAAAGCCTTGCAGGAGATGAGCCCGGAACAGATTATTAATGAGGTAAAAATATCGGGTTTAAGAGGGCGCGGCGGAGCCGGTTTTCCGACCGGATTGAAATGGGAATTTGCCGGTAAAAGCCCCAGCGAAATCAAATATGTTTTATGCAATGCGGACGAAGGCGACCCGGGTGCTTTCATGGATCGGAGCATATTGGAGGCTGACCCGCATGCTGTTTTGGAAGGCATGCTGATTGCCGCCCGAGCGATCAATGCCCATCAGGGATACATTTACGCACGAACAGAATATCCGCTGGCCATCAGAAGATTGGGAATTGCCATTAAACAGGCCCGAGAGTACGGGCTGCTGGGAACAGATATTCTGGGGACCGGATTTGACTTTGACATTGACATTTATCAGGGCGCCGGTGCGTTTGTTTGCGGCGAAGAGACCGCGTTGATGAGATCGATTGAGGGCAAACGCGGCATGCCGCGCCCGCGCCCGCCGTTTCCGGCTCATAAGGGGTTATGGGAAAAACCGACTATTTTAAATAATGTCGAAACCCTGGCCAACATTTCGCAGATTATCATGAACGGCGGGAAATGGTATGCCAGTGTCGGTACCGAAAGCAGCAAGGGGACTAAAGTGTTTGCGCTTTCCGGAGATGTCAACAACATCGGATTGGTTGAAGTGCCGATGGGTACCTCCCTGAGAACCATGATTTATGATATCGGCGGGGGGGTCCCGAATAAGAAAAAATTTAAAGCCGTTCAGCTTGGCGGGCCTTCAGGCGGTTGCGTACCCGAAGAACAGCTGGATATCCCCATTGACTATGAGGAAATTGCCAAAGTCGGCGCCATTATGGGTTCCGGCGGGGCCATCGTGATGGACGAAAATACCTGCATGGTCGATATGGCCCGGTTTTTTATGGATTTTGTTCAGGACGAATCCTGTGGCAAATGCACACCCTGCCGAGAAGGGACGCGGCGCCTTTTAGAACTGCTGGAAAAAATTTGTGAAGGCCGGGGAACACCTGAAGATATTGAGACCTTGGAGGAACTTTCAGACACGATTAAAGAGGCGGCTCTTTGCGGTCTGGGTCAGACCGGACCCAATCCGGTACTTTCAACCTTGCGGTATTTTAAGGATGAATATGAGGCCCATGTTTATGACAAACGATGTCCGGCCAAACGGTGCATTGAGCTTTTAAAATTTGAGGTCGAGCCGGAAATGTGCACCAAATGCGGGCTTTGCTTCCGAAGCTGCCCGGTGGAATCCATCACCTGGAAAAAGAAAGAAGTGGCCTATATTGATAAGGAAAAATGCATTAAATGCATGACCTGTTTTGCGAAGTGTAAGTTCGACGCCATATTTTAGATCACTTTAAATTTGAGTTATCGAGGTACTCTAATGGTTGACGCAATTATTTTGATGGGCGGCATGGGATTGGTGATCAGTATCATTTTGGCTATCTCCGCCAAAGTTTTTTACGTATATGTTGACCCCAAAATCTTGGCCATCGAAGAGGAATTGCCCGGTGCCAACTGAGGCGGTTGCGGGCTGCCGGGTTGCAGCGCCAATGCCGATGCCGTTGTGGCCGGTGTTTCGGCACCCAACTCATGTGTGGCCGCCGGGCCGGAAGTGGCCGAAGCCATTGCCCGCATTATGGGCGTTAAAATCGAAGCCGTTGAACCGGACATCGCCTTGCCGGGCTGTTATTTTGGAGTCCAGAAGGCGGATACAAAATATGTTTACAATGGTTTAGATGACTGCCGGGCTCTGGCACTTCTGGGTGGCGGCATGAAAGTATGCACCATCGGATGCCTGGGTCTGGGGACTTGCGCCAGGGCCTGTCCGTTTGATGCGATTTCCATGGGGCCGCAGGGTCTGCCGGTAGTCAGCGAGAATAAATGTACCGGCTGCGGAACTTGCGAACGGGTGTGCCCGAAGCACATCATTAACCTGTCATCGATTACCCGAAAGATTATCCGGGAGTACACCACTGAAGAATGCACCACCCCCTGCCAGCGGGGATGCCCGGCCGGGATTAATATTCGAGAATACATTCATCAAATTTCGCTGGGAAACAATCATCGTGCCGTTCAGGTCATCAAGGAACGCAATCCCTTTCCAGCTGTGATCGGCCGGATTTGCCCTCGGCCATGTGAACTGGAGTGCCGGCGAAATTATATAGATGAGCCGGTTGCCATAAATTTTTTGAAGCGCTACGCTGCAGATTATGAAAAAGAGAGCGGCAACCGCATTCTACCCTATAAGGCTCCGGATACCGGCCGCAAAATTGCGGTTGTCGGCGGCGGCGTGCAAGGTTTGTCGGCCGCGTTTTTTACGGCCCGCCTGGGACACGATACAACAGTGTTTGAAGCCACCTCCAAACTGGGCGGACTGATCAGGAGCGCGATCTCAAAAGATAGACTGCCCGAGGAGATTCTCGACTGGGATATTGAAGGCATCATTGAAATGGGCGTTAAGATTGAAACCCATAAAGCTCTGGGCACGGATTTTTCGGTAGATTCTTTGCTTAAAGAAGGATTTGATGCGGTCTTTTTGGCTTCCGGAGGTTGGGACAGCCGTCTGGCGCGCGGGGCAACTGCTGATACCGAATCAGCGATTCCAGGAACCTATATGCTGGTAGATCTCATGCGGTTCGGAACCCGGCAGTCGGGGGCCGTTCCCGTTGAATCCGATGTTGTGATTGCCGGGGGAGGCAACCTGGCACTTGATGCGGCCAAAATCTGCCAGGAGCTGAGAGCCAAAACGATTACCGTTTTGTTCCGTGAGAGCTGGGAAAACAGTCCGATCTCGGATGAGGAAGTCGAAAAACGTGGGCTGACAGGCGTGAATGTGATTTATAATGCAGCCATAAACCGCCTTTCCGGAGAGGCTGATCGGCTCGCGCAGGTGGAGTATATTGAAGCCGATACCCTTAAAAGGACAGTCATACCGGCTCAGACACTGGTGTTTGCCGCCGGCCGATTTCCCGAACTGGTTTTTGTCAGGCCAAAACCGGAAGCTGCTGAATCTGGAGAAGCCGAAGGCGTGGAATCACCACCGGATTTGTCTCTGCGCTGGGAAGGTATTCAGCCTTATAAGCAACCGGCCTTCAAAGATGAGGTCGGCCTGTTCGCTGAAGGTGATGTGCTTGCGGATTATGGCGCAGCCATCAAAGCAATCGGTGCCGGCCGCCGGGCGGCTGCATCAATTCATCAGATTATGCATGGATTATCTCCTAACCTAACGGAGCATGTGATCACCCCGCAATCGGTTCTGCAAAATGTTTATCATGTCGAAAAAGTACAAGCCAGCCAGCGCCAGATCATGCCAATTTGCAGCGGCAAAGAACTGGCGATATGCGGTGAGATCGAAAGGGGCTTTTCAGCAGATATGGCGCAGGAAGAAGCTTCTAGATGTCTGCAATGCGGGTTGATCTGCTATGAGCACACGGAAACCGCAGCGGCTGATGAAAAAGAAGAATCCACATCAAGTGCCAACTAACATGAATTTCAAATTGCTAGCTTTAATCTATTTAATGAGGGGTATAAATTGGCTACCGAACAAGGAGTTGTCCTTCGGACCGATTCTGAAGCTGCCTGGGTAAAAACTATTCGGAGCAGTGCCTGTGAAGGCTGCACCGCAAAGGGGTCCTGCCACTCAATGGGCGGTGGCCAAGAAATGGAAGTTAAAGCACTCAATCCAGCCGGCGCCAGAGAAGGGGACCGGATTGTTTTGAGTTTTGAAACCAGCTCATTGCTAAAAGCCACATTTTTAATCTATGTGTTCCCGATTATCTTTCTGATCGCTGGCGCTGCACTCGGGCAGACGCTGGCCCCCCTCATGGCATTTAATCCCTCGGCTTTAGCTGTCCTGTTGGGATTTGCCTTCTTTTTCATCGCGCTGTTTATCATCAAAGCCCGGGCCAATAAAATGGCAAAACAGAATGCATACCAGCCCAAAATTACAAAAATTATAAAATAGTACGGAAGGTGAAATCTGCTGTGGATTCATTTAAGACTGCCAATTTGGGGCAAACGGGAATCAACGTTGGTCGCCTGGGAGTTTCGGCCAGTTACGGCGCCCCGGCTGAAGCCTTTGAAGAGGCCTTTGAAAAGGGCTGCAACTATTTTTACTGGGGGTCCAAGCGGAAAAACGGGATGCGAAAGGCGATAATCAACATCTGTCGTAAAGGGAAACGGGATGAACTGGTCGTTCTGATTCAAAGTTATTCACGCTCACCCTTCTTGATGGAAGTTTTTTTTAAAAATGCCTTAAAATCCCTCAATATTGATTCTGCAGATGTTCTGCTTTTAGGGTGGCATAAGCGGCGACCGTCGCAACGCATGCTGGATAAATGTCTCGATATGAAGACAAAGGGGCTTTATCGGTATCTGGCGATCTCCAGTCACAATCGTCCCCTTTTTCCACGCTTGGCCCAGGACAATGTTTTCGATATTTTCCATCTTCGTTACAATGCTGCCCATCGGGGAGCTGAAACCGAGGTGTTTGATCAACTTAACGATCAAGAAAAACCCGGAATTGTTTCTTATACAGCAACTCGCTGGGGCCAGTTGTTGAATCCTAAAAAAGTTCCGCGTGGTGAAAAGCCATTATCTGCAAGCGATTGCTATCGGTTTGTTTTATCAAATCCAAATGTCGATATCTGTATGTGTGGACCTCGCGACCGAAGCCAAATGCAGGAGGCCTTACGAAGTCTGGAATTAGGGCCACTTTCCGAAGATGAGTTGGTGTGGGCAAAAAAGATTGGTGATTACGTGCATCAGCGATCAACCAAGTTTTTTTAAACCAGTCAAGTTTTCACCGTTGATTGTTGATCGACGATAAACAAGGTGTGCGAATTGGAATATGAAAACGCAAGGCGCGCGTCATCATTCTTTTTTGGGAAAAAGATCTTCGATTTCAAAATCTTTAATTTTCTGCAGGCAGTTTTCCAGCGCCTCGGCTTCTGTCTCACCGCTGCCCTGGAATTCCTGTCTGGCAACGATGTTTATGAGGTTGGGCACAGCCACGAATTTTCCAGCCAGCGTTCCTGCCTTTGTTTCGTGCACATCGATATAAATTAATCTTTCGTCGCGAATAAGATTATATCTGGCAATCTTTGTCAGAATATCACCTTTTTTTAGTGACAGCATAATGTGGTCCCTATCGTTATTCTCTTTCCATGGTAGTTTTGAGGGGGAAGCCATTTTCGCGGGCGACCTTTGTCGCGAGATTTATTTTCGTTTCGGCCACCTCGTATGGATATCGATAAAACTTAAGGGCTTCCAAGGAGAAAGCAAGTTATCCGGCCCTAAAAAAAAGGCAGATTATCAGCGCTGGACTGGCCGATAAACTGCCTTTTTTGTTGAGCTAATTGAACTAACTAAACAGCAGCCTTCAGTTTCTTGCCGGCTCTAAATTTGACGACATTTTTGGCTTTGATTTTGAGCGGAGCGCCGGTTTGGGGATTGCGTCCCTTACGAGCCTTTTGACGGGCTTTCTGAAAGGTACCAAAACCCACCAGGGTGACTTTCCCGTCCTTTTTCTTCAGAGCTTTGGTAACATTGCTCATAAAAGAATCCAGAACCGCCCCGGCGGCAACTTTGGAAACTTTAGCGTCTTTTGCCATTTTACTAATTAATTCTGCTTTAGTCATTAGAGCCTCCTTCTTTTAAGTTTAAAACGAGATTTTACGGCCTTTTTTTTAGAAAGTGTACAGCAAAAAAAAATGAAAGTCAATAAATAAAAGCCTATTTTTATTGGATTTGCAAGAAGAAATCACTTTAAATACGCTGTTTCCCTAAGTTTGCCGCTTCGCTATATTCAGAATTCTGCGCTCCGGGTTTTTGGAATTGTTTTGAGTGTAGAGTTTGCTTGCCACGATACCGCATTACTCATTGTTCACAGAGTTATAAATATCGCTTTAAAAAAATAGGATTCTATGATAAAAATTTAAACAAAAAGGACAAAAAGGACACTTTTGTGGCAATAAATTATTATTAAGGTTCAATTAAATGACCCAGAAAGTTTACGTAACCAGCAAACAGATGGCGACGTTTTCCTGCCCGCAATGCGCCCGGTCGAAAACAGTCGATGTTTCAAAATATGCCACCCTCGATAAGATGGTAAAGATAAATGTCAAATGCCCATGCGGGCACGCTTACAAAGCGATATTAGAAAAGAGAAAGCAATACCGTAAGGAGACCAATCTTCCGGGAGCATACATTCATTTTATCGACGGTCAACCCCAGAACCGGGGTCTTATGACTGTGAAGGATTTGTCCACATCGGGAATGAAACTTCAGCTGAATGTAAAACAGAACTTTGCGATCGGCGATCATCTGCAAGTTGAGTTTTATCTAAACGATGCTCATCGAACCTTGATCAAAAAAACAGTCATCATCAAAAATCAACGGGAGCAGCTTATCGGTACCGAATTTGCGCCCTTTGAAACCGTGGATAAAGCTTTGGGTTTCTATCTTTTCAGTTAGGAACTAAATCTTTATGAAAATAAGATGCTCATGGGCCAATACTGATCCGCTGTACGTAAAATATCACGATGTCGAATGGGGGGTCCCCCTGCACGATAACCGTCAACTGTTTGAGTTTCTCTTGCTGGATGGATTTCAGGCCGGGTTGAGCTGGATTACCATTTTAAAAAAGCGGTCAAATTTCCGGCAAGCATTTGATCATTTTGATCCTGAAAAAATTGCTGTTTATGATTTACGCAAGGTGAAAGAACTCCTTGCAAATAAGGGGATCGTTAGAAATAAGCTTAAAATTGAAGCGGCTATTCAAAATGCAAGGTCCTTTCTGGCAGTTCAAAAAGAATTTGGAAGTTTTGATAATTATATCTGGCAATTTACAGACGGTAAAACAATAAAGCATGCCTGGAAAACGTTAGCGGAAATTCCCGCTAAGACCGATGAATCGACCGCAATGAGTAATGACCTAAAAAAGAAGGGCTTCAAGTTTGTGGGCCCAACCATTTGTTATGCATTTATGCAGGCAGCCGGAATGGTAAATGATCATCTTATCAACTGCTTTCGCTACAATCAGAACGTTTAAAGCCCTGACGTGCTTTTGCCTTTCCGGCCTATGGCCGCAAATTCAAGCCACCCGCTATGCGGGTGGTCGTTGACTCGGAATTTAAGGTATAAATTCTTTACAAAGACCGATACTGTAAGATCTATCGGGGGGCATTGACCTAAACTCAAGATTTGCACAGAAATTTACGGGTGAGGAAGGAATGTAATATGTCTTATTGTTCATCCTGCGACAGAAACCACAACGTTGGCTTCATCTCCACCCGTTTTGCCGGGACAGACGGCGTATCGTTAGAGACGGCCAAATGGGCAAACGTCTTTGAAAAGGTTGGCTTTACCTGTTTCTACTTCGCAGGCGAACTTGATCGTCCGCCTGAGTATTCATGCCTGATAAAAGAGGCCCATTTCAAGCATCCGGACATCAAAGATATTTATCGTAACTGCTTCGGCGCCAACGTGCGGGGCCGTTTTGTGACCCGCAAAATCTATGAGGTGAAACAGAAATTAAAGGATCGCCTATACAAGTTTATAGATAAGTTTGACCTTGATCTCTTGGTGCCCGAAAATGCGTTGACCATACCTTTAAATATTCCGTTGGGTATTGCGCTTACCGAAGTGATTTCTGAGACGGGCATGCCCACCATTGCCCACCATCATGATTTTTTCTGGGAAAGACAGCATTTCATGATCAATGCCTGCTGGGAATATCTGAATATGGCGTTTCCGCCGCACTTGCCGGCGATTCAGCATGTGGTGATCAACTCATCCGCCAGCAATCAATTGAGTCTGCGAACCGGTATTTCATCCACGACTATACCCAATGTAATGGATTTTGATAATCCGCCTCCGGTGTCCGGCGATTTTGAGTCGTGCGTATTGGACCCGGGTGAAACCAGCCCGTCGAGCGATGACTATGCTGCGGATGTGCGCCGCGCACTGGGAGTTGCCGATGATGAGTTGTTAATTTTGCAACCCACGCGAGTGGTCAAACGTAAAGGGATCGAGCATGCAATTGAACTGGTTTCTCGGTTGGGGATGAAAGCCAAGTTCGTCATCTCGCATGCATCCGGAGACGAAGGCTATGACTATGAACGCCGGGTAAGAGAATATTCCAAGCTGATGAAAGTGGATACGTATTTTGTCTCAAACATCATCAATGAACAAAGGGGTAAAACTAAAAACGGTCGCAAGATTTATACCCTGAAAGATATCTATCCGCATGCGGGTCTGGTGACGTACCCTTCGAATTTTGAGGGATTCGGCAATGCGTTCCTCGAAGCCGTTTACTTTTGTCGTCCGATCGTCGTCAATTCGTATTCGATATACACCATCGACATCAAACCCAAAGGGTTTTCAGTCATCGAAATCGATGGCTATGTCACCGATGAAGCGGTTCGCAAAACCAAAAAAGTTCTTACCAACCCTGAGCTGAGAAAAAAGATGGTCACCCATAATTATGAAACCGCCCGAAAATACTATTCCTATTCCATTCTGGAGAAAAAGCTGAAAAATCTCATTTCTGATTGTACCGGGTGTCAAAAATTAAAAAATACCGATTAAATTTAATTTGTGCGCAAAGGTTTGACGAAATAAAAACCTAGTCTCCCATTTTGGCCATATAGTCATCATAAATGGTTTCCAGCCTCAACTTATGCTTGGCTTCTTCCTGACAAAGGACTTTGAACAGCTTTTTTCCTTCATCCGTATCCGCCTGCTCCAGGAATTCGTTATACAATTTCAATGCTTTTTCTTCCCGTTTCATCGCCAGTAATAGAATTTCATTATACGGCATGCCTTGCTCGTATTCCAAATCAACTAAATAATCGCTGCGTTTTATATCGGTTATCCACTTTAGCTGATATTCGTGAAGACTTTTGGTTATGCCTTTGGTTTTAAATTCCTGCAGGATTTTTTCATGTTTCTGTTCTTCCACGGCAAATTCGGCAAACATTTTTTTTGAACCTGAAAAGTCTTCCTCATCATTGCTTACTTTTTGATAAAATTGTGCAGCTTCGCGTTCTTTTTCGATAGCAAAATCGATGATGTCTTCTAAATTTTCAAAATGCATGGTTCGCTCCTTATTTTAATGATCTTAGTGCTGTCGCATTGTTTTCTCAAATTGCAGTAATCCGATATAATTTGAACGATGACCTTTTCCGGGCTGCTTGCGATATTTATTCTCGTACTCGCTAATATCCATGTGTCCTTTAATATCAGGATATTTTGATGGTATCAACTGCCGTGGTCGTGAGCAAATTATAGGTTGACAAATTCAAGAAAAAAGAATAAATCTTAACCTTTTTTTCGATATCATGAGATCCTCCAAAAATAACAAGGAGTCCCAAAAATGACAGAATCTGCACGCGAGTTCGATTCCGAAACCGCTCATCCTATGGTTAAAGAAGTGATGGAGCGATCGCAGCAGGACTTACTGGCATGTTATCAGTGCCGGCGTTGCGCCGCAGGCTGTCCGGTTGGCGAGGAAACCGATTATATAACGCCGGACCGGCTAATCCGGATGATCATCCTGGGCGACCGGGAAAACGCACTTAACAACCAGTTGGTTTGGAGATGTGTATCCTGTTACACCTGTGGTACACGCTGCCCCAACGATATCCAGACTGCTAGAATCACCGATACCATAAAAAAGATCGCCAAAGAAGCTCACCTTGATCCCTTAAAACCGAAAGTGGCCCATTTTCATGATACGTTTGTAAATTCAGGCATACGTTGGGGCCGTCTCAATGAAATGGAGTTCATGAGTTTCTACGAGCTAAAGAACACATTAAAAGATCTTAAGCGAATGAAATTCAAAGCCATCTATGATGAATTGATGTCTAAGACTAAACTTGGGTTGAGGATGGCCAGGCGAAAACGTATGCATATGGGTTTTCAGTCAGCTAAGGGACGTAGTGAGATAAAGCGTCTTTATAAAAAGGCCAAGAAAAAAACGGTCTGATGTTACCAAGAGGTTAATCATGGATATAGGCTATTATCCCGGATGTACCTTACATGCGTCCTCGTCGCTTTACGATGTTCAAAGTCGACTGGTATTTAATGAAGTCGGGATCAATCTCAAAGAGATCGAAGATTGGAACTGTTGCGGAGCAACCTCGGCCGGCAAGGTCGATGACTTTTTGGCCGTCGCCATGCCCGCCAGAAACATCGGGATCGCAGAGACTGATGGGTTTTCCGAAATAGTGATTCCTTGTTCGGCGTGTTACTCTCGGACGCTGGTGGCCCAAAAACGCCTCGAAGATGATCCACTTCTAAAAAACGAAATCAATGCCGAACTTGACAAAAAGATCCAGGGAACGATTAAGGTATCCTCAATTCTGGAGGTGCTTCTTACCAAGGTCGCGTCGGGTGAACTGGCTGAAAAGGTGAACCAAAAGCTCAAGGGGCTTAAACCCGCATGCTACTATGGCTGCATGCAGACTCGATTTCCATATAAAGTTCCTGTGCCTGATGATGTGGAAAACCCCCAGGGCATGGAGACGGTGCTCAAGGTCCTCGGAGCGCAGCCTCTGGATTGGAGTTATAAAACGGACTGCTGTGGTGCATCCGCCGCCGTTAATGATGAGGAAGCCGCTTTAAATCTGATGACGCGGATTATGAAAGACGCGGTGGCCAGGGGCGCCAACTGCTTTGTGGTCACCTGCCCCATGTGTCAATTGAATATGGATAGCTATCAGGACAAAATTTGTGAAAAACATGAAATAAAAGAAAGACTGCCTGTTTATTTTATAACCGAAATGGTTGGGTTGGCAATGGGCGTGAGCGTGGAGGAATTGCAGATCGATAGGCATTTTGTTGACGGCTCTGAGCTTTTGAAGGAGTTGAATATCATATGAATGAAAAAGAATCTATAAAAACGACTATGCGAGGCTCTGTACTG
>Ga0255055_10002643_pt1 | contig 12483 bp, 8 predicted proteins | sample JV7_2_27_MG_FD_188633 | JGI IMG/M metagenome (GOLD analysis project Ga0255055, IMG submission 188633) | Seawater microbial communities from Jervis Inlet, British Columbia, Canada - JV7_2_27 | ecosystem: Environmental > Aquatic > Marine > Inlet | place: Canada: British Columbia | collected...
ATTAATTTAGTTACAACCACCAGAAAATACCGCTCCTTTATTGACATTGGACGCGATTTAATTTATCAGTCCTTTTAAAAGAACATGTAGAGATGCAAAGAAAAGGGGATAAAATGCCCTTCATTAAAGTTGCCAACGAAAAAATTTTCTATTCTTTCAAACCTTCCAAACAAAAAAAGACCCTGCTGGCCATTCACGGTTCAGGCGGCGATCATACAAGCTGGCCGGATACGCTCAGGGAACTTAGGCTAGCAAATGTGTACACCCTTGATCTTCCCGGACACGGTCAATCTACCGGCCAGGGGCGCGATGGCGTTGATGCCTATGCGGATTTTATTGAAGCATTTGCGGCTAATCTGGATCTGAATGATGTGACCCTGATCGGCCATTCTCTTGGGGGGGCCATCGTTCAGACGCTGGCCGTGCGAGCGCCTGGCTGGCTTAATAGCATTGTCCTTGTTGGAACTGGGGCACGCTTAAAGGTTCATCCGGATATTCTGGACGGACTTCTGTCTAATTTCGAAGCCACCATTGACATTGTCTGCCAGTGGGCCTTCGGTCCGACCGCCTCTAAAACCCTGATCAGTGAAGGCCGTGAGGCCATGCTGAAGACACCGCCGGAAGTGGTCCACGGGGATTACAATGCCTGCAATCAATTCGACCTCATGGAAAAAGCGGCCGCAATCAACCTCCCGACCCTGGTGATCTCGGGAGGTGCCGACGATCTCACACCCGTAAAATACGGCGATTATCTCCGCAATGAAATACCAGGTGCCAGGCAGGCTGTAATTAAAGACGCCGGACATATGATGGCTCTGGAAAAGCCAAACGAATTCACAAAAATCATAGTTGACTTTTTGAATATGCCAACTGCTTCGGGTTAACCATCGGCATCGATGTTTATCGGCTTCATATTCTTCCTGTTGGCGCTATTATTCCTGTCGGCCTGATAAGGAAGAAGCCCGAATCGCTTACAGATCGAAGAAAAGCAGCCCCAATCAAACAGTGGATTTGGGCTGCTTTTTAGTGAATCGATTGAGGAGAAATAATGTCAGATACATTGAGTACAAGTGCTCGCAAAGTTCAACACGCTCTGGAGGCCAGGGGACTGGCGTGTCAAGTTGTGGAAATGGCAAAGACCACCCGCAGTGCCAAGGACGCCGCCGGGGCCGTGGGGTGCCGGGTGGAACAAATTGTAAAGTCGCTGGTCTTCAGGGGAAAAAAATCCCGCAAAGCCTTTTTGATTGTCGCCAGCGGTGTCAACCGCGTGAACGAGCAAAAATTCGCAGAACTGGTTGGCGAACCGGTGGAGATGCCGGATGCCGATTTTGTAAGGGAAAAAACCGGTTTCGCTATCGGCGGTGTCCCGCCGATTGCTCACACGAATCCATTGGATACTTTTATCGATGAAGATCTTTTAAGCTATGCGGAAATCTGGGCCGCGGCCGGCACTCCCCGCGCTGTTTTCAAACTGACACCCGCCGACCTCCAGAAAATAACCGGCGGCCAGGTCATCAAGATTACCTAAACTGAAATTTTGATACCATTTCTAGTGGTCTAAAACACCTTAAAGATGCGCGCGAGGGGATGCCCCGGGGCATCAATGGAAAGATCTAAGAAGTATCCATAGGGTGTCTGGAAAATTGAATACCCCGCGCTTTGCAGACGATGTTGCGCACGATCTAAAAGTTCTCTGGCTTCACCTGCTTCCGCTTTTTCTTCTCCCAGGTGGGTAAACGAGTGCAATACAATCTGCATCGTGTTCCACTTGCGGGCCAGCCACTTTGCGTTTTTTATTAATTTAGTTTCGGCAGAACTGTCTTCCTGCAAATCCCGGGACTCGACATGAACAAACGCGACAATGGTATTTACTATGACAGCAGGATCGGCCTTGGACGCATCATCCAGAGTTTTCATGGCCGGCGTCCATTCAAACCGTCGACAATACCAAAATAATACTCGCATCAGCTAATTATTTCGTAAACCTCCGCCATTTTCTCCGAGAATTCTTTGATTATTCCCAGCTGCAACCGGGTTAAATACTTAAATTTTACTCCAATTCCCTGGGTACCGCACCATACGATTTCACCGGTGAGTTTGAAGGGTGTAGGATGGGTAGGAACCGTAAAGCTCATTTTCATTTCCTGTCCGGTGGGGAAAAGATTTTTAGTTTCAATAAATATGCCAAAAGCACTGATGTCCAGAATGAAGCTTCTGTATTTGCGATTGTTAATCGTGTAGTCGACACTCATCAGACAGGGTTTCCGGGAATGTCCTCTTCTTTCAATATTCCCATTGTCCAGTGACATCCCTTCCAGTTTTTCCAGAAGAATATCCCGCTGGTCCTCGCTCATTTCAAGAATCAACTTGAACATATGGGTTGCAAAATTGTCGCCGAGTAACTGTTTCAAAAGCGTTAGCAGCTGTTCTTCGGAAACATTGCCGATTCTTCCAAACAGATGTGCAATGGCACTATATTTGTTGGCCTCGCGTTCGACAGCAGTCATGTTGTTACTCCTTGACACGATTAAGCCCTAACCCAGACAAGCCGGAACTAAAAATGACAAAATTTTGGAAACGAACGTTTAAGTCAGAGTGGGCAGATACTGGATACTGGATGCTTGATGCTGGATAGAATAAGGATAATTACCTTTAAAAACCAGTATCCCCGCCCGCCTCGCCTGAAGGCGAAGCCGACCCGCCTGCCACGCAAGGCCCGCCCGTTTGCCAAGTATCGCAAGGCGTATAGGCACGAGCGGGCAGGTGGCGTGCAGGCAGAAACCAGCATCCGGCATCTTTTCCATAAGGGCAATACAATGTGTTAACAATGTTTCTTGCCACAAAATTCCAATAAATCAAAATTAAGGGCCTAAATAAAAATTACACTCCAACCTACAAATTGAAGTATACGTCAAGCAATTAAATTTATTAATTATAACATTTTTTGCGTCGTTGCTAAACCCATACCCCTGAAAAAGAATGTTTCCCATTTTTGTTTACGCTCAATCAGGTGTTATAGTGGTTGTCAAAAAAACGTTCCGGTATTCAAACGTTTTTTTCTACAACCACTTATGCCGCAATTCCGTCATTCGGAACATAATTATGGAAAGCGGTATAACCTCAGCCCATATAAACCGTAAGCAGGTTTTCCCTGGCCCTGACCCGCTGTATTGTCACCTGAATCAAATCCTCGGGTTTCAATTCCACACCACTGGTTAGGGGCAGATCGCATTCAATCATATATTGGGGCAGGAGTATGCGATAGTTCTTTTTAAATGCCAGCAGGACAATGGCCTCCTCCTTCTGACCGATGCATTTTTCCAGATATCTCAGCACCCAGTAGCGCATACGATTTTGTTGTATTCTGGCCACATTGCCGGTGGTTTGGGCAAGTATGTTTATGAAATCATCGATTTCCGCGGCAGAATAAGGTGTTTCTTTACCGAGTGCTGCCATGACCTGACGCTGGGTCACTAAATCAAAATATTTCCGGATGGGAGAGGTCGCTGTAATGTAAGCTTCAAGTCCGAGGCCTGAATGATGATCCGGCTCACTGTTCAGTATAAAACGATTTAACAGCCTTCGTTGCATAACATTTTGAAATAGACTGCCTTCATCACCTTTGAATAGCCGCTCCTTGGGCGCCGGTTGAGAACGGTAAATAGCGGGCACGCCCTGTTCCTTCAAATACCCCGCCATTAACCAGTTGGCCATGATCATCAGTTCAGAAATTAGCATTCTTCCCGGACTTTCGCGATTGATTCTGTTAACCGTTATTTCACCATCCGCGTCTATCCATACATTAATTTCCGGCAGTGATATTTGTAACGCACCGTCATCCAGACGGGTTTGGCGAAATTTCAGGGCAATTTCCCGAAAATCTGCAATATCCTCTAATTCATCCACCAACTGGTTAACATCATAGTAAGTGTATCGTTGTTTTACTTTGATCAGACTTGGCAAAATTTCATAACCAATTATGGCGTAAGAAGGGTCTAAATTCACCATTGTGCTGATGGCCGGACGCAGTTCGCCGGCTTTTAAGCTGCAAAGATCTTCGGCCAGGCAGGCGGGCAACATGGGTATTTTTCTGTCCGGCATGTAAATGGAACTTCCACGGGATAGTGCTTCTTGATCTATGTTATCACCCTTTTTGACAAAATGTCCGACATCAACAATATGAATGCCAAGCCTGTAACCATCGCGTACGCGTTCCAGGCTGATCGCATCGTCAAAATCATGTGTGGCCTGTCCATCAATGGTAATTGCCGGAACGTCAGTAAGATCCTTGCGTTTATCATGACCTAAAATTATTTGGGGTGAAACGGTCTTCATGTCGGCAAGCCGGGATGCGCTTTCCACCACTTCGGCGGGGAAGGTCACAGGGATTTCGAATCGAAAGAGGTCGATGTTTACATTTTGATCCCAGATCCCAAGTTTAACAAGGATTTGAAATACCCTGCCGATCTCCTTGATTCCAGCTTTTGCAAGCATATCTCTTCCGAGTGCAAAGTACCGGCTTTCATTTTCAAATAAATATATCGATTTCAATATATCGACGATTTCAATCTTCTGCCCCGATAAAGGTTCGGTCAATCGGAAATTATTGGTTAAGATAAGCTTCAGCCAATCCGCACCTTCTTGAATGATTTTATCCTTCCGGGCTATTTCCTCAGCCCGGGTAATAAGCCGGTCAACCTGTTTCACAGAATTTGGAAAAAATCCATCGGGGTTGAATTTAAAATAGAACCGATCTTGAAAAAACACTCTTATTACTGCCGAAATGTGATCATCAGTCCGGTTGTTCGGAAAACAGAATTCGGTCATCGTGTCGATGTCAATCCATTCTTGTTCGGTATTCAGAACATCCCACAATTCCTTTATATCTATCTGTCTCATTAGGTCGCGGCGGCGGATGGCGATCTCTTTTAAAGCTTCAACCATTTTTTGCCTGCTCAGAGACGGATCTAAACGTGCAGCATACCTGCGCAGCAGACGGCCGGCCGAAAGTTTCACCTCGCGGTTATTTTCGGAAAGCAGCCGCAGCCGTTGCTTTTTGACCTCCAGTACGACCGCACATAATATTTTCTGACGATCAATATATTCGACTACGCGTCCGGGCTCCATAAATTCGCATAATACCAATCGACTTTTATAAAGTCAACGTGGGGAAAAATGCGCAATATTAGGTTAGCCGGTATGCCAGTTTAGCCGGTTTAGCCCGTTCAAAAGGAAATGATAGCTGTTTTTACGGTACCACCGGCAAACGGGCTAACGGGCTCAACCCTTTATCATGTGGTTGTTTTGAAGGGGTTTGCAACGCAGCCATTGGACCATAGATGGAGTTTTGAAGGGGTTTTATATGACTTGCGATTATTAAAGATTGCAATTATATTCAAGCATCCCGAATCACGCATCGCATATTTAGTTACTTACGTGTGATTTATTGTAATTTTTCAAAAAGAAACATCTCTAATCCTTATTTCAACCTTGACCGTTGAACTTTGAACCCTGAACCCATCTTGTTCCGGTTTGTCCGGGTTAGGTAAATGAAATCTTCATCCTTAATTAAACCGTATTTGAAAGAAAATCGTTTTCTCATCTTTATCGGCCTTATCAGTTTGATTATCGTCGATGTCCTGCAGCTCTTTATTCCTCGCGTTATTAAATGGTCCGTGGACGATTTAACCGCCTTCCAGATCAACTTAACCGGATTGTTAAAATATTCCCTCTATCTGGCAGGGATTGGATTGTTAATCGGTGTATTTCGCTATTTTTGGCGCCATTGTCTTCTGGGAACATCGCGACGGGTCGAAGAAGGTCTCCGCAATGTTCTTTTCAGCCACATTCAAACCCTCTCAGCCTCCTATTTCGATAAAGTCAAAACCGGCGATCTCATGGCCCACGCCACAAATGATATCCAACAGGTGAGAATGGCCACCGGCATGGGAATGGTTGCACTGAATGATGCAATTGTCCTGGGAGCCGCGGCTATCGGTTTTATGGCCTATATCAACATAAAATTGACTTTATTTGTTCTTATCCCAATGCCGTTTATCGTTTTGGGCACCAAGTTTTTCAGTAAAAAAATGCACCGGCGCTATCAAGAGGTACAGGCAGCTTTTTCTGACTTAACCGAAGTTGTCAGGGAACGATTCACGGGTATCCGCTTGATTAAAGCCTACAACTGGGAGCGGGAAGAAATTGGCAATGTAGAACAAATTTCAAAAGCATATGTCAATAAGAACATCAGTCTGGTTAAGATCACCGGCACTTTTTTTCCAATGATGCTTTTGTTCACAAATTTGAGCCTGGCTATCGTAATTTATCTTGGCGGGCGACAAACCATCGGACTTGTCATTACGCCGGGTGACTTCGTGGCTTTCATAAGTTATCTCGGACTACTGACCTGGCCAATGATGGCTTTGGGATGGGTAACCAATCTGATTCAACGGGGCAGAGCCTCGCTTGATAGATTGAATGCCATTCTACAGACCCACCCGCAAATTTTAGATATGCCTGAAGCACGATTTATCCGAAAGGCCAAAGGGCAGATAATTTTTGAAAACGTGACCTTTGCATATGCGCAACCGGAAACGTCTTACGACATGGCGGTACTTACAAATATCGATATTGAACTGGAACCGGGCAAAATCCTGGGTGTCGTGGGACCACCCGGCGGCGGTAAAACCACCCTGTTAAATCTCATCCCACGACTCTACGATGTAACCCGGGGACGGATCCTGTTGGATGGTGAAGATATTCGCCGGCTTCAAATCAACAATCTCCGTTCACAAATAGCCTTCCTATCGCAAGAACCATTCTTATTTGGAGGGACAATCCGGCAAAACATCACACTGGGCAATCAAATTTATAGAGAACCGCAGTTAATCGGAGCCGCTGCTGATGCGTCGGTATACGAGACCATTAAAACTTTCCCCAATGATTTCGACACACTGGTTGGAGAGAAAGGCGTGATCCTATCCGGCGGGCAAAAGCAGCGTATTGCACTTGCCCGCACCTTACTGATACCGGCGCCAATCTTGATTTTAGATGATCCCATAAGCCAGGTGGATTTGGAAACCGGATCAACTATTATCGACACCATCCGCTCAATGGCCGGATCCAGAACCATTGTTATTGTATCCCACCGGTTGTCGGCTGTCCGATTTGCCGACGCTATCATCACCTTGAAAAATGGCCGTATCGTTGAAACCGGAACTCACAATGAATTAATGGCGTTAGACGACTACTATGCAAAAACCTTTCGCCTGCAGGAAATTGTAGAGGATGTGAATGCGAACTGATTTCGGATATTTCGAAGAAAAAAAACTGGGTAAAGCCTACGATATTAAACTGCTCAAAAGGCTGTATCCTTTCACCCGCCCTTATAAAACCTTAATTATATGGTCGATCATTCTGGTGGTGGCAATTACATTTCTTGATCTGGCCCTGCCATATTTAACCAAAACAGCCATAGACCGATATATTGTACCGCGGATTGATCCGGGTTTAAATGACAGCATAAAAAATACGGGTATTGGCGAAAGATATATTCAAGTTGACATGACAGATCCTGGCGTTGGGGAGATTGTAACAAAATATTATCAGTTGTTCGATATTCAGGGTGAAGTTGCCCGGATCCAATATAATAAGCTCTCAGGGCTGGCAACTGAGGATCTGAGTATATTGCGCCAACGGGATTATGATGGTCTTACTGTAATCGCCGTCATATTCTTGATGATTATTCTCATGGATTTCGGACTTAATTTTGTCCAGCGGGTAATCATGGAATACACCGGTCACGTCGTTATGCATGATTTGCGCATGAACTTATACGGACATATTCAAACGCTATCGATAGATTTTTTCACCCGTAATCCGGTCGGTCGACTGGTTACACGGGTCACCAATGACGTCCAAAATATGCACGAGCTGTTCACATCGGTTATCGCCTTTATTTTCAAAGATCTCTTTTTACTGATTGGAATCACCATTGTCCTTGTGAGCCTGAATTGGAAATTGGCCTTGCTTTGCTTTTCAGTTTTACCATTTGTCTTGTATGCTACCGGCATCTTCTCCAGACGGGCCAGAGAAATATTTAGGTTATTACGCATAAAGATTGCCGAGATAAATACCCGCTTTTCGGAGACCATCAGTGGGATAAAAATTATCCAGTTATTCCGTCATGAAAAGCAGAATTGCCTTGAATTTGAAAAACTGAATCATGAAAATTACCTGGCCGGGATGCAGCAGATCAGGATTTTGGGAATATTCTTGCCGTTTATAGAAGTATTGGGGGTGTTGGTCCTCTCGATGGTGATCTTATACGGCGGTAGCAAAATCCTCTCGGGGGTTTTGAGCCTGGGCGCATTCGTGGCGTTTATTCAATACATGCGAATGTTTTTCAGACCCATCCGGGATCTGGCGGAAAAATATAATATCATGCAAAATGCGATGGCTTCAGCTGAAAGGTTAATTTTAATACTGGACAGCAAAAATAGCCTGCCTCAACCCGTGCTTTCTTCCCAACACGATCCGGCTGACTTACGACAAATAGAAGAAATTTCTTTTGAAAACGTTTCTTTCAGTTATATCGCCGGTGAGATGGTGCTTAAGGGAATCACATTCAATGTGGGTGCCGGCCAAACGATTGCCGTTGTCGGTCCGACCGGTGCCGGCAAAACATCCCTTATCAACCTTATACTGCGATTTTACGATCCCACTGCAGGCCGGGTATTAATAAATGGCAGGAATATAAAACACTACGATTCCGGGGCCTTCAGAACCAAAATGGCCCTGGTCATGCAGGAGCCATTTTTGTTTTCAAAAACCATACGCTATAATATTTTTCGAGGTACAACCGACCTATCTGAATATCAAATGGGAAAAATATTAGACGCGTCAAACTGCAAAGGCATCACCGATAAATTGCCGCTGGGACCGGATACAGTTCTATCTGAGGGGGGCTTATCTATCTCAAGCGGTGAACGTCAGCTTATTTCCATCGCAAGGGCCTTTGCCCGCAATCCGGAAGTCATTCTGTTTGACGAGGCCACTTCATATATAGATTCTCAGACCGAAACTCAAATTCAAGATGCGCTGGAAAAACTCATGAAAAAACGAACCGCATTTATTGTTGCCCATCGACTTTCCACGGTACGCCATGCCGACAGAATTATCGTGCTCAATCGCGGACGCATCATCGAAAGTGGAACCCACCATGAACTTATGAAAAAAGCAGGGTTTTATCATCAATTAAACCAGCTTCAAAATTAAGCCGATTTGAAGATATTTTATTGCCAAATAAAAATTGGCGTGATATGAATTCCTTTTTTACCAGCTGAAAGTAGAAGCTATCGAAATCTTTAGCAATTTTGGAATACAAATTCGAGGGGCCGGGCAGATTTGACCTGGTTTTGTATAGTAAACTTTAACTTAAAGGAGGAATGAATCAATGGCTTACAATGCAGTAGAAATGGCTGACTGGCAAATTTCAGAAGCGGCAGAAAAAAACATGCCCACGCCGGAAGAGTGGCGGGAAAAATTAGGCTTGGAAAAAGATGAAATCCTGCCGGTGGGTAGACTGGCCAAACTCGACTTTCTCAAAATCATTAATCGTCTGAAAGACAAACCTGATGGCAAGTACATTGAAGTAACCGCCATCACCCCAACCCCATTGGGTGAAGGTAAAAGCACGACCTCATGCGGCCTGATGGAAGGTATGGGCAAACGTGGTGTAAATGTTGGCGGTGCACTCCGGCAACCCTCCGGTGGCCCCACCATGAACGTGAAAGGGACGGCAGCCGGCGGCGGTAACTCCCTGCTAATCCCCATGACCGAATTCTCTCTGGGGTTGACCGGTGACATCAATGACATCATGAATGCCCACAACCTGGCAATGGTAGCCTTGACTTCCCGCATGCAACACGAACGCAATTATAATGACGAGCAGTTGCAGCGGTTAAGCGGAATGGCGCGCCTCGGCATCGATCCGACCCGGGTGGAAATGGGCTGGATCATGGATTTTTGCGCCCAGGCCCTCAGAAACATTATCATTGGAATGGGCGGTCGCATGGACGGATTCACTATGCAGTCTAAATTCGGCATTGCCGTAGGCTCCGAATGTATGGCCATCCTGGCTGTTATTAAGGATTTAGCGGACCTAAAAAAACGCCTCAACGACATCACGGTCGCATTCGATAAGAGCGGCAAACCCGTGACCACCGGAGACCTGGAAGTCGGCAACGCCATGACGGCCTTCATGCGCAACACCATCAACCCCACCATGATGTGCACCGCCGAGTACAATCCCTGCATGGTGCACGCCGGGCCGTTCGCCAACATTGCGGTTGGCCAGTCCTCCATTATCGCCGATCGGGTAGGCCTGAAACTGTTTGACTACCATGTAACCGAAAGCGGGTTCGCAGCCGACATCGGCTTTGAAAAGTTCTGGAATGTCAAATGCCGTTTCAGCGGTCTTAAACCCCATGTCTCCGTATTAACCTCCACTATCCGTGCCCTCAAGATGCACGGCGGCGGGCCTAAAGTGGTAGCCGGTATTGCCATGCCGGATGCCTATACCAAAGAAAATCTGGAGCTGGTGGAAAAAGGCTGTGAGAACATGGTTCATCACATCAACACCATTCGCAAGTCCGGTATCAACCCGGTGGTCTGCATCAACCGTTTCTATACTGATACGGATAAGGAATGCGCTATCATTCGGAAAGCTGCCGAAGCTGCCGGTGCCCGTTGTGCCGAGTCCAAGCATTGGGAAAAAGGTGGTGACGGGGCTCTGGAATTCGCAGATGCCGTCATCGATGCCTGCAATGATGAATCCAATTTTAAATTCCTCTATCCCCTGGAAATGAAACTGCGTGACCGGGTTGCGAGCATAGCAAAAACGGTTTACGGCGCGGACGGCGTATCCTGGACACCCGATGCCGAGGCCAAGGCCAAAATGCTGGAAAACGATTCCAAATACGACGATTATGCCACCATGATGGTCAAAACCCACCTGAGTCTGAGCCATGATCCGACCCTCAAGGGGGTCCCCAAGGGCTGGACCTTGCCCATCCGCGATGTCCTGATCTATTCCGGTGCCAAATTTCTGTGTCCCTGTGCCGGAACCATCAGCCTGATGCCAGGAACGGGTTCCAACCCGGCCTTCAGGCGTGTCGATGTCGATGTCGAAACCGGTAAGGTGAGTGGTCTCTTCTAATCATCCTCAGATAACGTGCTATCCATAGGGCCGGGAGGATTTTCTCCCGGCCCTATTTTTTTGTTTTGAGCAAAAAGAATTTTGCTTGATTACAATCGTGAATTTGTGAGATAATTAATATTGTCAGAAATTCTAAATGGATAGCGCATGAAAGAGTATTGTAAATATCATCCCACCCAGCTATCTCACTGGGATTGCCCGCTTTGCGACATAGGGCTTTGCCCAGATTGCGTTGTCAAACGTGAAAAGGGCGGCTATCTGCAGGGCGAATTCCTACACCTGTGCCCCAAATGTAATCGGGAAGTAGAGTGGATCGGGGCATCCAATCTAATCGAGCCCTTCTGGAAGCACTTACCAAGTTTTTTTGCATATCCTTTTTCGCTTTACCCGCTGATTTTAATCATATCATTGTCAATTGCCGGTTTAATAGGGCTTAAGCTCGCACAGTCCCTGGTCATCAATCTGGGTTTGGCAGGCTTGATTTGGTCCGCAGGAATCTTTGGCATTCTGGTGGGTATCTTATTAAAGTATTCATATGAAGCACTGAATGCCACCGCTCGCGGTGACCTGACACCCCCACAGATAAATGCCAAGACAATTTCCGATAATTTCACCATAGTATTTAAGCAAATCGCACTGATTTTCATCGTAACGGCCGTAATCGGTTTCATCAGCAGTAAATTCGGGATGATATTCGGATACATTCTTTACTTCTCCTTTAAATTATTCTTCTATTCGATGATTATCCTGCTGGTTACCACCAATAGCCTGATCTATGCACTCAATCCTCTCACTTTTATACAACTTACGTTCAGAATCGGCTGGGGTTACCTATTGATGTACATTTTTCTTTTTATCCTCGGCGATGCACCCTTTTATGTATCTTTATTTCTCATCCGCCTTATCCCTCAAAATATTAATTTCATCATTTTGGGATATTACATAAGCTTCTGTTATTACACCATCATCGCCTACCACCTGATGGGTTATGTGCTTTTACAGTACCATTCAGAAATCGGCTACGAAATCAATTATGAAGACTTCAAAGACCCGTCCACTAAAACTGCTGCACCCCAACAGGAAGATGCCCAACAAATCATCCTAAAAAAGGCCAATGTTATGATTCAGGATGGAAAACTGGAGGAAGCCGTTGAGTTCATAGGAAACCAGACCGGCTCTGGAGGCATTACCAATTTAGCGCTTTCCGAGCGCTACCACAATCTGCTAAAAATGACCAAACGCAAGCAGGAATTTATGAAGCA
>Ga0255055_10002644_pt1 | contig 12481 bp, 13 predicted proteins | sample JV7_2_27_MG_FD_188633 | JGI IMG/M metagenome (GOLD analysis project Ga0255055, IMG submission 188633) | Seawater microbial communities from Jervis Inlet, British Columbia, Canada - JV7_2_27 | ecosystem: Environmental > Aquatic > Marine > Inlet | place: Canada: British Columbia | collected...
ATCGGTCACCCCGTTCAGCGCCTCATGCGCGTCGGCATCGGGGACGTGGCGGATTCTCAGTTGCCGGTGGGCGCGATTCGAGAGCTGAGCCACAGGGAAGTCGAGATCCTCAGACATGTCTCGTCCAAAGATGGCAAAGTCCGCCGCAAGAAGCGATCGCCATGAGGACGAATAGCCGAGCCGTCGTCGCTATCGATGGGCCCTCGGGGGTAGGAAAGTCCACCATCGCCGGCCGTCTGGCGCAACGTCTTGGACTGCCATATCTCGAGACTGGTGCGATGTACCGGGCGCTGGCTTGGAAAGCTCTGGAAGGAGGAGTGGATCCTTACGACCAGGCCGGTGTCGAGACCCTGGCAGAGAATCTAGGCCTCGAGCTACGTGAATATCCAGACGGCCGAGTCGAGATCAGGCTCGACAATCAGCCACTCGATAAGCGCATTCGAGCCCCCAGAGTCTCCGAGATCACCTCGTTGATCTCATCGTACCCAGGCGTTCGTCGCGAGATGGTGCAGCGTCAAAGGGACTTTGCCCAGCGTCGCGGCGCGGTGATGGAGGGCAGAGACATCGGCACCCGGGTCTTCCCGGACACGCAGTTCAAGTTCTTCTTGACGGCGCCGCTGGAGGTGCGTGTCAATCGGCGCCTGCACCAACTGAGAGCTGCAGGTGAAGCGCAGCTGTCACGTGAGGCTATCGAAGCCGAGGTGGAAGGCCGGGATCTTCGCGACAGCGGGCGCGCCGAATCACCCCTGACCATGGATGGGTCCTACACAGTCGTCGATACCGGCGAGCTGTCGGTGGAGGAGGCTGTGGATCTCATCTCCCGGGTGGTGGAACAGACCCAGGACAACGACTCCACAGGCTAGCCGGACTCAGGCTGGTGATTGCGAATGAACCGGCCCCAGTGACGGGCGCCCAAACGCTTGATCGTGGTGATGCGCTCTTCGGCCATCCTATCCGCCGCGACGTAGGTGGGCACAGCGTCGTTCTTCGAGATCTCGAAGACCCGCATCATGTTCAGGTAGATGCCTCGGGTCATCCGCAGAGCGCGCTCTTGGTTGTAGGAGCCGGTGAGCTCGTTGTAGACGTTGATCAGTCCGCCGGCATTGATAACGAAGTCCGGGCCATAGAGAATCTCCCGTTCATGCAAAGCCTGGCCATCGCGTTCTTCGTTCTCCAGCTGATTGTTGGCGGCGCCGGCCACGATGCGGCACTTGAGCTCGGGGATGGTCGATTCGCTCAGCGTGGCCCCCAGAGCGCAAGGGGCGAGGATGTCACAATCCGCCTGGACGATGTCGTCAGGTGAGACGATCTCGATACCGAACTCGTCCGCCGCCTTTTGGGCCTGCTCAGTATCGATGTCGGCACCGATGATCTTCGCGCCCTCGCGGTGCAGATACTTCGCCAGAAAGTAGCCCACACTTCCCAGGCCTTGAATGGCCACCGAGCGGCTCTTGAGCTCCGAGCTGTCCCAGGTCCATTTCGCAGCTGCTTTCATCCCCTGGAGCACTCCGTAGGCCGTGACCGGGGAGGGGTCGCCACTGCCCCCGTGCGCCGGCGATACGCCGCTGACCCAGCGGGTCTCGGTGAGGATGATCTCCATATCCTCCATGTCCGTGCCCACGTCTTCGGCCGTGATGTAGAGGCCGTTCAGGGACTCCACGTAGCGCCCGAATGCACGAAACAGCGCCTCACTCTTGTCCGTCTTGGCATCACCCAGAATCACGGCCTTGCCGCCACCCAGGTTCAGCCCGGCTGCCGCGGCCTTGTAGGTCATCCCTCGCGACAGTCTCAGGACATCGGTAAGAGCTTCATCGAAATCCTTGAACGGCCACATCCTCAAGCCGCCGAGACCTGGGCCCAGCACCGTCGAATGCACGGCGATAATGGCGCGAAGACCCACCTCGGGGTTCGAACAAAGCAAAACCCTCTCGTGGCCCATATCAGCTATCTGCTGGAACATCTGTGCTCCTCCTGACGTGTGCAGTAGGCACGTGCAAGCAGTTGTCAACATGCCCGGCTCGAGCGGCCGGTTCCCGAGGTTGCGACCTCAACAGGGACTTTTTCAGCACCCCAGAACGCTCGTTTGAGATCGTGCCGGCTAGGTCCCGAGCGGATTGACCGACTTGGCAGGGCGTTTTGTACCGGCGCGAGTGCTCTGGGCCCCCCACAGTCTACTAAAAGCCGGGTTTGGCGGCAATCGTTTTTCGGTGCCGGGCATGCACAGGTGCAGATGTTGGGGGACAGGATACTCTAATTTGAAAAAGTATCCTGTCCCCCTTCTTCAAATAATTGAACCCCGTATCCTGTCCCCCAACATTTAGTTATGCAGTTGTGCATGCTCGGCACCGGCTAGAATCGCCAAATATGACTGCCGAGGAACAAGCGAGACTCCTCAAGCAATGGGCCCTGGAGGCGGGCTTTGATCGGGCCGGAGTGACGTCGTTGGCGCCGGCCGAGCACGGCAAGCAGTACTTGGAGTGGCTCCAGCGGGGTGATCAGGCCACCATGGCCTATCTCGAGCGCCGGGCCGAGGTTCGTCTCGATCCCCGCCAGGTGCTGGAAGGAGCACGCAGCGCCCTGTGCGTCGCCCTGCATTACTATCCTCTTTCCGGGGAATCGGAGGTGTCAGGAAATCTTTGGCCAGGTGTGGCACGGTACGCCCGGGGTGCTGACTATCACCAGCTCATGGAGAGGCGCCTCGAGCAGCTCGTGATCAGGATCGAGAGGGCCTTTCCGTCGACCGGAACCCGCATTTATGTCGATACCGGCCCGGTGCTCGAGCGCGAGTTGGCTGCCCGAGCTGGATTGGGCGCCATTGGCAAGAATACGAATCTCCTGGATCCCCAAGGAGGTTCCTGGGTTCTGCTGGGTGAGATCTTTCTGACGCTGGAACTGGTTGACGACGTTCCTGTCGCAGATCTTTGTGGTAGCTGTACGAGCTGCCTGGAGGCTTGCCCCACCGGCGCTCTGCCCCAGCCGTATCGCTTGGACAGTCGAAAGTGCATCAGCTACTGGACGATCGAGCATCGCGGTGTCATCCCGGCTGAAGTCCGTCCGCTGCTGACCGGATGGGTCTTTGGCTGCGATATTTGCCAGGAAGTCTGCCCCGTCAATGAGGGGCCACTCGCGGTTGACCATGAGGAGCTCACGATTCCGCCTGGCCGCGTCGGCCTGGAGCTCGAGGACCTGTTGTCGATGGATCGCGACGAGTATGTGGGGCGATTTCGGGGCAGTCCGATGAAGAGAGCCAAGCTCGAGGGCCTGCAGCGCAATGCGGCGGTGGCTATGGGCAATTCTGGTGAGCGGCGCTACGTCTCGACCCTGATTCGTGCCCTGCGCAATGGCTCTTCGCTGCTACGCCGACATGCCGCCTGGGCTCTGGGGCAGATTGGCGGCGGCGAAGCGGTCGCGGCGCTACGGAAATCGTTTCGCTCGCAGGTGGAGCCAGCGGTTCGAGAGGAGATCAGAACTGCCATCCAGGGTCTCGGGTTGACACTCCCAGAGGACCTTCCTATACTCTGAAACCCCGAGTTCTCAGGGACTTAGAAGAACTCGATTCTTTCCGCCTGCGGGAATGACAGGCCCTGGCCTGATCCCATACATACGTGGAGGTATTTTCTTTATGGAGTCCATGGACGAGAACGATCGCCAAGATCCTGTGGCGTCTCCCGAGCCGGAGAGCGTGGCCACGGAGGAGAAGGCGGTCGCAGACAATGAGGAGATTGGCTACGACGAAATGGTGTCGCTGTACGACGAGACCATGCGGCACCTGCGAGAGGGCCAAATCGTTTCTGGACAGGTCATCGGCGTCACGGGCAATCATGTCATCGTGGACGTGGGCTACAAGTCCGAAGGGCTGATTCCTGTGGCTGAGTTTACCGACCACGACGGCAATCTGAAGGTCGCTGAGGGTGACAAAGTCGAGGTTCTGCTAGAGCGGACCGAGGACTCGGAGGGCTACATCTTGCTGTCGAAGGTGAAGGCAGAGAGGATGATGGTCTGGTCCGAGATCGAGAAGAGCTACAAGGCGGGGGATGTCATCCATGGCCGGGTGATCGAGCGGATCAAGGGCGGTCTGACCGTCGATATCGGTATTCGGGCGTTCCTGCCAGGATCGCTGGTGGATATCAAGCCGGTCAAGAACCTCGATTCGCTGCGGGGGCAGGACCTGGAGTTCAAGGTCATCAGCATGGATCGTCGTCGCAACAATGTCGTCCTGTCCCGCAAAGCCGTGCTCGAGCGCGAGTTCGCGGCCAAGAAGGCCGAGACCCTCGATCGGCTCGAAGAGGGTGCCGTGCTGGACGGAGTGGTCAAGAACATCACCGACTATGGCGTTTTTGTCGATCTGGGGGGTATCGATGGCCTTCTGCACATCACCGATATCTCTTGGGGCAGGGTCAATCATCCTTCCGAGCACTTTGCCATTGGCGATGAGACTCAGGTGGTGGTGCTCAAGTTCGATCCCGAGACTGAGAGGGTCTCGCTGGGCTACAAACAAAGGAGTGAAGATCCTTGGTCTGTGGTCGACAAGAAGTACCCACTGGGATCCAGAGTCCGCGGCAAGGTTGTCAGTCTGGTGGACTATGGTGCTTTCGTCGAGCTGGAAGAAGGGGTCGAAGGCCTCATTCATGTCAGTGAGATGTCCTGGACCAAGAAGATCGTCAATCCGGCCAAGATTCTCGATGTCGGGGATGAGGTGGACGCGATCGTCTCCGAGCTCGATCTTGCGCAGCGCCGGATCAGCCTTTCGCTGCGTCAGGCCGAGCGCAATCCCTGGGAAGAGCTGGCCATCACCCACCCCGTGGGGAGCGTGATCGAGGGCAAGGTCCGCAATCTCACCGAGTTTGGCGCCTTTGTCCAGATCACCGACGAGATCGATGGTCTGATCCACGTCTCGGACATGAGTTGGACCAAGCGGGTCAAGCATCCCAGCGACGTGCTCAAGAAAGGCGACGACATCAAAGCTCGCATCACCAACATCGACGTCGAGAATCAGCGTGTCTCGCTCTCGATCAAGGAGTTTCTCCCCAACGAGTGGGACAGTTTTGTTGCCGAGCACAAGGTCGGCGACACGGTTACCGGGCGGGTCGTCAACGTCACCGACTTCGGTTTGTTCGTGGATATCTACGAAGGTCTCGAGGGGCTTGCCCATGTCAGTGAAATCGAGACATCGGGAGAGGGCCTCGAGGAGAAATACAAACTCGGGGATTGGGTGAGCGCTCGAATCCTGCGTATCGAGGAAGAGGACAAGAAGGTCGGACTCACCATGCGTGGCGTGGTGCAGCCGTCGGCGGAAGAGGTTGCGGAGCTCGAGGCGGCCCACCAGGAAGCGGAGAAGGCCGCTGCGGAGGCCGAGCAAGCGGCAGCCGAGGCAGAAGCTGCTGAGATCGGCGTGGTGCCACCGACCGAGGAGCCGACGGACGAACCGGAAGCTGCGGTTGATGCCGCGGCACCCGAGGCCTCCGTCGAGAAAGTCGAAGACGAGAAATCAGCGGCCGCTGATGAGGAGACGGCCGAGTCCATAGCGGAACCAGCCGACTCCGGTGAAGCGGTCTCCGAGGGTGAGGATTCTGGAGAGACCGAGTCGGTTACGGATGCCGCGACAGAAACCGCGACTGCAGAAGTGGCGAAGAGCGAAGGAGAATCCGCCGAGGAGCCCAAACCGGAGCCGGAAGAGGCTGTGACAGCGATTGCCGATGATGCCGGCGAGGTCGAAGCAGAGTCAGGCGCAGCCGAGTCGGAGGCATCGGACGCTGCGGTGGATGCCACAGAAGCGTCCCCAGAAGAGAAGGTAGACTAGGAGCGATCCAAGGTCGCAGCGACAGAGATCGGGGGTAGACGTGGCATCGAAGAACGGCATGACCAAAGCTGAGCTGGTCGAGAAGGTGGCCGAGTCTACTCAGTTGACGAAGAAACACGCCGAGCTCATTGTCAACACAGTCTTCGACAGCATCGTCGAGTCGCTCAAGGAGGGCGAGAAGATCGAGTTGCGCGGATTTGGTAGCTTTCGCATTCGTCAACGTGGTCCCCGGGTCGGCAGGAATCCGAAGACCGGAGCCAAGGTAGAGGTTCCACCGAAACGGATTCCCTATTTCAAACCGGGCAAGGAACTGAAAGAGCTGCTCAACAGCAGTGATTCCTGAGCTGTTGGGCGAGCTCCATGCAGACGCTGTTCACGCCCTGGAGGTTCACCTACATCTCGGTGAGCGACAAGGAAGCAGGCTGTTTCTTTTGCCAGGCGGCGGAGGACCCCGACGACGCGGGTAGACTGGTGGTGTTTGCGGCTCGTCGCCACCTGGTGATGCTCAATCGGTATCCCTACACCAATGGTCATCTCATGGTGGCGCCCCTGGCTCATATCGCTGATCCACAGGAGTGTGACGAGGAGACAGAGCAGGAGTTCTGGCCACTGGTTCTGAAGTGTCAGCGGGTGTTGCGACGCGCGTATGATCCCGATGGTTTCAATATGGGGATCAATATCGGTCAGGCCGGTGGTGCGGGGGTACCAGGCCATTTCCATTTTCATATCGTGCCGCGTTGGGGCGGTGACACCAATTTCATGACGGTATTGGGGGAGGTTCGGTTGATTCCCGAGGAGCTGACTCAAGTAAGGCGAAAGCTCACTCCTCTGTTCGCCGACCAGGAGGTATGAGTGGCTGAGGCTGACTCTCGAGCGCGTCCGAGGTCAGACGAGACCCAGTTGAACACCCGCATCCTGATCACCCTGGTTGCGGCCTGGCTGGTGCCGGGCTGCGGCCATCTCATGCTGAGTCGGCGCCGACGGGCTCTCGTGTTCTTCCTCATAGTAGTCTCGGCGGTGGCCATCGGTTGTCTCCTCGCGGGCAATCTCTATCGCATTCTTCCCAATCAGCCTTTGACCATTCTTGCAACGCTAGGATCCATGGGTGTGGGCTCGCCGTATTTCATCCTCCGGTTCATCTTCGGGTACCAGGGCAACGTGATTGCACCGGGTTATGAATATGGCAGCGCGTTCATTCTGACGGCCGGATTGATGAACCTCCTGGTCATCCTCGATGCGTGGGATATTGCCCGGGGCCGCAAGGCGTAGGAGCAGATCATGCCGCTGAGTCATGCTCTCCTGATGACGTTGTACGCCCTGCTGGTGAGCCTGTTTTTTGCTGTTTTGTGGAAGCGAGAGCGCCAGGCACAGGTCAAGCTCTTCGTGCAGTTGCTCATAGGTATGGTCGGCGGAGCTCTTCTGTTGGCCTGGCTGATGTACCCATTCCCGTCGGGACCGCCGACTCCGTTCCCCTGATGTCTGCTCCCCCGGTCGATGAGCCTCAGCCCGGCTCGCAGCCGCATGCTGAGGGCGAGCTTCTGGTGGTTGCGGGGGAGGCTTCGGGCGATCTGCACGGTGCGAGACTGCTCACCGAACTTCGCGATCTGGTACCGAACTTGCGGGCGTTTGGACTCGGTGGCAACGAATTGAGGGACGCGGGTTTGGACTTGATTGCCCGCAGCTCGGAGATCTCGGTCGTTGGCATCACCGAGGCGATGCGTATCCTGCCGCGGGCCCGCGACATCTACCACCGACTTCTGGCTGAAGTGGATCGTCGCGGGGCAAGAGCCGCCGTCCTCATCGATTTCCCCGATTTCAACTTGCGATTGGCCCGGGCGCTAAAAGCGCGAGGTGTCAAAGTCATCTATTACATCAGCCCACAGATCTGGGCCTGGCGGCGAGGACGGGTGAAGACCATCGCCCGCTTGGTCGACCGGATGCTCGTCATCTTGCCTTTCGAGGTCGATTTCTATCGCCAACACGGCGTCGAAGCCATCCATGTAGGCCACCCTCTGGTCGATGAAGTCCCGAATCTGCCGCAAAGGTGGGAGAGTCAGAAAAGTCCGGGAGAGCCCTTTCAAGTGGCTTTGCTCCCCGGTTCACGTACGAGCGAGATCGAGTCCAACCTTCCGGTCATGCTCGACGCCGCTCAATCGTTGGGTGAAATGGAGTCAATACGGCTGCGCCTCGTCAGGGCAGCCACGGTGACCAACGCCGAGCTCCGTGAGCAACTCGAGGGCAGAGAGCTGGAGGTCGAGATCGTAAGTGAAGATCGATTTGGCGTCCTGGCTGACTCACATCTGGCGATCTGTGCCTCGGGGACTGCGACCCTCGAGGTGGGTTTGCTTGGGACGCCCATGATCGTGGTGTATCGAGTTCGGCCTTGGACCTATTTCTTGGGGCGTCTGCTTGTCCGGTTGCCTCATATCGCTCTGGTAAACCTGGTGTTGGGGCAGTCCGTAGTACCGGAGCTGATACAGCACGAGGCTACTCGCGATCGAATTGCACGTCTCGGCTCGGAGATCCTGCAGGATCGGGATAGGATTCGAGAGATGAGGTCCCATCTCGGTGATCTTCGGGACCGGCTGGGTCATGCCGGGGCCAGTCGACGAGCAGCAGTGCAGGTGATGGAAGAACTCGTGGCCTTGACACCACAGAGCTGATTACAGGTGACATGAAACTCGGGGCTTTTCTCCTCCGCTATTTCAGGCACTACTGGGCATGGGTCCTGCTGGCGGGTGTCGCTGCGTTGTTCTACGGCATTCTGACAGCCGGGATCGTGGCCCTTATCGAGCCGGTCTTTGGCGAGGTTTTGCTCGCGGGTGGAGAGAGTTCGTCGTTGATGGGTGCGCTCGGTGGCGAGGAGGACGGAACCAGTCTTGGTTCGGATGAGGCCGAGGTTTCCGAACCCACCAGTGGCGCCAAACGATTCTTTGCCCGCTTCCAACTCAAGGATCAACTCGACCGGGGCTATGCAGGACTGAAGCGGCACTTCGGTGTCGATCAAGACAATGTTGTGTATTTCCTGCCGATACTGGTCGTCGTGGTGTTTCTCCTGCGGAGTCTGGCGAATTTCGTCAGTGGCTACTCCTTCCAACGCATTGGATTGGGGGTCACCAACGACCTGAGAAACGATCTCTATCGCCACGTCCTGTCACAGTCGAGCCGGTTTCATGCCGAACATCCATCAGGCGAGCTGATCAGCCGAATCGTCAACGACATAGGCATGATGCAGAGCGCGGTCTCCTACCGTGTCGTGGATCTGGTGCAGCAAACTCTGACACTGCTGTTCCTCCTGGCGCTTCTGTTGTCCACCCACCTGCAACTGGCCTTGACGTGTTTGATTCTGACCCCGATCTTCGTCTTTCCCATCGTCCGCTTTGGCTCAGGAATGCGGCGCACCAGTCATCGCAGCCAGGAGCGGATGGCCGATCTGGCCAATCTGGTGGGCGAGGGGGTGCGGGGGCACCGGGTGGTCAAAGCCTTCGGTATGGAGGAGTTTGAGTTCAAGCGTTTCCAGCAAGCGACCCGTCGCCATTTTCGGGTCAATCTGTGGGCACAGATGCTGTCGACTCTTTCCAGCCCAGTCATCGAGTCGATGGGGGTCATCGGCGTGGCTGCGTTGCTGGTTTATGCTGGTCTTCAGATCCGGGCCGAAACCTTGTCGGCCCCTCTATTCGTCGCCTTCTTGATCAACCTGTTCTGGATGTACGAACCCATTCGCAAGCTCAACAAGGTCAACCTGGTACTCCAGCAATCGCTGGCCGCGGCGCATCGAGTGTACTCGCTGATGCAGATTCCCAACGACATTCAAGAGGTAGAGAATCCACGGACAACTCAAGATGTAGAGCGGGAGATCACTTTCCAGGGGGTGTCGTTTGCATACGATGATCAACGGGTGCTGCACGATATCGACCTGACCATCGACAAGGGAGAGATGGTGGCTCTGGTCGGTCCCTCAGGAGCCGGGAAGTCGACGTTGGTCAATCTCTTGCCACGATTCTTCGACCCCGATGCCGGCTCGGTGACGATCGATGGAATCGATATCCGCCAACTGAGTCTGGAAAGCCTGCGATCACTTATTGGGATTGTCACTCAGGACACCGTTCTCTTCGATGACAGCATCCGGGACAACATCGCCTATGGGCGTCGCGATCTGCCGCTCGAGAAGATTCGCGAAGCGGCGGCTGCCGCCTACGCGGATGAGTTCATCATGGAATCGCGGGCGGCCTACGACACTCAGATCGGTGAATCCGGACTGCGGCTCTCCGGCGGGCAGAGGCAACGGTTGGCGATTGCCCGAGCGCTGCTCAAGAACGCGCCGATACTCATCCTCGACGAAGCCACCTCCCATCTCGACTCGGAGTCCGAGGCACTGGTCCAGAAGGCCCTTCACAACCTCACGCAAGGGCGTACCACGTTGGTGATCGCACATCGGCTGTCGACGGTAATGAACGCCGACAGGATCGTGGTCATGGAGGAAGGGCGACTCAAGGAGCAGGGTGACCATGCCGAGCTGATAGCCAACGGCGGCCTCTACAAGCGTCTCTACGATCTGCAGTTTCAAACCTGAGCGAGGCAGGAACCTTATGCACAGTATGACGGGCTTCGGGCAGGCGGTCAGCGATACTGACATCTGCCGTGCGGTGCTGAGGATCCGGTGTGTGAATCATCGATTTCTTGATATCGCGCTGCGGATGCCAGAGGAATTGCGTAGCCAGGAGCCCGCGATACGGGAGTTGATCGGTGAGCGGCTCCATCGGGGGCGGATCGAGGTCCGACTCGATGTCGAAGACCGCCGCGAGCGAGAGGTACAGGTGCGGATCAACCAACGCCTGGTCTCGGCCTTGGCGCAGACAGTTCAAGAGCTCGAGGAGCAGGGGCTGAGAATGGAGAGCGCGACCCTTGGCGATCTGGCACGGATTCCCGATGCCCTGAGAATCTCGAGCGCGACGGGGGACGACACCGAGCTTGCTGAGCAGATTTTGACCGTTATTGGGGCGGGTCTCGACGAAGTAGAGCAGATGCGCAGCAGCGAAGGGTCGAAGCTGGCAGCAGCACTAGCCGATCGACTGGATGGTTTGGTGAGTCTGGTTCGGGAAATCGAAGTGGCGCAGCCGATCATCCAGGCTGAGCTCGGACAACGGCTTCGCGATCGGATGAGGGAGATCGAGAGTGGGGCCCATTCCATCGACGAGGCGAGAATGGCGCAGGAGATTGCTCTCCTCGTCGAGCGGAGCGACGTCAAGGAAGAGCTGGACCGTTTGATCACGCACGCCGCGCATTTTCGGCAGATCATGGGGCAGGACGGTGCGGTCGGGAAAAAGCTGGATTTCCTCGCTCAGGAGATCTTGCGGGAGCTCACGACCCTGGCTTCGAAGTGTCGTCACACCGACGTGATGCAAAAGACCATCGATGCCAAGCTCTTGTGCGAACAAATCCGCGAACAGGTGCAGAACGTCGAATAGGGGAGGAGAAGCGAGGATGCCGCGCGGCGAGATTTTCATTCTGTCGTCACCCTCCGGTACGGGTAAGAACACCTTGATCAGGAGGGTTCTTACCGATCTGGATGGCCTGGAGCATTCGATCAGCCACACCACGCGGCCAGCTCGACAGGGTGAGATCGACGGCACCGACTACCATTTCGTGGACCGCCCCACTTTCGAGGCCATGATCGAGACGGATGCTTTCCTGGAGTGGGCGGAGTACAACGGCAACTACTATGGCACCTCGAGCGCACAGATCGAGTCCCGTCTGGAGCGTGGGGCGGACGTGATTCTGGACATCGAAATCCAGGGAACCGTACATTTACTGAAGCGCCGGCCCGAGGCCCATGCGGTTTTCCTCCTGCCCCCGAGCTATGAAGAGCTGCGCCAGCGAATCGTGCAGCGTGGTTTGGACGGGCCGGACGCCGTGGCGCAGCGGTTGGAGGTATCTCTTTGGGAAATCGAGCGTTATGGGCTCTATCACTATACTATTATCAACGACGACCTGGAACGCGCTAGCCAGGCGCTGGTGGCGATAATTCTCGACAAACGCCACCGTGTGGCTCGGCAAGAGGAAAGCGTCAAGCAGGTCCTCGCGGACTTTCGGCGCTTTTCGGAGCCGGGCTAAGGGCTAGGTTTGTCGCCACTACTCAGCCAACAGAATTCAGAAGAGGTATCAACTTGGAGAGAATACCCGACAAGATCGACAGCAAATTCCGATTCGTTTTGCTCGCCGCCGAACGTGCCGAGCAGATGCTACGAGGTGCGAGGCCGAAGATCGATATGGGGGACCTCAAACCCACCCGTATCGCCATGAAAGAGATCTCCAACGATCTGGTCGAGTGGGACTATGGACCCGCTCCAATGATCGAGGAAGAGTTCGACGTCGAAGAGGAAGAAGAACTCGAGAGCGAGTGAATCTCCCGACTGGATGAGGAGGATCTGCCATGAGCCGCCCCCTCAACGTGCTGCTCGGGATTAGCGGTGGAATTGCCGCCATCAAGGCACCCGATGTGGTTCGGCGCCTGCGGGAGAGAGGTCACGGCGTGCGCTGCATTTTGACCCGCAGCGCTGGTGCGTTTGTTGCTCCTCTACCCCTGGAGGTGCTCTCGGGCCACCCGGTCTTTCGTGAAGAGTATCTTTCGGCGCAGGGCGGGGGTCAAGAGATGCATGTCGATGCCGGTCGCTGGGCCGA
>Ga0255055_10002645_pt1 | contig 12480 bp, 7 predicted proteins | sample JV7_2_27_MG_FD_188633 | JGI IMG/M metagenome (GOLD analysis project Ga0255055, IMG submission 188633) | Seawater microbial communities from Jervis Inlet, British Columbia, Canada - JV7_2_27 | ecosystem: Environmental > Aquatic > Marine > Inlet | place: Canada: British Columbia | collected...
GTTAAGAATCTACTTTGACCCGATTTACTTTTAATCGAAATTTCAGGCATTATTTTCATTTATTCATTTCCCGGGAACCATAGTTGAATGCATATCAGTACCTGAATTTTGTACGAGTCGGAGGCTTTCATATGCAAGGCACTTAAGGGTGAGGCTATAGTGAACTATGCCTCGCCCTTAATAACGCAGCAGATGGAAGCCTCCGGCTCGCCCGAAGGGTGAAAAATAATGAGATAAAATGATTTTTATCCTTTAAACATATTCCCAACTTCTCATTAATTATCATGCAAGATTCAGGTAATATGCACCACTACAAATATAAGTCTTAAAATTTTTTGTTCAAATTAATTGATATCCGACTGGAACGCTTCCAGGGGAAGAGACAGGGGAGAATTATCTAAGACAGGATTTTTCGCATCCGGCATTGCGCCGTATAAATAGCGAATCTGAGCGTTATCATCTAATGGACGCTCGAGGAGTATCCGGAGCGTTTGGGGATCATGGCGGTAAACTTTTGCGATGGGCACGGAAATACCATGGGCGATGACTTCCCAACCGGTGATTCCAATGGCAGGTATGAAATCACTGCCGCCGTTGTGCTTGATTGCGATCTCTATGGTGCGGTTGTCTATTTGCTTTACATTCGTTATGCCCGGGCCCCGGTGGTATGTCTCTTGTCCTAAGACATACAAAACCGTCTGAGCCACCCTGTTTCCCATCGAAATATATGCTTTTGGCGTGAGGTGCTGTCTACCATGATTCTTAAGATCAAGAGTTGTAGCCGCTAAATAGCAGTCGGCAACATTCTCGACAACATGCCGTTGGGCATTGCGGATATCCTGATGGGGTGCGTTTTTGCCGCCGGGCCGTTTAATCATCATGACGACAAGAAAAGGCAGGTTTTCACGACTCGAGCCATTGGCGACATCGGATCTGACCTGATTTGTAATAAAATGCTCGAGGGAGTCCGCATATTCGTTCATTGTTACAGTTCCGCGCGCCGCGTCGGCTTCTCCCTGTATCCAGATCACAAATTCCGCCGCTCCGCCGGCATCGGATACGCCGGTAATAAAACGATCATAGATCGAATTCGGCGATGTGTCTTCCCAGTAGCCGGTTCCCCAATCGGCTTCTTTTCTCAATCCCGAGCCATTTACGGAATAATCCATCAGCCCGACCGGGATACCCAGCCGGTCGATTATTCTATTGCCAAATGCAATGGCAGCATTGCCTGTCGGTCCGAATTTTGACCAACCGCGGTCATTAAATTTCCTCAGGAGCGAATGTGCTTTCAAATCTTTACCTGTGTAAAACCATTCTTTCATGTTCGACTGCCCCAGGCAGGCGATTAACATTCCGACGCCCCATTTATTTTTGCCGTTGATCGCGACGGTGTGATCGGTATGACTGCGAACCTGGATGTTATACCACCCGCCCTGGGGCACATCCGCAAGTACACCTACAAAAATTCCGTTTTTTGGTGCATCATCGATAACGGTCCAGGCTGTGATCTCTTCAAAAGTATTGCTTCGGACGACCCGGGCTTCTATGCCTTCCACATGCCCCCTGTAGGTGCCGGAAATCACGATTTCCGTGCTTTGACCTTTACGCTGAAAAATACGACCTTCGTCAAAGTCGGTCGGCGCAATTGAAGGTATCTTTGAGACCGGCCCCCCGGTAGCCCAGGAAGCGATTTCAGCGGTAGATGTATTGTCCGGCATGTTATCCGGCTTAGCATTCGAATTTTGGGTTGCGGTCTTCGCAATGGAAATAGACGCTTTTGATTCATCTGGCTTAGGTCCATTTTCGCCAACCGGGTTTGCCCCCTCCATCCGAAGCCTTTTAAGTCTCAAGGTTTCCACATCTATAGACGGATCTGTTTCCGTATTGGCGTCAGGATCGCGGTTTATAGGTTTCGGAGTTAAAATATCGGTTTGCAGATGCGATTTCGTTAGGAACGCATCTGTTTCTAAAAGTGGCTGAGACGCTTTTCCCGTTGAGTCGGTTTTGGCAACCAAGGTTTTCTTTTGCAAAGATTCGGGGAAATCCGGAGTGTCACTAAACGCGAGAATTTCAGCTGAGCGTAAAATTAAGACCCCGGCCTTATTGCCCGGGTGAATGTTTAGAGATGATATTGCTTGAAAGGGAAGGGGCAGATACAGCTCCGTGATTCCCGACTTGAGTGATTTCGGAATGACCAGGGGAGACGCTGTCATGTATTTGACCGTCATGAGGTCGGAGTGGGAGGCTTCAAGTGTTAGCTTGAGCACTCTGAAGATGTTCGCATCTGAGGCCGGTATCGATTTAAATTTTAAGACGGATTGAATGCCGACCGATTTTATCTCCAGGCCATCGGCCCCGCTGTTCAATGAAACGTTTGCGGCCGGTATAATCGTCTGAAGGCCGAGCGGATACCTGAAGTAGATCCGGGCTTCGGATTCAAATATTGAAAGGATTTTATCAATTTCAATGCGGATCGTTCCCAGTTCGGATTCGCCTCGTTCAAGCAAAATGAGATCGCCGGCGTTTACATCTTCTCCGTACTGCCTTGAAGGAAGACTGTCGGAACGGATCACATCGAGCTCGCTGAATAATTGTGCCAGGTAAGGAATTAGGTTTTTTAGAAAATTATCGCCATAGATAATTCCATGGGAAAGCCCGGGCTTCCCGGAAGGCGATAGATGCATTACAGGCACATCTTCCGCAGCGCTCAGGAAACCCATCAATCGTTTGTTCAGATCATCATAAGCGACTGTTGCATTCCGCTTGTAATTGAATACCACTTTTTGCTCGCGGTCTTTGATTATCTGGGCCTGGATTGCCTCAGAAGCAATCATTGCGCCCAGACCATTCCAGCTGCTGCCGGTTCGATCGTAGAGCAGTGCATCGCCATTTTTTGCCTGGTTCAAGTGTTGGTCAAGTCTCACAAAACTCTTTAATGGGTGTGCCTCGATGGCCTCGAGGAACAGATCATAGCGGCTATGGTTACATGCCGGGCTCGGCGATAATGGCCCGATAAATTCGGGATAAATCGTGGATTTGCTGGGGGCCACGATAAAGAAAAACCGGCGGCCTGTGGCTTCGATCATCTTTTCAATAGCGTGAAGTTCCAAAACCAACCGCTGAATATTTTGCGTTTCCTTGCAGCCTTCTTTGCGGTAGTCACCGATGGATTGACGGCTATAAAGCCATCCATCGCTGCCGACATGAACATCTTTGACGTCGGTCATGTGGAATAAACGGAAATCCAACCATCTTTTGGCGATAATGAGCGGACTTCGCAACGAAAAACTGTCATTGTAATATTGGTCGAAAGACAGGTAGTACTCGTTCTCGAAAAGAGCGCTACGATCAAACCGAGGAGGTTTTAACCCGATGCGATCCACTTGAAGACCGAAATCGAGGCCGATTAACCACACTGCTGCCGGTGTTAAAAGAAGGAGGACAAATATGAGTATAAATATCTTTCTCATCGTACCTTTAAAACCGATAGTAAATAAAGGGGCTGCTCGCGCCACCAACAATAAGCGCTGCGCAATACGGAAGCACTACCAGAATCATTAGGGCGCCCGCAAACAACGGTACCGGATCTTTTTTGTCTGTTAAAATTCTTATCAAAGAAAAATCACCGGGCAGCAAGAATACAGGCAACGCCACCAGCAGGAAAAGAAGGTTTCGGAAGTTCAGCGCCAGGCTCAATTCGTAAGAAATCGGTAAATCCGTCAGGGTGAACATGGCGCCCAGAAATCCGATCGCCCGGGCGATATCATCCGAGCGGAAAAGCACCCAACCGATGATAACGATTAACAGCGTTATGATACGGCGAAAAGATTTGTATTTCTCCCGGGAAATCTCACGCATACCGGTGATACGTTCCAGGATCAGGAACACACCGTGATAAATTCCCCAGACGAGAAATGTCCAATTTGCACCATGCCAGAGCCCGCATAGTATAAAAACGATTGCCAAGTTTAGACAGGTTCCTGTTGTTGTCCGACGGTTGCCGCCAAGGGGAATATACAGGTAGTCTCTGAACCAGCGGCTCAATGTGATGTGCCAGCGACGCCAGAAGTCGGTGATGCTTACGGCAGAATAGGGACGCTTGAAATTTTCGGGAAGTGTAAAACCGAACAACATCCCCAGACCGATAGCCATGTCGGTATAGGCGGAGAAATCGAAATAAATTTGAAGGGTATATGTTATCGCGCCGAGCCAGGCGACTTTTGTATCAAGCAATTCCAGGTTAAGGTCAAAAATAACGTCTGTGATCTGGCCGCAGGCATTCGCGATCACCACTTTTTTTACCAGCCCCCAGCAAAAGCGCAGGATTCCATTGTAGAAATTGTCCCACGATTCCCGGCGTTCTTTAAGCTGGCTTTTTATATAACTGAAGCGGACGATCGGCCCGGCGATTAACTGCGGGAACATGGCGATGTAAAGGGCGAAGTCGATAATGTTCTCAAGCGCACGACTCTTTCCCCGATAAACATCGATGATATAACTGAGTTTTTGAAATGTAAAAAAAGAAATTCCGATGGGTAGAATAACCGCATTCCACTCGATTGGAAAAAATTTAAATCCTGAAAGAAAGTGATTCAGCTCGGCGACGAAAAAATCGGCGTATTTAAAATAGGCCAGGAGTCCCAAATTAAGAAACAGTGAGAAACTAAGCCACACCCTTTTGTATTTGACCTTGTGGTCGATCAGACGCCCGAACACATAGTCTGCAAAAGTGGACAGGATTAGGATCAGAAGAAAACCGGCGGCGCCGTAAAGGTAAAACAGGTAGCTGAAAAAAAGAAGGACTAGATTGCGCAGTTTTTTGGAGGACGGCAATTGCTGTCCGTAATAGCTTATGATTACCGCGGGGAGAAAGCCGAATAGAAAAATAGTGGTTGAAAATACCATATATGAAGGTAATAAAAGCTATCTCAGTAATAGCGGTTTATCATCGAAGACAGAGAAAACAAAAAGTGAGCTAAAGTGACTAAAGTGATCTAAAATGCCTAAAGTTGAGGAATTCTGTCCATTTTATTAAAAAAGATGGAGCATCACGCGGCGCAAGCGCCTGCGCTGCGCGAGCGACGCCACTACTTTAGGCATTTTAGATCATTTTAGTTCATTTTAGGCACTTCTAACTTTTTAGAATCAATCCGAAAACGTGTTCTTTACCCGTCCTCCCCTTGATCGCGACAGCCCCGAGGTCCTTTATCTTAAGGTCGTTGCGGATCAATTCTGCGGTTTGCGAGCATACGACTATTTTTTCGGATAATTCTTTGTTCGCAAGCCCGGATAAACGGAAAGCCAAATTCGTGCAATCACCAACCAACGCCAAATCAGCCGCACGCGAACCGTAGTGTGACATCGTCACCTTGCCGGTTGTTATTCCCCAGCCCATCTGCAGATTATCAGCTGCAATATTTTTACCGCATAATTTGGCGCGGATCGCGTTTATCGTCTGCGTCTGCTGGATTGCGGCCTGACAGGCCAAAACAGCCTGTTTGCTTATCGGTTCAACGGCATGATCCCAAAATGCGTAGACGGCGTCCCCGGCGTAATCCTTAATGGTTCCTTTACAATTGTACACAATGGCGCTGAAAGTATCAAATATTTCCTTCATCAATGCGTAGACATCGGATGACGCATTTGTCTGGGAGAAAGTGGAAAACTCCCTGACATCAGCGACAACATTGGTCACCATTATTTCGGTCGGGGTCACCCGGGTGCCGTCAGTTAATATCGCCGCATCTGTAACTTGGGTAATATTTTCAGGATAAAACACCCGCAAAGAGAATTCGCCTAAACTAATGGTATCTCCATCCGCAAGTTCATTGGATGCACCGGCTGCCAATCGCGTACCGTTTACCCAGGTACCATTTTTGCCTCTATCGGTAATTTGAAGGTGTTCTGCCCGGCGGCTGATCACGGCATGATCCCTGGACACCTGTTCATCTTGCACTAAAATTCTTTTTTGAGGATCGACCCCCTTGCAGCTTCGCCCGATAAAGACCTTATCGACGATTTCTAAATGCTGAGTTTGGCGCTTATCATCAACCCATTCTAAATAAGGTTTTGGCATGATTCCACTTTCAAGGCAGGTTATGGCTTATAAGTTCAGGTAATAGTTTAAAGATGTGTTTGAAGGGATTGTTATCTTTAAAAATACGTCATGTAACGGTGGCCAGAGCGACTGTAATATTGTCGGTTCCACCGGCAATTTTAGCTGTTTCGATGAGTTCTTCGGCCTTGCGGGAAATGTCAGTAGCGGTACAAAGGATCTCCCGAATCTGCTCATCCGGGATCATATCGGTTAAACCGTCCGAACAAAGAAGAAACAAATCTTCTGTAAAAATTTTCCCGATAATCAGATCAAGAGCAAGTTCCTCCTTAATACCAACGGCCCGGTAGATGACATTGCGCAGCGGATGTTGTTTAATTTGGTCGGAAGATATTAATCCCTCCTCAAACTGCTGCTGGACCATGGTGTGGTCTTGAGTGAGCTGTTCGAGATGCCCTTTTCTTAAACGATAGGTGCGGCTGTCTCCGATATGACCGACAATAAAACCTTCGTCCGAGAAAGCCAAAAGTTCGGCCGTGCATCCCATGCCTTTGTGACTCGTATTCTGAATTACATGCTCTAAAATATTTTCATTTGCATCACGAAAGGCTTTTTGAATCCGATATAAGACCTCTTTCTGGGAACGATCGGTATTTCCTGTAAAAATATCTTGAGTTGTATCGGCAAAAATTTTGCTGGCAAGCTCGCCTGCGGCGGCACCACCCATACCGTCTGCTGTAAGGCAAAAATCCAGCTCGGGGCTCACAACAAAGACATCCTCATTATTTTTACGTTTAAGCCCGATATCGGTTTTGCCGAAAAAAATATTCTGCTGCATGTCACACGCCTTCAGCTACGGGAGTGAGGAACTATCGCTTACCTTAAAATTCGTTTTCATAAAATCTGCAAGATCGGAGGCACCGAATGTTATTTTACGTTCCTTTTTAAATGTCGCCAGATCTTCATATATAGCAGAAACGCTCTGATATCTCAGATTCTTTTGCTTTTCCAGACATTTCATGACAATGCGGTTTAGCTCTTCAGAAACCTCAGGGACCAAATTGCTCACAGGTTCAATATCCATTTTCGGAATGGAGCGAATCGCATCAACATCGCTGCTAAACCTGTACACTCTCTTTCCGGTAAGTGTTTCATAAAAGACAAGCCCCAAAGCATAAATGTCAGCCTGATGGTCAATCGATTCTCCCAGGGCCTGTTCGGGCGACAAATAGGCCATTTTCCCTTTAACAACACCCGCCTGGGTTAAGCTAGGCTCGGACCTGGCTTTAGAGATTCCAAAATCACTTATTTTCACCTCTCCTTGATAAGAAATCAGCAGGTTTTGGGGGCTGATATCGCGATGGACGATATGAAAAGGGTCCCCGGTATTATCATCCCGTTTGGTGTGAGAATAATCCAGGCCTTTGCAGATTCGAGAAATAATAAAAATAGCCTTGTCAATGGGCAGACCTTGTTTTAAAGCTGTGATAATTTCACCCAAATTCTTTCCATCGATATATTCCATTGCAATAAAATACGCATTTTCAATTTTCCCATAATCGAAGATCTGAACAATATTTGGGTGCTGCAATAGGGCAGCCAGCCTGGCTTCGCGGGTAAACATTTTGATAAAATCCTGATTCCCGGCAAGATGGGGTAGGATTCGCTTAATGGCTACCCTTCTTTTAAACCCGTCCCGGCGAACGTAATCTGCCAGAAATAGTTCGGCCATTCCACCCCGGGCAACCTTTTTATGTAAAACGTAAGGACCGATGCGGTCCATTGTTTCCATTTCCTGTCTCAACTTAAGCGCCCTGGTCTTGGCACGGCGATCCAATAAGAATAAGCTGGCCCCCAACAAAATAATTGCCAGCAGAACACCGGATAGATATAAAAACCGCAACCGATTTAAGTCGCTATTCAGATTCGTGGTAGAAAGAGCGATACAAATTTTACCGATCTCGACATCCGAAAAAATAATATTTTTAAAAAAACCGATAACCGCTGTTTTGTCTGTTGAAATACCTGAAGTAATCTTGATCCCGTCAAGCGCATCGATCGGTTTTTCATTTTGCAGAGACTCGAATTTTCGATTCACCATGTCCGCGCTTGTGTGAGCCAGGATGTTGTTTTTGTGATCCGTTATTGCAGCAAATTTCAGATCGTTAATATCCTGTAATTCTTTTACAGCCACATTGAGTGATAAGATATCTTTTTCCAAAACGAAAGGCCCGCTTTTGGACTCGAGTTTTTGGGTCTCAGAAAGTCCTTGCTCGAAGAACGCATCACTTCTTTGTTCAAACGCATAGTGATAAAATATATAGCCGCTAAAATTAATGAGAAGCCAGATAGCCAGAAAAATGGCGAATTGTCTGCGGTTGCGTTGGATAAATTCTATGTTCGATATACGCTTCATGCCCCTCGCAAATTTGGTGAAGGTGCTTGTTGAAATTTCCTTCATTTTTACAACTGTGGTTGCGGCCATTTCACTAACAAGCATGCAACACCTCCTTCGGCTTCGTTATCATCTATCAGGCGGTCAGTTTTTTAATAATCTCGGTGCAGCGCAATATGATCTGACGTCTAATCCGTGAGGGATCTTCCTTCCTGGCCAGTTTCGGTAAATCAGGCTTTTGGGCGTCAGCAATGCCTCCGGGATTCGAGTACTGTTTCGAGGGCCCGCTGGCCAAAAATTTGTCGAGGCCTGCTTGATCAAATAATTTGCCCGAAAACGGCTGTTGCGTCCCGCATAATGGGCAGATAATAGCCGTTTTCTGCAAAGCTGGATCGATTGCGGTGCGCGACTGATTAAGATTTAGATATTTCAAGAGAGACGTTTTGATCGGTTGATAACGAAATACCGCGATCAATAACAATAATATCAGACAGCTGAAGACTGCGATGAATATAAATTGTTTTCGAATCTGGAACGTTTTGGGGGTAGATAGGCCGATAAAAATTTCTCCAATTTTTGTGCCGGCGTAAGTTACGTCTGAGACGAAGTTAAGAATTTTGGCGTGGCTGGCAAATCCACCCTCCCACATCGCTACTTTTTCAATGAAACGGGCCGCTTCAGTCCTATCCGGCATAAGATGTCCGGTACCGGTAAAGGCGACCACCTTATTGCGATGATCAACTACCGATGCGTAAATTACATCCGTTCGATTGACAGCATCGGTTAGCAATGTGGCAATTGATTGAGAGTTTTTTTCTAAAAGAGGCAGGCTGACAAGATTCGAAAACTCATGCGTTATTTCGACACCCGTTTCTCTTAACTTGTTTTTATGGTGGTTTACCCGCAGTGTAATAATTGAGTACGCAATAAGCATTACCAGCCACCAGACAACCACAGCAAGTATCAAATGGCGCGTGTTTAAACGGTTGCCGAATCGCTGAATTGAATCCACTTGATCATCATCTCCCTTAGTTTATATCGATACAGTTGGACCTGCCTGGAAAGGGCAACACTTAATTTCACCCTTACTAAATTATTATGGTCAAAAATCAAAGTCAAGCAAATTAACTGTTGGAAATTTCTACAATTTGCGCTTGCAATACCTCAATGAGGCTTCAATATTGCAATGTTAATAGTTAAATATGATATTTAAATTGACAAGCAAGCGAAAAACAGATTAATGATAAAATGTTAACTGAACTGCAGATTTTCTAATTATTGAGCATAGATCAGCAGACGCGTCCGATCACTTTTTGTTTGAAAAATTGTATTCTTTTGACTCAGATTGTCTCCGAGGCTGCTATGTTTCTGTATCTTATTTCTCAATCTCAGGTGAAGCGGCGCTTACGTTTCAATAAAATTATATTATTTATCGTGCTTTTGGGAATAAGTTCGATTGTTTTTAACGCCTGTGCGCCCACTCGAGCGACCACGCAACCTTCAGATAAAAGGCTCTTTCGCTCTGAAGACTATGTTGTCTATTTTTTGCAGGACGGCGAAACTCCTGCGGAGCTGGCTGAAAAATTTTTAGGGACTAAAAATAAGTCCTGGATGATTGAGGAAGCCAATCCCGGCGTACGCTTCGGACGCGGCAGCGCTATTGTGATTCCGCTGAAAGATCGGAATAGGGGCGGAATAAGCTCTGATGGGTTTCAAACCATACCGATATTGACTTATCATCGGTTTGCCGAGGACTGCAATTCGCCCCTCTGTATGCCGGCAAAGACTTTTGATCTTCAAATGAGGTATCTAAAGGAAAATGGGTATCACGTGATAACCGCCGAAGAACTCCTTTCCTTTCTTAGATATCGCCAGGGGCTTCCTCAAAAATCCGTGCTCATCACCATGGATGATGGATATCGATCGGTCTATGATTTTGCTTATCCGATCCTTAATAAATATGGATTTAAGGCAACCTTATTCATCTATACGGATTTTGTCGGCGTCTCCAAAATGGCCATCACATGGGATCAGCTCAAAGAAATGCAAGCCAAAGGCTTCACGATCGGTTCGCACACCATCTATCACAGCGATCTCACCAAACCAAAAGATGGAGAAACAGAGCAGGAGCATATTGTCCGGGTTAAAGAAGAACTCTACGGTTCTAAAAAAATCATGGATCAAAAATTAGGACAGGACACGTATTTTTTGGCTTACCCGTTCGGCCGTTATGATCAGCAGTCGATCCAGATGGCCAGAGAGGCCGGGTACAAAATAGCCATGTCCGTAAATAGAGGCGGCAACGCCTTTTTTGCAAACCCTTTAACTTTACGTAGAGATCAGATATTGGAAAAGGACTTGCAAACGTTCATTTCCAGGCTGATAATTTTTAATCATGTTTCCTTAAAGCGAGAAAACCATGAAAAATAAAGCAGTCATTATCGGCGCCATCTTTTTAGTTGTCTTGATCGGCGGGTGTGCCCAATTCGGCACCAAATCTCCGGCGCAACTTGCAAAAGAATATACGGCCAAAGCACAGGGGTATGAAGAAAAGGGTGATCTGGTTGAGGCTTTAAAGCAATACAAACTCGTTCTCACGGTGGACCCCGAAAATAAATTGGCTCAAGAAAAAAGCGCGACGCTTGAATCCCAGCTCAACAAGCTGGCTGAGGAGCACTATCAGAGCGGCTTAAAATACTATCGCCAGGGCCAATACCCTCCAGCACGTAAAGAGTTTTTAACTGCATTACGATATAACCCCGAACATATGGAAGCCAAAGAAAAGCTGACCGCTGCCAGAAAAGAAATCGAGCATGTTAAACGCTTTATTACGCACACGCTTCAAGCGGATGAGACGATCGCAACTCTGGCCGAACGTTATTACGGAGATTATCGTAAGTTTCATCTGATAGCAGAATACAACGAACTGGAGGATGCCACCAAGGTCACGGTCGGCCAGGAGATTAAAATTCCGGTCATCGAAGGAACCCCGATTATTGCAGATCCAGCGACAATTCAGACCGATAGTGGTGAGCCGTCTGAAGCGTTACCCGGTGAAATTATAACTGTTAAACGCTTCATTATCCACACCGTGAAAGCGGAGGAAAGTCTTTCAAAACTGGCAAAGATGTATTACGGCGACCTTAGTAAGTTCGACGTCATCGCTAAATTTAATAGTATAGAAGATGGAACCAGCCTAAGAGTCGGACAGGAGCTCAAGATTCCTGAAGTCGAAGGGCTTCCCTTTTTGGTAGAAGGTGAGACAGCAGAAACGGAAACTGCCGTGATACCGAAAGAACCGGCGGTAAGCATGGCGGTGCCGCAGAAAGAAAAAGCAATTGAGGATCAGACAGTTAACTATCGGGAGCTTGGCATTGAACTTTATGAAAATAAAGAATATGCAGATGCGATCACCGAATTCAATAAAGTTTTAAACGTAAATCCTACTGATAAAGTTGCCATTAAATACATGGCGCTGGCTTATTTTGAAAAAGGCCGGCAATCATTCGAGAAAAAAGCCTATCCTCAAGCGACAACGGAATTTGAAGCTTCTCTGAAATACAACGAGGACTGTTCTGACTGCCGGGAATACCTTAATGAAATTCAAAAAAATAATATCGCAAACCTTCGTCAGGATGCGATCGCGCTATATAACCAAAAAAAATATAAAGAGGCGATTGTTAAATTTGAAGCCATTGCAACAAAGAACCCCGAAGATTCCCAGGTAAACGAATACCTTGCTAAGTCTCATTTTCAACAGGGGCTGGTTCTTTTTGGCAAAGAAGATTATCTGGCGGCCAGAGATGAATTCAAGACTTCGCTGCAATACGATAAAAATTGCGACCAATGCGAAAAGAATATCCAAAAATGCGAAGCCACTTACAAGCAAGCTCACTACGATAAGGGGCTCGCATACTTTGGGGATCAGAAATTAGCTGATGCCATTCGAGAGTGGGAGTCTGTCTCTGCACTCGACCCGAATTACAAAGATGTCAACAAGAACCTCACAAAAGCCAAAACCCTTTTA
>Ga0255055_10002646_pt1 | contig 12478 bp, 8 predicted proteins | sample JV7_2_27_MG_FD_188633 | JGI IMG/M metagenome (GOLD analysis project Ga0255055, IMG submission 188633) | Seawater microbial communities from Jervis Inlet, British Columbia, Canada - JV7_2_27 | ecosystem: Environmental > Aquatic > Marine > Inlet | place: Canada: British Columbia | collected...
AGCGTGGAGCTGGCGCATGCCACACTGGCTCTCGACCGTGGCCGCATCCGTCGCCCCGGCATGCCCGTGACCGTCCGGCTCAGCACCCCACTCGTACGTAGCCAACCCGATCGCGCGGAGGCGCGGCTGGAGGAGGTTGGCGCTCTCGTGGACCGGGCTCTCCGGACCAGGGGCTTCGAGCCCCGGCCCTCCTCCACCGGATCCGTCGCCGCGTCGACCAGGTAGCGAACTGACAGTTCTGGTATTGAAGGCCCGTCGAGGGGGTGCCGGAAGTGCGCGAAACGTCGATGCTTCGAAGAGTGGGTGTTTGAGCTTGCCCCGCGGTCCATCTCCGAGGCGTTTCGCCAAATCTGCTTAGCGACAAGGGGAGCGTGGGAATCCAGGCTAGCGCCGATGCTTCGCCCGCCAATGGGCCATCATCCGTTCTCGCCAGTCCTCGCTGAGCCCGTCCGCCTGCCGCCGGGTACTCGCGACGTCGAGGTTCGAGGGAGCCCGCGTCTCCACCCCGCAGGATCGCGAACTGGTCGTAGTGGACCTTGAAGCCGAAGATTCCGTTGGGCGTCACCTTGTTGCGGAGCAGTAGGGAGACGAGCTCGCCGGTCCTCGACACCCCGTACTTCCGGCAGAGCGCGGGATACTGGTTGGCGCGGTTGAAGTACTCGTCCGGCTCGCCCATCAATCCCCGGGGAGGAGAGGAGGCGCTCGAGGAATGTGGTCCCCGAGCGCGGGGTCGCACAGATCAGGTAGCTTCGCCGAGCCGCTCGCTTGGAGCTCGCATGGGTCGGAGTCTCGTTCGTCATCGCGTCGCGAAAGCCTCACCGTGGCCGGGTGGACTCAGGGACGGTCTCGCCGGGCGGCGAGCGCGGAGGGGACGCGTCGCTGCGGCCGCCTTCCTGGGCGCGGTCCTCCTGGCGGCCTTCGGCTGCAGCCCGGCGAGCTCCCCGGCCAACCGCGGCGGCCGCTCGCGCTCGGTCCTTGTGACCGAGGCCTCGCTCCTCGAGGAACTACCGCGTTCCCTCTCCGAGGAGCGCACGGGCTTCGCCGACCTCCGCCCGAAGCACCACGGAGCCCGGGCCTTTCGCCAGCCGGTCCCGGGGGAGTACGACTGGAGGGTCCGGGTCCCGCAGAGCCGCTCGCTCCTGCGCTCGGAACTCTGGATCGAGCCGGCGGCGACGAAGCGTGACGGCTACGTGGAGACCAACGTCACAGCTCGAGCGGGCGGCGGCGAGGAGGTCCTTTTCTCGCGGGTCCACCGCGTCGGGCCCCACTGGCACAACAAGGCCTCGCAGATGCGATCTCCCGGACCGCTCTCCCTCGAGCTGCCGCTCGAGGACTATGCGGGCCGGGAGATCGTGCTCCGCTTCTCGAGCCGGGCCGTGGGCGGGGAGGTGCCGGACGCGGAGGTAATCTGGGGAAGCCCCCTCCTCAAGGCCGAGCGGGAGACCGTCCGCCCGAACGTCGTCTTGATCTGCATCGACACACTCCGGCACGACCGCGTCCGGCCGGGCAATGCTGAGGCGCCGGAGATCCCGCAGATCGCGGAGCTCGCGCGGGACGGCATCGTCTTCGAGCGCGCCACGGCCCAGTCGCCGTGGACCCTCCCCTCCGTGGCCTCGGTGATGACGGGGCTTCCGCCCGCGGTCCACGGCGCCGGCCGAAAGCTCGGCACCACCTCGGACGACGACGAGGTGGAGACCCTTCGCTCGCAAGCTCGTGAGAAGGGGCGGCCGACGGTGGTGGGCAACCGGGAGGGGCTCACGCGGATCTACGGCTCGCTGGGCGAGGAGCTTCGGACGCTCCCCGAAGCACTCGAGAAGAGCTACGAAACCTACTTCGTGAACTCGAAGAATGGCTGGCTGAAAGCCATCAATCTCCACGAACGCTTTCAGACCTCGGACTACCTCGTGGGCAACGACGACGACGCCGTTCGCGTCGGGAACGAGTGGGTCCGGCGCCACCAGGACGGCCTCTTCCTCGCCTATTACCACCTGATGTACGTGCACGACTGGCACAGGGACCTCTCCCTAGACGACCACGAACGAGCCCGGGAGCGCTACGACCTCTCCGTCCGCATCACGGATCGCCTCGTGGGGCGGATCCTCGACAACCTCCGTCGTGCCGGGAGCTACGACGACACGCTGGTGGTCTTCTGGTCGGATCACGGTGAGCACCTCTGGGACGAGGGCTGGGAGGAGCGAGTCGGTCACGGCGAGACGCTGAGCGAGAAGCTGCTGCACGTCCCGCTGATCCTGAAGCGCCCGGGCTCCCTCGACGCCGGCGCGCGCGTCCCGCAGCGCGTGCGGATGATGGACGTCTTCTCGACGGTGCTCGAATCCGCCGGAGCGGACGTCCGAGGATCAGGGCGGGAGCTCCCCCCCGCGTGGCGTTCCACGTCCCTGTGGCGATCGGTCCGAGGCGAGACAGCCCCGCTTCCGATTCCCGCCGGATTCGGCGTCTTCGACGACGACTTCCGCTCCGTCCAGAAGGACGGCTATCGGCTGATCTGGTACACGCGCTCGGACCGCTACGCGCTCCTCGACACCGAGAACGACCGCTTTCTCCCCACCGGCGCCTCCCGGGAGGCGGACCGTGCTCGTCGGGAGCTCGAGACGCTCCTGAGGGACTACCTGGAGGCCGCGCGCGCCGCGGCTCCGGCCTCGGAAGCGCTCGAGCTGGACGAGCAAGACCGCGAGAACCTGAAGGCGCTCGGCTACATCGAGGAGTGAGGTCGTCGTCGCCTTCAGGGAAAACAGAACCCTCGGCATCCGGAGTGGCATAGCTTTCGAGGCCAAATCCCCACGGCCCGCACGCTCGCGTGCCTACGCTTCGCCGATCTCGTTACCGAGACCGTCGCCAGGCTCACTACCGGCTCGGGCGGGCTCACCCCTGCCCGGGGGGGTTTGTTTGGATAGAACCGAGGCGCGCGCACCGGTAGGCGGGGATTCGGTCAAATCCCGGGGGGATAAAGGGCTTTCCTTCACCCTCGATCCCCATTGGCGGCTAGCCACCATCTCGAGCCCCAAAATGATCGACTCTGGTCCTCTCCGGTCGGCCCGAAATACAGCTTGTCCGCGAAAGTCTGCTCCTATATATTCCTTTGGAGTATTAGTGGTGCGCCGGCGACGAGAATCACTCGAAGCGGGGCTTGCTGAGCCTGCAGACCGTGCGCTTGTGTGTAGCCTAGTAGGGAGGATCCAAAATGCACCATCGACGATTTCCCAGCGCCCTTAGCGTAATTTCCATCCTGTTCTTCTTCACGGGCGTCTCGCAGGCGGGTCCGCCCGGTGGCGCCGTGATGATCGTGGCCGACTTCGATGGGGATGGCGTAACGGATCCCGCGGTCTACCGCCCCTCGAACGGCAACTGGGCCATCAAGCAGAGCACCGATGGCGACAAGAACGTCACCCTCGGTGGATCTGACTTTGCGGCCGTTGCCGCCGACTACGACGGGGACGACAAGGCCGACGTGGCCGTGTACAACCGCAACAGCGGCAACTGGACCATTCAGAAGAGCACGGGGGGCTCACAAGTCGTGGGTAATTTCGGCGGCGGCAACGCCTTCGTTCCGGTCGTCGGTGACTACGATGGCGACGGCAAGGCCGACGTGGCCGTCTGGAAGGTCGCTGTCGGCAAGTGGTCGTACAAGCGGAGCTTGGACGGAGCGGTGGTCCAGTTTTTCAGCTTCGGGAGCGTGTTACACACGCCGGTTCCCGGCGACTACGATGGCGACGGAAAAACGGACCCGGCGCTGTACCGCCAGAGCAACGGCGCTTGGGTGATCAAGAACAGCAGTGACGGATCTACCACGGTCACCACCTTCGGTAATTCGAACCATGAGCCGGCCCCGGGCGACTACGATGGCGACTTGATCACCGACCGCGCACTGTTCCGCCCTTCGAACGGCAACTGGAATGCCAAGAAGAGCTCCGATGGCAATGTGCTGCAGACCTTCAGCTTCGGCAGCATGACGCACACGACCGTTCCCGGCGACTTTGACGGCGACGATGTCACGGACCCGGCGGTCTGGAAGGCCAGCAACGGGAACTGGGCCCTCAACCAGACGACCGACGGCTTTGCGCAGGTGCTCGGCTTTGGCTCGACGAACCACGTGGTGGCCTTCCCGCAGAAGACGATCGAAAGCGAGCTCCCGTGACCGTAGGACCCTGTTGGTGTTCTCCGTTTGCCGCCTGGTTTCCCGGCGCTGCCACAAGATCGGTTCCCTAGCGTGAGTTTACTGGGATAGGCCCGACAGAGGTTCGCGAACCGCAGGGAAATGGCCTCGAGACCCGCTCTCGAGGCCATTTCCGTCTCCGGGATATCGTATACGCAAAACACAGAATGGAAGCAGCATTACAACCGATTCCGACCGCACAGCGCCCCGGACTACAGACCTCCCGCGCCCGAGGCGATCGAGATCAACCCGCCAGGCTTTCTCCCGCTCCACCTGGCGGCTGGGACTAACACAGGGAGCGGTACAATGACTGGGGGCAGGTCAAACCCGCGGGCATTCGTGCGCGGGCCCGCCCCGACGGCCTGAGGAACCCGATGTCGACGGTTCACGGCACGCGAGTCGTTCTGGTCCTGGGGACGCACCGAAGCGGTACCTCGGCCGCGAGCCGGGTCGCGAACCTCCTCGGCCTCGAGCTCGGCGGGCCGCTCCAGCCTCCGCGCCGGGACAACCCCACCGGCTTCTGGGAGCTCGCGGCCCTCAATCCCTTCCACGATGCACTCCTGGCGCGCCTGCAGGAGCTCTGGCGCGAGGACCCGCCCCCACAGCAGTGGTGGCGCGATCCCCGTCTCGAGCCCTTCCGTGAGCGTCTCGTCTCGCTCCTCGAGGAGACGTTCGAGGGCGCCCCTCTTTGGGGTGTCAAGGACCCGCGCCTGTGCCTGGTAGTCGATTTCTGGCGCGATGTCCTCGAGTCGCTGGATTGCCGCGTCTCGCACCTCATCGTGCTGCGGGATCCCGCGGAGGTAGCGGCGTCCCTGTTCCGGCGCGACGAACTCTCGAGCGTGCGGGCCCAGTCGCTGTGGCTCCGCCACCTCCTCGCGGCCGAGAAGTCGACGCGGAGCAGCGACCGTGTCTTCGTGTCCTACCCGGCGCTCCTGCGGGACTGGCGCAGCTCCCTCCGGCCCCTGCTTGCCTCACCGCAGCTCGCCTGGCCGGACTGGAGCGCCGAGGCCGAGGCATCCGTGGACGCATTCCTGGACCCGACGCTTCGGCATCATGACGCGTCACGGGCGAAGGCTTCGGGATGCCCCGTGCAAGTACCCTGGGCGCGGCGCGCGTACCGGATCTTCCGGACCCTCGCCGGGGAAGACGGCGCCGGGGATTCCTCGGGGGCGCTGAACCGCCTCGACCTGATCGATCGTGAGCTGTCCGCGAACGATGGGCGTTGGTGCGGACAAAGCGACCGCCGAAGTGCGCGACTGCGTCAGGACGTGGGGCAGGCCCTCGAGCACCTGGACGGCGTGAAGCGCATCGGCGGGCTGCGCTCCGAACGCGACCAAGTGCGCGCGGAGCTGGATGAGGCTCGCGCCGAGTGGAGCCGCACCGAGGTGCGGCGCGCTGGTGCCGAAGCCGAGCGCAGCACCGAACTCGAGAGGCTACGCGCCGCGCAAGCCCGCGCGGCAGAGAGGGCGGGTGCGGCGGAGGGGGAGCTCCGCGCCCTGCACCAAACGCTTTCCGAGTTGCGGCAGGAGCGGGAGGGGCATCGCGCCGCGCTCGATCAGGCGCATTCGGAGCTGGAGCGCCTACGGTTCGAAGCCGGACGGGTGGCGGAGGACCTGCGCGGATCCCGGGAGACGCAGGCCGTGCTGCTTGGCGCGCTGGCCGAGCGGGCGGCGGCAGAGGAGCGGGCGCGGGCGGAGGAGCGGGCGCGGGCGGAGGAGCGCGAGCGGCACGCGGCCTGGCTCGCCGCCGACCGGGACGACCAGGCCCGTGCGTTGCAGCACCAGCAATCGCGCGTCAGCGCCCTGGAAGAGGAGCTCGGGCACCTTCGCGTGGCGCTGAACACCCACCGCGAGGCCTACCACAACGCAATCCACTCCGCGTCCTGGCGGATCACCCATCCTTTGCGTTGGGGCAAGGGGCTCCTGCGACGATTGCGCTGGGGGGCCCGGGCTGAGCTCGCGGGGGAGCCCGTCCCCGACCCCATGCAGGCGGGATGGGAGCTCCTGCCCGGCGAGCCCTTCCGCCAGCTGCTGCGCCCGCCCGTCGACGAATTGCGGAGTCTCGGGATCAGATTCTTCACCTTCGAGCGGCCGAACGAGACGCGGGTGAGCCTGCGGATCCTGGAGCGGCGGCGTCTGCGCTCGCCCCGCCTCCTCCACGAAGAGGTCCTGGAGGGTTGGGACATCCAAGACCGCGAGACGTCGAGGATCAAGCTCGACCATCCCGTTCGGGCGGCCTCCCGGCGGTGGCTTCTCATCGAAGTGGAGTCGATCGACGGCCAGCCCGGGCGCACCGTGACCGTGGGGCTGGCGCCGGCTTCCTACCCCGGCAGGATGCTGGGAGACAGGCCGGACGGTGACGACTCTCTTCTGGCCCTCGAGTTCAACCCGCTCACGGACCGGGACCTCCGCCGGAGCTTTTCCTTCGTGACCGGCTGCCCGGGGGATGCGGAGCGCTACCGTTGCCACCACATGGCCGAATCCCTGCGCCTCGCCGGCCACACCGTTGATATCCATCCGCCCCACGTGTTCCCCTGGAAGCGGCTCCTTTCCTGCTACCGCGTGGTGGTGGCGCATCGCGTGCCTCACACCCCCGAATTCGAACGCTTCGTGGAGCGAGCAGGGGAGTACGGAGTCCGCGTCATCTTCGACACCGACGACCTGGTCTTCGACCTTGAGCTCACGGACCGCATCGATGCCGTGCACCAGATGCCTTGGCAGGAGCGGGAGCTCTTCGAGGAAGGGATCCGCCGGTACCGCGCGAGCCTATCGGTGTCCGAGCTCGCCACGGTGAGCACGAAGCCGCTGCGCGCGGCACTCGCAGGTTCTCTCCCCCACCTCCGGGTGGCCGTGCTTCGCAACCGGGTGAACGACGGGATGATCCAAGCGGCCGAGGCGGCGCTGGCCGAAGAGAAGCCGGAGACGGAATCGGTCCGTCTCGGCTACCTGAGTGGCAGCCGTACCCACCGACTCGATTTTCAGGAGTGCGTGCCGGCCCTCCAGCGCGTGCTGAAGGAGCATTGGAACGTGGGGCTCGTCCTCGCCGGGCACGTCGGCATGCCGCCGGAGCTGTACGAATATCATTCTCGGATCGAACGCCATCCATACATGGACTGGCGTGACCTTCCCCGTCTCTACCGCCGGATCGACGTCAACCTGGCGCCCCTCGAGTCCGACAACCCCTTCACGGACGGCAAGAGCGAGCTCAAGTTCATGGAGGGCGGCCTGCTCGCCGCGCCTACCGTTGCCTCCCGCGTGGGCGGATACCGCACGGCCATCGACCATGGCCGGAACGGATTCCTTTGCGAGGGGACGGACGAGTGGATCGAGGTGCTCTCCCGGCTGGTGAAGGATCGCTCGCTGCGCCAGACCGTGGGCGAACGCGCCCGGGAGGACGTCCTGCGCTCCTGGTCCACGCGCGGGGCGTGTCGCGTCACCAGTGAGCGGTTCCACGAGTTACTCCATCCGGACGGGCCGCCGCCGCGCCGGCTGCGCGTGGCATTCGTGTTGCGGGCCCCCATCGCGCAGACCGGCGGTGGCTACATGAAGATCTTCCAGATCGCGCACCACCTCGCGCGGCGCGACCACGAGGTAGACCTCTATGTCGAGCCCATCGCGCACCTCGAGGGCCTGGATGAAACATCGATCCGTGCCTTCTGCGCCCGCCACTTCGGTGCGAGTGCGGCCCGCGTGCACCGCGGCCACGACGCTATCGCCCACTCGGACGTGGCCGTGGCGACGAACTGGCCCACGGCTCACGTGGTCAACGAACTCCCCAATACGCTGCTCCGAGCGTACTTCGTGCAGGACTTCGAGCCGGAGTTCTACGATCACGAAGACCCGCTCTACGCAGCGGCCGAGGCCACCTACGATCTCCCCCTGCGGATCATCCCCATCGGTCGCTACCTGGCAGACCGACTCGGCACGCGCAATCGGCTCCCCTACGAGCCGGTGGACTTCGCCTTGGCTTCCGACTTCTTCGAGGATCGCAGCGGTGTGGAGGAACAGCTCCGCCGACAGGCGCAGGAGGCCGGACGGGTGTCGGTTCTCTTCTTTGCGAGGCCCGAGATTCCGCGGCGATGCTTCGAACTGGGCGTAGAGGCGCTATGCAGGGTTCACGAGCAGGCTCCGGAGGTGGAAATCCGACTGTACGGAATGGAGCAAGAGGTCCCGCTCCCCTTTCCCTGCCAGAGGCTAGGCGTCCTCGACCCGAAAGAGATGACGCATGCCATGCGCGATGCGGACATCCATCTCTCCTTCTCGAAGACCAACCCCACCACCGTCGTCTTCGAGGCGATGGCCTCGGGATGCGCCGCGGTGGAACTGGACGAGTCGGGAGTGCGCGCACTGGTGGAGCCGGAGCGGAATTGCGTGCTGGTGAAGGAGCAGCCGGAGAGCGTCGCCCGGGCGGTCCTGGAGCTTGCGGCCGACCCCGAGCGCCGCGTGGCTCTGGCGCGGCGCGGTTTGGAGACCACATCGGGAATGACCGTCGAGAACATGGCGCGTCAGTTCGAAGATCAGCTCCGGGCGGCGCTGATCGGCGAGCCCGTCACCGACTCCGACTGAGCCGCGCGCTCCGCGGCGTCGCCTCCCTCGCCGGGCTCGATCACCACCTGGGGCGGCTGGTCCGCCGAGAGATCCGCGTAACCGGTTACGTGTGAGTGGCGGAGCGGATCGATCCGGAAAACGACCGCGTCGACGATGCGGTGCAGGAAAATGTGCTCGGCGTCCACCACGCCGGCGTTCGTGAAGTAGGTGCCCGGAACGAGCCGGGGGCGAAAGGTGAATCGTACCCGCACCTGGGAGCCGACCGAAACCGCGAGCCCTTCCCCGCGCGGGTGAGAGACCTGTCCGGCGAGCTCCAGGCCCGTGACGAGCTTGGTCATCATCCCGAAGCGCACGGCGAAGACGGGACGCGTGAAGGCGACCTCGTAGGCGTACGTGTAGACCTGCTGCGGCCGGAGCACGTTCACGCGCCGACCGCGGCGATCGAGGATGCGCGGGTTCTCGATGCGCGCTCCCCGGGGCGGGTACTCGAGCCGGCTCTCCGTCACCAGACCGGCGTCGAAGGAGCCGAGGTCCTCCTCCGCCTCGTTCTTCGGCTCCGGGGGCTCTCGGGTTCCTGTCCCGGCACGCCCGTCCGCGCCCGCGGTCGCCTCGCCAGAATTTCCAGAGTCGAGCTCCCGGGCCTGCCGGATCACTTCCGCCCGCTGCCCAGGGGGCGCGTACAGGAGCTTGTGGTACCAGGTTATGACCGTCTTCGGCGGACCAGTGAGGAGGCGCTCCCCCGCCTCCAGCAGGAGCGCGCGGTCGGCCAACTCGAGGACGTGGTGGGCGGAATGCGAGACGAAGAGGATGGTAGCGCCCCGCTCCTTGATCTCCTCGATCCGCGCGAAGCACTTGCGCGCGAATGCCTCGTCCCCCACGGCCAGGGTCTCGTCGATCACCAGCACGTGCGGGTCGGCGTGGACGGCCACGGCGAAGGCCAGGCGCGAGTACATGCCCGTCGAGTAGAGCCTGACGGGCCGGTCGAAGAACTCCCCGATATCCGCGAAAGCGGCGATGTCCGCGAGGCGCTCCCGGATCCTGGCGTCCTCCAGGCCGAGGACCGAGGCGTTCAGGAGCACGTTCTCCCGCCCTGTGAAGTCCGCGCTGAACCCCGCCCCGATGGTGAGGATAGGTGCCACGTTGCCCACGACGCGCAGCCTGCCGTCCGTGGGCTCGAGCGTGCCGCACACCAGGCGCAGGAGGGTGGACTTGCCGGAACCGTTTCGCCCCACCACGCCCACGGTCTCGCCGCGGTGCACCTGCAGGTCCACGCCGCGCAGGGCGTGGAACTTGGTCCCGAAGCGCCGCTTCCTCGGCCAGAGCATCTGCTTCAGGCGGTCGCGCGGCTGCGCGTACACCCGGTAGGTCTTGCCGAGACCGCGGGCCTCGATCGCCAGCGTCGGGTCCGTTCCGCGCTCGGGTCCGGCCTCAGAGGACATCGGCGAAGCTCTTGCGCGTCTTCACGAACCAGATCCAGCCGAGCCAGGCGGCGCCCCAGCCCGCGGCGGTCACGGTCCCCAGGGCGGCCCAGTCGGGGGCGGAGCCCCGGAACAGCACGTTCTTCGAGGCGATCAGGATCGTCGCGATCGGGTTCAGGAGGTAGAGCTCGCGCCAGGCGTCCGGGATCCGGTCCGGCGAGTAGAAGATGGGGCTCAGGAAGAGCAGGGCGGTGGTGGCCAGCCCCACCACCTGGGAAATGTCCTCCAGAAAGACCCCGAGCGAGCTCAGGAGCCAGCTCGCCCCCAGGCTCAAGAGGGCCAGCGGGACGATCACCAGCGGCAGGTAGACCCACGTCCACGGGGGCAGGCCCCGCACCAGCAGATGGAACGCGGTCAGGATCACCGCGCTCAGAGCGAACGTAAAGAAGGAGGCCGCCAGGCTGACCCAGGGCAGGATCTCGCTCGGAAAGACCAGCTGCTTGATGAAGATCTGGTGGCTCCGCAGCAGGTTCGGCGCCTCGTTCACGTTCTCAGCGAAGATGGCGTAGAGGATCATCCCCGAGAAGAGGAAGAGCGCGAACTCGGTGTTGCCTCCCTCGGCTCGCCCCCACTTGACCTGGAAGACGACCGAGAAGACGAATGTGTAGATCCCGAGAAGAAGAAGGGGATGCAGCAAGGACCACAGCAGGCCAAGGACCGAGCCGCGATAGCGCGACTCGATGTGCCGCCAGGCCAGGCGGCGCACCAGCCGCCGGTGGCGCCACCCGGAGGCCAAGAAGGCCAGCGGATGGAGCCGCGGCTCGCTCCGGCCGCGCGCGAGGGGCTGCCGGTCGGGAGCGGGTCTCCCCTCCAGAGGCCGGGCCGGCTCGGGATGCGAGTGATGGGTCTCCATCTAGCCGGTGTCGTGCGCCTGCCGGTTCTCCCTCGCGGGGATCCGAGCAGCGCCCGAAGGCTCCGGGACCATGACCGCCAGGCCCCTCTCGAGGGGGGACAGGGGCGCCGCGAGCGCCCGCTCCACCACCTGCACCCGCCGGGTGTCGACCGGGACGTCGGGATCGGCGTAGGCGTCCAGAGCACGTACCGTCATCTCGCTCGCCCCCTTCGGCAGTCCGCGGATCTCGAGGGTCCCCACAACGCTTCCGGAGCCCTGGCGCAGATCGTGCGGAAGATAGACGACCCCCCGACTTTCGGCGAAGCTTCCCACCTAGTGGACGGTCTGCCCCGTCGCTTCCAAGGAGAGCCGGTGGTCCCAGCTGCGCGCGGTCCCTCCCTCGGGCAGGCGTCCCAGCTCGCCTAGGAAGGGACGGATGCCCCACTAGTAGGTACGGATCAGCGGGGCGAGCTGGGGGCCGTCGGGGACGCGAGCGCGGCACCGGGGAAGCGCAGGCCGGTATGCGCGGCCCCGTTCGCAGCGAGGACCCACATGATGCTGCGCATCTGGTCCGCGTCGACGGTCTTGGCCCAGGTGCCGTCGTGGCTGTCCTGGAAGTCCTCGATGTGGCAGAACTCCGTCACCACGACCGGGCGTGGGCTCACCGAGTTTCCGGTGTAGTACTTGAGCACCCGGTTCGCCTCGAGCGGACCCCGGATCATGGGATCGCCGTCCGGCATTGCGGAGTCTCGAGATCGGCCTTCTATCTCTGGAAGAAGGCGTACGAGACCTATGGCGATGACGGCCTCGTATCACGCGGACGGCGGGTACTCGTCGAAGTGCGGAAGCGCGTCCTCGTCGGAGGACCAGGGCGCGCGGGAGCCCCAGAAGATGTGGTGTTCGGGGCGGATTGCCGGGTCATCATCGAGGGATCCCGCTGGGACCACGACCACGGTACCGTCGCGTGTCACGCGGGGAAGTGGTGATCCGCAGCGGTTGCAGAAGCAGGTGGCGAAGTGCCGGGCTTCGGGCAGGTCGTACCGGGTGAGCGACTCCTCCCCGGAGATCCACCGGAAATGCGCCGGCTCGACGAACAGGTTTGCCGCGCACGCGCTCCCGGTCGCCTTCCGGCAGCGCGAGCAATGACAGTAGCGAAACGTGAGAAAGGGCGGATCGATCTCGAAGCGGATCAAGCCACACAGGCAGCTACCGCGAACCGGATCGGAAGGCATGTGTGGCTCCTGTCCCTACCGAATCAGTTGAGCGAACAGGATGAGGCTGTCTCTCTCCTCCGGGGTGACTTCGCCGTCTACGGCAACGGTGGACTCGACGGCCCTGAGGAACTTGACGCGGTGTGCTCTGGGAACCAGCGTGGGATCTACGGACCCGAGCGGCGGCGGCGAATCGAGCCACTGGAGAACCTGCTGTCTCTCTTCCTCGTCCAGTTGGA
>Ga0255055_10002647_pt1 | contig 12477 bp, 9 predicted proteins | sample JV7_2_27_MG_FD_188633 | JGI IMG/M metagenome (GOLD analysis project Ga0255055, IMG submission 188633) | Seawater microbial communities from Jervis Inlet, British Columbia, Canada - JV7_2_27 | ecosystem: Environmental > Aquatic > Marine > Inlet | place: Canada: British Columbia | collected...
CTCGACCCAGCGGGCAAAGTCACCGATTGCGATCTCCTCCGCCGGCATGGAGCGGATCGCTGTGCGGAGGCGCTCCTTGAGCTCGGCCGGCGCCGACCGAGAGCACACCAGGAGATCGTTGGGGATCGCCGACGGCAGACGCACAAAGGCTACTGCTCGACCTACGTCGTCGTCGTCGCGTGTCGCACCATCGGTGAAGCGGGCGCGGGTGCCGTCCCACACCGCGGCCAGGTCGGCCTCGCCGCGCGCCACCGACCGCACCAGATGGCTGCTGCTGTTGGTGTCGGCGCGGGCGACCTGGATAGCGGCCAGCGACTCGGTGGACTCCGACATGTGAAAGACGCCGTTGGCGCGGAAATGCAGGGTCGGCAGGAAAAAGCTCGAGGTCGAAAAAAGGCTGTGGTAGGTGAATCGCACCCGATCGGAAGCGTTGGCGACCAGGGAGATCACATCGGCCGGCGTCGGGTTGGGCGGCAAATCCTCTTTCCGCGCCACGTAATACGAGTGATAGGTCGTCTGCCCAGTGGTCTCGCTGACGTAGGTGGCGAGGATCTCCATGTCGGCGCCGAGCATCTCCGACACCACCTGCACGTATGGCGTAGTGCGGGCGAGGACGATGCCTGCCGCTGGATCCCAGTCAGCGAGGCGCGCGATCACCTGGCCGTACTCCAGCTCTTCGGGTGCGAACCGGATGTCGGTCGACCGCTGGAGATAATCCTGCAACCGTCGATCGGCCTCCCTGGTCTCCTGGTCGAGGGCGACACCGACAAACGTCACCCGCTCGTTCGCTGGCGCGAACGAGGTCACGACGCAGAGGACCGCGCTCACAGCGATTGCCCTTGCCGTTGCGCGGTCTTGCAGGAGTTTTGCTCTTCCTCTGTGCACCTGACGGCAGGATAACAAGATCATTCCGACTCACGGAGAAGTTGTTCGAGCCCTGACACCACGGTGATTGGGGTGCGCGCCTGGGCCGTGGGGTTGATGACCACGAGACGGTCGGTGCCGGGGATGAGGTCGTAGGAGCCGTAGGCGGGGGAGGCGGTGGTCCGGGCGATGGTTCGGCTCTCGCCGATTCGGATCTCCTCACCGGTTCCATCGAACTCGGTCGCCACCAGCCGTCCGTCGAAGGAGAGGGAGACGAGTGTTTTCCCATCGGAGCTCCACCGCGGCAGTGAGCCGAGGGTGTCCGAGACCTGCCATCGACCGGTCCGTTGCGGTGCCGTCGCGCTCGACAAGAACGGTGCGACGAATATCTCGAAGAGACCGGACTCATCCGAGGAATATGCGATCCAGCGGCCGTCCGGCGACACGCTGCCCTGGTTCTGGGCCCGGGGTTGATCGATGATGAGGATCGGTGAACCGTTGTCGGGGAGGTCGATTCGCCACAAGTTCCCCTCTCCGTCGCCCAGAAGGCCACCGAGGAGGAGGTGTCGGCCGTCCGGCGTCATGCCGCACGGCTGCAGTAGGAGCGCGGGATCCTCGAAGATCACCCGAGGATCATCGGCTCCGGACGCCGGTACGACCATGACCCGCGCCGGATTTTCAGCGGTCCACGCACGGTAGTAGATCTGCTCGCCGTCCGCTGACCACACGGGGGCCGATTCGGCCCCGGGCGCGAAGGTGAGGCGCCTTCGCAAACCGCTGCCGAGCTCCACGATCCAGAGATCGGAGGGGGCACCGACGCTGACCGCGAGGCGTTGGCCGTCCGGCGAAATCGCGATCTCGTCGTACTGGTCGGTGACGCCGATCTGACCGAGCTCGCGTCCGGAGAGGTCGAGAAGATCGATCTGGGCACCGCGATCACCGGGCGACGGCTGATACACGAGAAGATCGGCGGCCGTCGAGAAGGCCGCCCGCCAGGTTTCTCCGTCGTAGTAGACGTTGCTGCCGACGATCCGCGGTTCCCCTTCCATCTGGCCGCGGCCGGCGTCGAACGGCTGGGCCATCAGCGTTTGATCCCTCAGGTAGAAGAGGTGGCGGCCGAAGGCGGCCGCATTCGCCACCGACGGCACCACCGGACGATCCGAAGAGCCGTCCAACCGCGCAACACGGATCTCGTTTTCGGGCGATGCGGGTGTGTTGTGATTGACGGCGAGGTAGACCAGGTGTGCGTGATCTGGAAGGAGCACCGGCCAGCGGTGGCTGGTGTGTCGGCCTTCGATGAGGCTGGTCAGCTCCGTTGTTTCGCCCCCGGTCGCCGGGATCCTAAAGAGCGCGGTGTTGAAGTGGGGCGCGAAGATGATGGTGTCGTCCGCGGTCCACGCACCGCCGCGGGCGATGCTGCCGGTGGGACAGAGGTTGAGGGGCGAGCCACCATCGAGGTCCAGCCGCTTGAGGTGCGAAAAGTCGAAGAACGCGATCGACCGTGCGTCCGGTGACCAGAAGGGCGCGAAGCCGCCCTCGGTGCCCGCGAGCTGGCGCGTCTCCCCGGTGCGCAGCGAGCGCACCCAGAGGGTGACCGGTTCCCCGGGGGCGGAGGCCCCGAAAACAATCGCCGAGCCGTCCGGGGCCACCACGGGTGGGCTGCCTACGTCGCCCTGGAAACGAAACTCGGCGGTTCCCGGCCGTGCGATCTCGGTGCGGATCACCACGTCGCGGCTCCCCGAACTGGAGAGCATCCAAACCAGTGCTGCAGCTGCGGCGGTCGCGACTGCGGCGACCGCCCAACCCATCCGGCCGGCGGCGGATGGGGTCACTTCCCCTGGCGCTCCCGGCTCCGGTTCCTCCTCTTCCTCGAGCTCGAGAATGACATCGCCGAAATCGTGCAGGCGACGGGAGAGGTCCCGCTGCAGACAGCGTCTGAGGAGACGGTGGAGGGCGGGCGGGATGTCGGTGGGGAGGGCCTCGAGGTCGATCTCCGAGCGCAGGACCCCGGCCAGCACATCCGACGCTGTATCGCCGTCGAAGAGCCGCCGGTCGGTGATCATCTCATAGAACATGCAGCCAAAGGCCCAGATGTCCGTCTGCCTGCCTACCGGCTGGCCCCGAGCCTGCTCTGGGCTCATGTATCCCACGGTGCCGAGGATCGCTCCACCGGCCGTGGCGCGGCCGGTCAAGGTCGGTGAGTGGGTGAGGTCGACGCCACTGTCGACCGGTTCTTGCGCCTTGGCGAGACCGAAGTCGAGGACTTTGATCGTGCCGTCGGGCCGCAGCTTGACATTGGCGGGCTTGAGGTCGCGATGGATGACGCCGTGCTCGTGGGCGGCCTCCAGGGCGTGGGCCATTTGGGCCGCGATGGCTCTGGCCTCGGCCCACGGGATCGGGCCTCGAGCGATGCGTTCGGCTAAATCCACACCCTCAATGAACTCCATTACTAACAGGTGCTCGCCGTCGATCTCCTCGAGACCGTAGAGGGTCGCGATGTTTGGGTGGTTGAGGGAGGCGAGCAGTTTCGCCTCGCGCTCGAACCGGGCCCGTCGCTCCGCATCCCCGGCGAAGGCCTCAGGTAGGACCTTGAGCGCCACTTCGCGGCCGAGGCTGGTGTCGGTCGCGCACCACACCTCGCCCATGCCGCCTTTCCCTACCGGCGACACGATCTCGTAGCGACCGACTTTCGACCCAATTTCCATCTGTGCCCTGTTGGGGATATTGTACGCGGTCCGGGAGCCTGTCTTACAGCTGCATGAGATCTTCGAGATGCTCCTCCGGAACCAGCCACTCGGTGGGCTCGCCGCCGTCCAGGGCTGCGATCGCGTGTGCGACGGTGTCTCGGATGTAGCGACCCCAAATCTTGATCGGGATGTGGTCGATGTTGATCGTCGGCGAGGTCGCGAGCCGCAGCATGAACTCGATGATCGACGAGGCGTTGCGGGCGATGCGTCCGAAGTCGTCGGCGAGGTCCCGCTGTTCGAGGATCCGCTGCTCGTGGATGCTGACCCCGAACTCCGATTCCACCAGGTCGTCGTAAGTGGTGAGGATGAGCTCGACCCGAAAGGTGCGGCGGCAGCTCTCGACGTAGGTCTTGAAGTTCTCATCGAGGTTCTCGACACGCAGACCCCGGCCGGCCGCGAAGGACCAGTCGATGCCGGCCATGTTGGCGAGGATCGCCTCGTTGGGCGGCAGCTCGAGGTCGACGAGGTAGTGGACTCCTTCGTAGGTTCCGGCGTGCACCTCGCGTTGAGATGCGAAGGTGTACTCGAGGCCGTCGAGTGACGCCTCAATGGCTTCGAGCTCGGTCGGGGCCCCGATCACCTTGACCCCGATCACGTCGTCGACCCGGTTCTTCTCCGGATCGAGGGTGATGCGTCCCGAACGGATGCGGTCGGCGACCAGACGTTCGGCCGCGCCGCCGACCGCGGCCGGGGTGCTTGGCGGTGCGATGTCGCGATCAGCTCCGGCCATGGGTCGCGGTCGGCTGGCCGCCAACGCCCGGGCGACGGCGACGATCTCACCCGTGAGTTGCTCCGCGATCCGGCGCGAGACCTTGTCGGCGATGCGCCGGATTCGCTTGCGGCGCACGATGGCCGTCAGCCGGCCGTTGCGAAGGGTGACCAGACTCATGCGGACGGGGGTGCGCGGGAAGAACTCCTCCGGCAACTGACGGTACCAGTCGATGAGCTCGGCGACCCGGGTCGAAGGGTGGGTGGCGGCGGCGACGATCGCCGCCCGCACCTCGTCCTTGCTGGTGATCCGCTCCATATAGAGATCGCCGTGGTGGCAGGTGCGGCAGAGGTCGGCCACGAACCGTCTCACCGTGGGCGCCGTGATGGCCCGCTCGAAGGCAAATATCTCGGTCAGAGTGCGGCCGTCGCTCGGCTCGAGCCGGTCGGCCAGCCACCTGGTGGCGACATCGAAGAGGCGGTCGCGGTGAGTCAGTCCGGAGAGGTACATGAATGATGTGTCGTCAGGCTCGACGCGTTCTGGAACCCACCAACCATGGTAGCGCTTTTTGTTATTCGTCGTTCATGACCTGAGCTGGCGGCGGTGAGAGAGCGTGGTCTGGAGCTCCGAGAAACCGGGGTGGTGGTAGGCTCGGGCTCGCCCGCGTGCTTTCCAGGAGGTCTCATGAACGACCGCAAGTTGCTCACTCTACTGATTGCGCTTTTTGTTCTGTTGCCGACGACGGCGCCGGTGATGGCGGAAGACGGTGGGGATACCCAGGTCAACCGGGTCCTTGGCGACAAGTTTTCGATTCGGCTGATCGGCGGTCTCGTGGATCTGAACACCGACGTCGCCGCCGGGAGCAGCCTCGGCGCGCTCATCGATCTCGAGGACATCCTCGGTTTCGACGAGCAGATCGCCACCTTCGGCCTCGAGGGCCTCTGGCGCTTTTCGAAGAATCGAAAGCACGCCCTGCGTCTCAAGTACGGCGACTTCGACCGCGACGCGTACGCGGTGATCGAGGGTACGGTCCCGATTCTCGATGTGGAGTTCTTCGGTGAGGTGGCGAGTAATTTCGTCAACCAGGTGGCGATCATCGAGTACCAGTACAGCTTCATCAACCACCACAAGACCGAGGCCGGCATCACCGCGGGTTTTGCCTTTTACAAGTACGATTTGACCCTCGAGGGGCAGATCATGATCGATAACGATCCCGATCAGGTCCAGTTCCGGAAGGAGAACGTCGGGGTCGTGGCACCGGTCCCGGCCGTCGGCTTCTACATCAACCAGGCCCTCCGACAAAACCTCATTCTCGAGCTCCGAACCTCGTTCATCGATCTCGAGTTCGGCGAACACAACGGACGGGTATTCACCACCTGGGGAAGTGTGACCTGGTACTTCGCCCGTCACTGGGGCGTTGGTGTCGGACTCACGGGCTCAGATGTGGTTTACGAGAAGAATACCAGCAAGGAACGGCTCAAGGTCGAGCTGCGCCAGAGCGCGGTCACCCTCAACATGACCCTGGTGTTCTGATCCGGGGCGAAGACGATGACGGACCGCCAGCCGATCTCAGACACCAATCTTGCGGACCACGAAGCGGGTCCGGAGGAGATGGTGTCGGTGGATCCTCTCGAGGAGGGTCTGAGCGACCCGGTGCATGACCTCGAGGAGCTGGTGGAGAGCGGCGATCTCGAGGCCCTCGACCGATTCATCTCGATGCTCCACCCCGCCGACCTGGCGGCCCTCTTCGGTGTACTGCCCAAGGCGCACTGGCCGCAGGTGGTCTCGCGCCTCAGCATCGCCCGCGTCTCCGATCTCATGGAGGAGCTCCCTGACCACCTCCGCGACGATCTCGCCGAGCACCTCAAACCCGACCAGCTGACCGAGGCGATCGAGGAGATGGCCTCGGATGACGCGGCCGACGTCCTCGCCGACCTTCCGGAACCACTGGCCAGGGACCTCATTGAAGCGCTCCCCGAGGAGGACCGCCACGAGGTCGAGACCCTGCTCAAGTATCCCGAGGACTCGGCCGGTGGTCTCATGCAGGTGGAGCTGGTCTCGGTGCCTGAGAACGCCACCGTCGACCAGACCATCGATGCGGTGCGAGCGAACGCCGAAGAGGTCAGCACCTTTCACTTCGTTTACGTGGTCGACGACGAGCACCGCCTGGTCGGTGTGCTGAATCTGGGCGCCCTGCTCCTGGCGCCGCCCGACCAGGTCATCGACGAGCTGGTGAAACGCAACGTTCACGTGGTCAACCCCGAGGTCGACCAGGAGAACGTGGCGCAGATGTTCCAGCGCTACGACCTGGTGGCGCTGCCGGTGGTCGATGATCGCGGCCGGCTCCTCGGCCGCATCCTGCATGATGACGCGGCCGACGTCCTCGAGGAAGAGGCGGAAGAAGACATCATGCGCATGGCCGGTGCGACGACCCACGAGCCGGAGCTCGTCTACACCGACCAGGTGCTCAAGATCGCCGGCGTGCGACTGCCGTGGCTGCTCGCGACGCTCGCCGGTCTGACGGTGCCGGCGTTGCTGGTGTGGGCATTCCAGATGTCGTTCCCGGAGATGATCGCTCTGGTGCCCTTCATCCCGGTGATCGGCGCGATGGGCGGCAATGTCGGTTCCCAGTCCTCGACGATCGTCGTGCGCGGGTTCGCGACCGGCCGCGTCGATTTCCACAATCTCGGGCGCTTTCTCTTCAAGGAGCTGATCATCAGTACCCTGATGGGCATCGCCTGCGGAGTGCTGTCGGGCGTCGTGGCCATCATCTGGCACGGCGATCCCATGTTGTCGATCACCGTTGCGGTGTCGATGGTGGTGGCGATCATCGCCTCGGCCCTGATGGGCGTGCTGGTGCCCTACTTCTTCCGGTTGGTCAAGATTGATCCCGCGATCGCCGCCGGCCCCCTGGTGACGACGATTGATGACATCATCGCCATCGGCATCTACTATGTGGTTGCCCTTGCCCTCATCTCGTGAGAATCGGCCGCGGTACCATGTAACCGAGATCACCGAGTAAGCGATGAACCACATGACCGGGGTCAAGGTGACGATCTCGAGGAGGAACCACCTTGGTGGTTGGAGGATCGGGTCGTGGACGAGCTTGACAGACAACCCCGGGAGAAGCCCGATGGCGACCGCCTGCTGCCCGGTGCGTCGTCGCTGGCGGTCCTGCTCATCGTCTTTGTCTCCCTCTCCCTGCTGGTCCTGTTCTCGATCATGCGTGGCGGCGTCGGTCACGTCGCCTCGGACGCGGGTGGCACGAAGGCGTACTCGCCGGCCGACTTCCCGGAGATCAACTTCGACCGCCAGCTCCTCGAGGAGGTCGAAAATGCCGGGCCCTCGGGCGACGACGCAACCTTCCGGGTGCCGCCGCCATCACTCGCGTACGAGGATTTCTTCCCGTGCAGCGATTGCCACGCCGAGATGGACGTCAACCTCGAACGTCGGCAGCTCGAGGAGATGCACGACGACATCGAGCTCGATCACGGACCCAAGGATCGATGGTGCTTCGACTGCCACAACCCCGACGACCGTGACAGCCTGCGGCTCGCCAACGGGACGCTGATCGGTTTCGACGAGTCCTACCGGCTCTGCGGCCAGTGCCACGGCACGATCTTTCGCGACTGGCGGGAAGGTATCCACGGCCGCCGCGAGGGCTACTGGAACGGTGCCAAGAGCTACCAACTCTGCGCCCACTGCCACAACCCTCACGCGCCCCGCTTCCAGCCCATCGCACCCCTGCCGCCGCCGGTACGGCCGCAGTTTCTCCACGCCGCCGAGGAGGTTCACGATGAGTGACTCGGATTCTGCCCTCGAGACCCGGGGCGATGGCCCGGAGGAAAAGGTCGATCGCCGGTCGCTTTTGATCGGCGGTGGCCTGACCGCGATGGCGGCGGTGGCCGCCACGGTGGCCGGATCGTCGACCGGTTTCGTCGAGCGGATGCTGCGCCGGCGCTTCACCGAGCTGAGCCCGGAACGCAAAGCCGAGATTCTCGACGCGTTGGAGCGGGAGTACAGTGAACGCTATGGCCGCGAGGTTACGGTCGCGGACACCCCGCCAATGGATGGGGTCGAGTTCGCGTACGGCCTCGACATCGCCCGCTGCGTCGGCTGCCGCCGCTGCGTCTACGCCTGTGTGCACGAGAACAACCAGTCCCGCGACCCGCAGATCCATTGGATCCGGGTCCTGCGAATGGAAAAGGAAAGGGGTATCGAGCTCGCCGAGTCGACCGCGTACTACGAACCGCCGGAGGTCCCGGAGCCGGACGCCTTCTATCTGCCGGTGGCCTGCCAGCAGTGTCGCAACCCCGCGTGCGTCAAGGTCTGCCCGGTGAAGGCGACCTGGCAGGAGCCCGACGGCATCGTCGTCATCGACTCCGACTGGTGCATCGGCTGCCGCTGCTGCATGTCGGCCTGTCCCTACGGCGCCCGCCACTTCAACTGGTCCGAGCCGACGATCTCGTCCGAGGAGCTCAACCCCAACACCCACTATCTTGGCAACCGGCCGCGACCCACAGGCGTGGTCGAGAAGTGCACCTTCTGTATCCACCGCACGCGCGAAGGGAGGTACCCGGCTTGCGTCGAGATCTGCCCGGTCGGGGCGCGCAAGTTCGGCAACCTGCTCGACGAGAACTCCGAAATGCGTTACCTGCTGCGGGAGAAACGGGTCTTCGTGCTCAAGGAGGAGCTCAACACCCAACCCCGCTTCTACTACTTCTATGCGACATAGCTCATGATCAAGGACATTTCCTCCTTCGTCACCGGTTCGGCCCGCCTGGTGCTGCGGGGCAACCGCTGGTACTTCGCGTGGGTCGGCTTCCTCGGCGTGTTGATCGTCTGGGGAGTCACCGCCTGGTTGCAGCAGCTTGATCAGGGGCTCATCGTCTCCAACATGCGCGACCAGGTGTCGTGGGCTTACTACATCGGAAACTTCACCTTCCTGGTCGGCGTCGCGGCGGCCGCGGTGATGCTGGTGATACCGGCCTACATCTACGACTGGAAACCGATCAAAGAGATCGCCATCTTCGGCGAGCTGTTGGCCATCTCCGCGATCGTTATGTGCATGCTCTTCGTGCTGGTCGATATGGGCCGGCCGGATCGGGTGTGGCATCTGATTCCGTTCGTCGGCAGCCTCAACCTGCCCTCCTCGTTGCTCGGATGGGACGTGCTGGTGCTCAATCTGTACCTGGTGCTCAACCTGGTGATCGTCGCCCACCTGCTTTACACCGCCTACTTCCGCCGCCCCTACAGCTCTCGATTCGTGGTTCCGTTGCTCCTCTTCTCGATCCCTGCCGCGGTCGGGATTCACACCGTCACCGCCTTCGTCTACGCGGGTGTGGCGGCAAGACCGTTCTGGAACTCGGCGATCCTGGCGCCGCGCTTCCTCGCATCTGCCTTCTGCTCGGGACCGGCGATTCTGCTGATCCTCTTCCAGATTCTGAGGCGCACAACCTCCATTAATATCAAAAACGAGGCGATCTGGAAGATCGCCGAGCTCATGGCCTACGCCATGTTTCTCAACCTCTTCCTCTTTGGTGCCGAGATCTTCCGCGAGTACTACTCCGCGACCCACCACCTGATCCACACGCAGTATCTCTTCAGCGGTGTTCACGGCCACAGTGCGCTGGTTCCCTTCGCCTGGGCGTCACTGATCGCAAGTGTGATTGCCTTTCTGTTGTTCTTGATCCCGGCCACCCGGCGTAACCTGGTGACCCTCAATCTCGGCTGTCTGCTGATCTACAGCGGCGTCTTCATCGAGAAGGGGATGGCGCTGGTGATCCCGGGAATGACCCCGGACACGCTGGGCGAGTTCTACGAGTATGTACCGACCCTCATCGAGGTGCGGATCGGCGCCGGCATCTTTGCCATCGGCTTCTTGATCTTCACTGTGCTGTGCAAGATCGCGATCCCAATCCTCCAGGATTCGGAGGAACCAGCGAGCGACGAGATTCCGCAAGTGGAAGTCGCCCTGCCGTGACCCGCCCGATCCTCGGCGGTGTGCTGGTGGGCGGGCGGAGCCGGCGAATGGGCCGTCCGAAACAGCTCGTCGAGATCGGCGACTGCACGATGATCGAGCGCGTCGTAGACGCCCTCTCCGGAGAGGTCGACGAGGTCGTGCTGCTCGGCGGAGGTCCAGCGCCGGCGACGCTCGACGGTCTTTCGAGGGTGGCCGACGCGGACGACTGTCAGGGCCCGATGGCTGGAATCCTCGGCGCCCTGCGAGCCGAGCCCGAAGCGTGCTGGGTGGTGGCGCCCTGCGATCTGCCGTTGCTCCGAAGGGCGGCAGTGCGGTGGTTGCTTGGGACGAGGGGACCCGGAGCGTGGGCTGTGTTGCCATCGCTCGAAGGCTTCGTCGAGCCGTTGCTTGCCCTCTACGAACCGGAAGCCCGATCGCTGCTCGAGGAGGCCGCCACGGCCGGTCAGCACTCGCTGCATCGGCTGGCTTCGAACTCCCGGGTCGCGACCATCGAACCGCCCGCGGCTCTCCAACGGTGTTGGTTCAACGCCAACACCCCGCAGGAGCTCGCCTCCCTCAGCGCCGGCTGAAAGCAAATTCCGGAAGAACTGAGAAGTGGAGGGTCTTTTCGTCTGATTCGGGGTTAGAATCGCTCTCAAGAGATGCAATTAATTCGATCGAAATCCCATCGACCTTACCGTTGCGGTGAGATCGAAGTATCTGGAGACCGCAAAGGAGAGACCCATGAGTGACGAGCGGCGAGATGGTGACCGTTCTCCCGACTTCCGCAACGTGGAGCTGGTCACCACCAACGGCGGCGGCAACGAAAGGAAGTACCCCGTGACCCTCCGCGATACCAGCGAAAGCGGTCTTGGCGGGATGTACGTCGGCCAGGACACCCTGAGTCCTACGGCCTCGTTCGTCCTGCGCGACGCCGACGGTGAGGACCGCAGGGTGCGCATCGTCTGGACCAGGCGCGTGGCCGACTACGTGCAGATGCTGGGCCTGGAGGAGGTTTCGGAAAACTGATCCGGACGCGCAGCGGGCCGCGCCCGCCGTGAATGGATGGCAAAGGAGGTATGCCGTGGCGTCCCTTCGGAAGACTATCAATCGGCGTAATTTCCTGAAGCTCGGAGCCGCCGCCTCCGGCGTGGTCGTCGGTGGCTGCGGAGCGACCGAGGAGGCAGCGACAACACCCTCGAACTTCGAGCTCAGTTTCCGTCCCCTCGGAGGTACGGGCCTCGAGGTGTCGGAGGTTTCCTTCGGCGCCCACGGGCTCGATCGACCGGATTTGATGCGGGCAGCCCTCGATGCCGGGATCAACACCTTCTGCGTCTCGGGCAATTATCTCGACGGTATGGAGGAGAAGGCGCTCGGCGAGGCGATGAGCGCCCTCGGCGACCGCCGTGAGAAGGTCGTCATCGTCACCGGCACCACATTACATCAGGGGATCTCCGCTCAGCGGGTGTTGGACGAAATCGACGCCAGCCTGCGGCGGCTCCGCACCGACCACATCCACGTCTTCTTGATCGGCGAGGTGCGTTCGCCATCGGATCTCCGAATTGATGCCGTGTACGAGGCCTTCGAGCGCGCCAGAAATGCGGGCAAGGTCGGCCATCTCGGGCTCTCCAGTCACGCCGGCGGCATGCAGGCCTGCCTGAACGCCGCCATCGACGATGGTCAGATCGAGGTCTTTTCCATCAAGTACGACTTCGTGTCCTACCCCGACCAGGAGGCGATCCTTCGCCGCGCCGCCGAGCGCGGGATCGGAACCATGGTCTTCAAGACCAACGCCGGCGGCCGCCAGAGTGAGATCGAAGACCTCGAGGCGGGCGGGCTATCATTCCACCAGGCGACGGTCAAGTGGGCCCTGACCAACCCGGACGTGTCCAGCGTCGCCGTTTCGATGACCAACTTCGACACCATCCGGCAGTTCACATCGGCGGTGAAAACCGGTGTGAGCGCCGCCGAGGTCGCGATGCTGCGCCGCTATGCGGATGAGATGTACGACAAGTACTGTCGGTTCTGCGGCGAGTGCGAGGCGAGCTGCCCGCGTGGTGTGGCGGTAGCGGACATCAACCGCTATGCCATGTACTTCTCGTATTACGGCCGGGAGAAGGAGGCCATGGAGCGCTATCGCTCGTTGTCCGGGCGATACTCGGCCGAGGCGTGCGACGCCTGCAGCGGACCGTGCG
>Ga0255055_10002648_pt1 | contig 12475 bp, 7 predicted proteins | sample JV7_2_27_MG_FD_188633 | JGI IMG/M metagenome (GOLD analysis project Ga0255055, IMG submission 188633) | Seawater microbial communities from Jervis Inlet, British Columbia, Canada - JV7_2_27 | ecosystem: Environmental > Aquatic > Marine > Inlet | place: Canada: British Columbia | collected...
GAGCAAAAAGCAACAGAACAAAACGCTAAACGCAATTTGGATCCGCCCTTGCGGGCTTTACAGTCTACCTGAGCAAGCTCAGCAGCCTTCGCCCTCAGTGGCGGAACTTCGTTTAGTGAGGCATTATATGCCAATTTATTTCAGCCAAAAATTATATTATCAGATTTAAACAAAATAAAATTGTTGAGGATGAAAAAACTACGGGTTAAAGTATTTCTAATTATTCCTTTAATTAATATTCTTTTGTTTGCAGGGATATCTAAACCATTGAACGGGCAAAAACAAATATCAACTTTAAATATGATAAAGCTTAGTGAGTGGTCAAGAGGTATAAAACTTGAATCTCAATCTGACGGAAATCTATTTGCTTTTTTTTGGTTTTATGAATGGTATTTGTTTGATGCTGTTACAAAGGGCGAGCATACTCCCGGAAACTATAATTGGGAATGGACCGTAGATGAACATTGTAAAAGTGCAGTTTTGAATGGAGAGTGGTTAAAACTAAATATCAATTCAAGAGAAAATGGTGCAGATCTGCTAATGGAGATAGCGAATAATTCAGATCATGAATGGCCATCTATCGCTGCAATTATACCATGCTTCAATCCTGGAAAAATTAACGAAACAACGAAGCAAAACTTTTTATTCTTAGATGAAGAACACCTTCATACATACTTCTTAGGTAAAAATGGTTTAGAATTGCTAATGGGTGAGTTCCCTCGAGAAATTCATTTTAACCATGAATGTTTTTCAGATGTTGCGGAATGGGAAAAAGAAAGGCAAGATGGAAAATTTGTTTTTGATGAGAAATGGCCTACTTCTGTGCGGAACGCTTATGCAGGTATAATAATTAGAGAGAGCATTGACAAACGATATGTTATGGGAATAGCTTGGGAATCTTTCTTGTCATCTCAAGGACACAATCCCTGGCACTGCATGCATTTATCAATCAAAGTTGGTCCTTTGGAACAAGGAGAGAAGAAAACAATACGTGGTAAAATCTACTTATTTGAAGGTTCAAAAGAAGATTGTTTAAAAGAATTTACAAAGGATTTTCATTATCAGGAATGATATGATCAATGCATAAAGAGAAAAACTGATAATTGATTTGTAGGTCTAAAATGAAGAACAAAATCTGCTAAATTGGCAGAATAATAATCGGCATATAACATGCGATATACGCAATCTGTCTTGTCACGATTTTTGAAAACAAAAATACGTGCCATGGTGCCTGAACGACTTGACGCCTATTAGCAGGCACCAACACCAGACATCGCATACCGCTGACCGTTGTGGTTAATAAAAAAAGAGCTTAAATGATAATTCTTCCTTTTTTGCAATTTACTCAAGTCTAAGCTTTTGAGAAAACCAACACCCCATTTTGTCCGCCAAAACCAAACGAATTCGAAATTGCTGCACTAATCTTAACCGCACGTGCTTTATTTGGTATTACATCAAGCGGACATTCCGGATCGGGAGTTTCATAATTAATAGTGGGAGGTAGTATTCCGTTTTGAAGTGCCAATACACAAGCAGCCGCCTCAATGGCTCCTGCAGCACCAAGCGTATGACCGATCATTGATTTTATAGAGCTAACCGGAACATTTCGATTACTAAAAGCCTTTTGAATAGCTAAGGTTTCCGTTTTATCATTCATTTTTGTAGATGTTCCATGGGCATTTACATATCCAATTTCATCCATGCTAAGCTGAGCATCTTTTACTGCATTTTCCATGGCAGCCGCTGCCCATTTCCCTGAAGGCTCAGGAGCTGCAATGCCATGAGCATCTGCAGTCATACCAAAGCCCTTTAAAATGGCGATGGGTTTAGCGCCTCTCCTTTCAGCATGTTCAAGTGTTTCCAATACCAAAACGCACGATCCTTCACCCATTACAAAACCATCACGATTTAAATCGAACGGTCGGCTTGCCATTGAAGGATTATCGTTGAATGATGAAAGAACGCCCATGCTTGAATAGGCGTCGAGTACTAAGGCTGTTATAGTAGATTCTGCACCCCCGGCTAATATTACATCGGCTGCACCACCACGCAGTAAACCCAACGCTATGCCTATGGAATGTGTTCCTGTTGTGCATGCTGCAGCAACACCCAAATTGGGGCCATGAATACCTAACACGTTGGCAGCGTTGCATACCGGCATATTGGGTATTACTCTAGGTACAGTAAGTGGATTAACTGACCCCGGACCCATCTTCAAGAATCGAGCAGTTGCTTCTTCCAAATAAGTATAATCTCCGGCGCCAGATCCAATTACAGCTCCTATTCGGGTTCTGTCTTCGCTAGATAAGTCTATCCCAGCATCTTTAACAGCCTCGATGGCTGCACTCGATGCCAGTTGCGAAACACGTGCCATTTTGCGAGATTCTTTTCGATCAAAATGATCTCTGGGATTGTAGCTTAGAATTTCTGATGCGACTTGACTCTTATGACCTGAGGGATCGAAGGCCTGAATTCTGTTTACACCTGACTTTCCAGTTATAAGTGAATCCCAAAAATCAATCCGATTGCAACCAATGGAAGTAAATACTCCTATACCCGTAACAACAACTGTTTTTTTATATTCCAAGGCGATATAATAACTGATTTAACTTTTTCCTATTAAATAATTTGTTCTGTTTATAGCTTGAAAGCTTAATTTATTCTTCACAATATTTAGGTAGATTATACCAATTATCTAATATAAAAAATATTTGCATACCCTTATGGAATTGATAGGTCCTAAAGCGATGGATGTGTATTCTTAATGTCGATATAGGTGATTATAGAGGCACTTGTAGCCCGCATAAACATTTGCTTAGGTTGACACATAATTTCCTTGTTTTCCACCGCAAATCACACGTTTGTTAAGAAATTGCACATTGATAATAAACAGTACAGCATGCTTTAATTGGATAAGCTCTTAAAATAGGTTTATTTGAGATGGTGGGGACGAACCATCTGCCTAGGAAAACAGGGTGTTAATATCAATACCACACTAATAATGTAATCTACATACATCCATAATATTTGTATAAAAAGAAAATAATAGATAGAGAAATTGAACAAATAAAAACTAATCACAATATATAGGGCTTCATACGGTGCGCAGCGCCCAGTAATGAAGCCCCGGTTGAACTAGATTCCTGGGTGTTGTTTGTTTCTATGGGGATTGCATAATTTTTATTCAAATTGTATTCCGAACGGTTGCTTCAAAGGCCTTGTGTAGTAATGGAATATGATCATATAATTTGTTTGAACGCCGTGTCATGTTTCCGCTTATTGACAACAAGGGTCGGCTCATACCATTTTTTCTTATCGTGAGAATTAAAGATGAATAAGGAAATGCAAACTACGGAATTTATGTAGATTTGAAAAGAAGCCAGCCCGCGGTAGCGCCTGTTTTCGTCACTCCATTCCGAGTGATTTTATAAGTCATTATTAATCTGCAACATAAGTCTCTGATTTTGATGTTTTAGGGTGTCCCACTATCTTGTGGGTATGTTTGTTCGGGAGAAAAAGAACAAGAGCGGAACGGTAAGTATACAGATCATCGACAAGAGCAGCGGGAGTTATCGCGTTGCAAAGACCGTTGGATCCTCCTCTAACCCAGAAGAGATAGCATACCTGCGAAAAAAAGCGTACATGATTATACCTACCCTCATCGGTCAGACCAGTATTGATTTTTGGAGTGACAGCACCAAAGAGTTCGTTGGGAACTTAAGGAGAGTGAAGACCGATCAGGTTCATGTAGATGGACCGGAGAAGGTGTTTGGGAAGATCTTCGATGATATTGGTTTTGGCGTAATAAAGCAAGATCTATTTCGACATTTGGTGATCACTCGATTGATAGCCCCCGGGAGCAAGCTTAAGACGGTTGACTATCTGGAGCGATACAAGGGCATAACTATTAATATTAGCAAGGTATACCGGTTTATGGATACGCTTCACAGGAGTTTGAAGGAGCAAGTAGAACAAATTGCCTTTGATTATACGAAGTCAGTATTGGGTGGGCAGATATCAGTAGTATTCTATGACATGACCACCCTGTATTTTGAGTCTTCAGATGAGGATGATCTACGGATTACCGGGTTTTCAAAAGATGGCAAGCCTCAGAACCCTCAGATTCTTCTTGGTTTGTTGGTGGGGCCAAATGGCTACCCCATCGGGTACGAGGTTTTTGAAGGGAACAAATATGAAGGACATACCCTTATTCCTGTACTGGAGCATTTTCAGCAGCGATTTGATCTTTCCAAGCCAATAGTTATTGCGGATGCAGGATTACTATCCACACCGAACATCAAGGATCTTAGATCCAGACAATATGAATTTATTCTTGGAGCCAGGTTAAAAAATGAAAACGATGAGATAAAAGAACAGATACTGGCCCTATCATTAGCTGACGGAGATTCTTCAGTCATTAAAATGCCTGATGGTCTACGCTTGGTAGTTAGCTACAGAGAGAAACGTGCTAAAAGGGACCTGAGGAACCGGGAGCGAGGTCTCAAACGGTTGCAAAAGAATCTAAACAAGGGGAAGCTCACCAAAAGCCATATTAACAATCGGGGTTACAACAAATACTTGAGACTTGAGGTGGATATCACAATCGAGATTGATTACGATAAATTCGAAGCAGACAATAAATGGGATGGACTCAAAGGGTACTTGACCAATACCAAGCTATCAGCCAAAAACATTATTGAGAACTACAACCAATTGTGGCATATAGAAAAGGCTTTTCGAATTTCGAAAACAGATTTAAAAATCCGACCCATTTACCACAGAAACGGGGACAGGATCGAGGCACATATATGTATTGCCTTTGTTGCCTACACCATCTACAAAGAGGTAGAGAGACGACTGGCTGAGAAAAATATCCCTCTGAGTCCTGCGAGAGTGGCAGAGCTTACCAAAACCATGTATACCATCAAGATCAAGATCCCGGAGACCGATCAATGGGAAACCATCCCATTTGAGTGGACTGATGAGCAAGAGTTGGTAGGCGAAATCTTATGAAATCCGCCAGGGTGTCCCAATGACGAAAACAGGAAGGGTCGGCTCATACCATTTTTTCTTATCGTGAGAATTAAAGATGAATAAGGAAATGCAAACTACGGAATTTATGTAGATTTGAAAAGAAGCCAGCCCGCGGTAGCGGGATTTAGTTCAACATTGGGTATATCCCATAGCCATGTCATGGCTTTTGCAAGCAGTTCTAGCAAGACATTTTCGAAAATATTTGTAACTTCAATTCAAATTAAATTAGGCTCAAGCAAAAGCCACGCCAGCTTTTCGTCAATGTAAAAACCCTCGGCTAAAAAACGCGCCCACACACCACAAGGCCAGCATGCGCCCACAATTGCATTTCCTGATTTTTACATCGGCTCTAAGCACAGGCTACAGCACATACCCCTGACCGTTCAGTCGCATTCTCCCATTCGGTCAATTAAAAATCCTTCGTGCTGCGCACTCCCGTTATTTTAAGAATGCGACTGAATGCCTCGCTAAACCAAATTGCTTAACTTACATACGACAACCCGACCGATGGTCGGCATTGGGCATAATTAGAACAAAGTAATATGAAGATAGCAGTTACAGCAGCAAATGGACAACTAGGTTCATCAGTAGTAAATGAACTAAAAAAGCAGATTGGCAAAAAAAATGTTATTGGAATTGTAAGGTCACTAGAAAAAGCTTCTCACCTCGGAATTGAAGTCAGAAAAGGAGACTATAATAGTCCAGATGATTTTAATACAGCTTTAAAAGGTATTGATAGAGTCCTTTTAATTTCAGGAATGGATGATCCGCAAAAAAGAATTCAGCAACACAGAAATGTAATCGAAGCTGCAAAAAAAAACGGAGTAAAAAAGATTGTCTATACCAGTATTGTCGGTGATGAAGAAAAAAATGCGTTTAGCCCTGTTGTTCAAAGCAATCGTTTAACCGAAGAAGATGTTAAAAATTCAGGACTAGATTGGTCTATTGGAAGAAATGGAATTTATATTGAACCAGACTTAGAATATATAGATACTTACAAAAAAGAAGGTGAAATTAGAAATTGTGCAGGAGAGGGTAAATGTGCATATACTTGCAGATCTGAATTAGGATATGCATACGCAAAAATGCTAATTCAAGATATCCATAACAATAAAACATACAATCTAGTTGGAGAACCAATCTCCCAAAAAGAACTAGCAGAACTCATTAATCAAGTTTATAATACACAACTTGTCTTTAATCCAATATCCGTTGATGATTATGCAAAAGAAAGAAAACAAGAATTAGGGGAATTTATTGGAGGGGTAATCACTGGGATTTATAAAGGAATTAATGATGGAGTTTATAACATTCATTCCGATTACGAAAAAGCAGCTGGAAGACCTTACAAATCATCTATAGAAATGATAAAATCGTTTAAAAACAAATGAAAAACTATGCCCAACAATGGCTCATACGCAATATGCCTGCCGCAGGCGCAACACAGGCACACTGTGCATAGCCCAGCCGTTGTTTGGAATTTTACAGAAAAATGGCCGTTTCAAATCAAGGGGTAGCTGAAGATCTTGTTCAGGGCACATTTATTTATTTCAGCATTTCTTAGTTATTAAGAATAAATCATTAAATTTAAGGTAATCATAAAAATTCTATACTGATGAAAACGAACGGTTATGCAGCCATTGAACCAGGTGGGCAATTGAAAGAGTTTGAATACGACCTAGGTCCCATTGGCGACCATCAGGTGGATGTTAAAGTTGAAACTTGCGGCATTTGCTATAGCGACGTAAGCATGATCGACAACCAATGGGGTATGACTACTTATCCTTTTGTACCGGGACATGAAATTATTGGCACAATTGAAGCCGTTGGTTCGCATGTAAAACACCTGTATATTGGACAACGAGTGGGTGTAGGATGGGAATCGGGATCGTGTGGTACCTGCGAAAGTTGCATGACTGGGCATCAAAACTTATGTGCTACATTTATTCCAACCGTACTTGGCCCTTATGGGGGATTTTCAGAAAGGGTACGTGCCAGTGCCGGATTTGTACTTCCCATACCAGCAACTCTTGATGCTGCCGCAGCGGGACCTCTACTTTGCGGAGGAATTACCGTGTTCAGTCCAATGCTTGAAAATAATGTGAAGCCTGTTCATCGGGTAGGTGTTATAGGCATTGGCGGACTTGGACACATGGCTTTAAAATTCCTGAATGCCTGGGGCTGCGAAGTGACAGCTTTCTCCCAATCACCAGAAAAAGAGGCTGAGGCAAAACAATTTGGTGCACATAATTTTGTCAATTCCTCAGACCCAGCTGAATTGATGAAGTATGCCAATTCATTTGATTATATTATTTCAACCGTAAATAAACTTCAGGACATGACACCCTACCTCGTAACTCTTCGTCCTAAAGGGAAGCTGGTTTTAGTTGGAGTTGTTGTTGAACCTATACAGTTTGAGATGTTCCCAATGCTTGTCGGAGAAAAAATAGTTACTGCAGGCGCTATCGGAAGTCCGGCAGCCATTGCCACAATGCTCGATTTTGCGGCCAGACATAATATCCTGCCCTTGACCGAAACATTCGAATTCAGCCAGGTGAACGAAGCTATCAAAAAATTGCGCGAAGGAAAGATCAGGTACAGAGCGGTTCTCACACATTAGAGTGAATTATTACAAATGACCAGGGTTTTTGATTTTTCGCCAATTAGACACACAATCTGGTTTACAAAAAGAAATCAAGGGATAAAAAATCAAAATCATTGACATATAAATATTGGAATCATCGACACTATGCTATTCTTGGTACATGGACAAATAACAAAAAGGAAGGATGGTGAGGAGTTCTTTATATATATCCTTTTTCATTTGATAATGAATGTTTTACAGCAAATAGGACATTAACTTTTGAAGTTAGATATTGTCGTTTTTCAGTATCAATTACCAAACCTTCCGGAATTACTAGCAGGTTGCTGGATCCCTCCAATTTTTACAAAGCAGTCAATTTTGCACCACAATTTTTAGCCGTATCAGTTCCCTGTATCCATTCAAAGTTCGACCGATTACCACTCTTTACTATGGCATTCATAACATGATACACCTGTGGTTCCACCTTTTAAATCAGAACCATGACAACTAACACAATTTGTAAGAGGTTGATCAAGTCCGCTCTTATGCAAAAATCCATCTTTACTTATCGTATGGTCTGCAGGAGGAGTGTATTTTGGCAGATCATTTGTCTTTTCACAGGCAATGATAAGAATAAGCATTAGAAATAGAATCGATACCTTTTCTGCTGCGTGGGCTTTCGTTTTGTTCTTATTCTTAAATGGAATCTTCATAACGATGGTATTTTATCCTTCTTCAATATAAACTATTGTTGGGAAGGTTTATTGTTAGATTTTAAAATCCAGTACGTATGAAGGCTACACTAAGTCACAATATCATTCGCAGATATTGATTGAAATATCAATAATTCTCTCCAAATCCTTCAACAAATCGAAGTTAGATATTTCACCTGTCCCCGCTACTAAGAGAAGCCCCTTAACACGCTAATGTTTAGGGGCTTTTGCTTTGGTGAATTACAAAATAGTTACAATACCTTTCAGGGTTAGAATTATCCCATATCTGCACTCATCTCTTTAATGAGAATCCCCTTTCCGGTATAGGTTAGCGCACCTGTATAATTCCCAGCCCGGCTAAATTCCAGAAACTGCCACTCAGTGCCATCAAAACCATAGTTTACAGATCGCAACCTGATCGTTCCGTCCTCCAGTGAAAATTCAAGATTCTCCGGAGTAAGTCGCATTCCCTCCCCAATGGCCTTCAAATAGGATTCTTTAAAGGTCCAGAACCGGAAAAACCAGTTTAACTTATGAGCAGGATCTTTAATGAGATAACTCCTTTCCCGCCTGGTTAAGTTCTTTTCAATCAACTGGTCAATGTCTGTCAGATCCCGGATTTTCTCAATATCGATCCCCACTTCTGCATCACAGGAGAATGCGTAAACACATAGATCGTACGAATTGGAAATATTAAAGAAGACCGAACGATCATGAATGAGGTATGGTTTACCCTTTTTGTGAGCTTCCATTTTCACATCGGCAGGTTTTACATCCAGGTATGAAGAGAGTAGCATCCTCAATACAGCCTGAGAAACGATATAGCTAAGCTGAGTATGTGCAAATTTATAGAATGAGACTTTTCTTTTTTCCTCCTCAGACAACAGCGATTTCAGGCGATCTGCCTGATCCTTCATGGCACCTATGGAAACAGTCCAGAGGTGAATTTCCCCTTTCAGCAGATCGGGGACAGCAAATCCTGATTGATCAGACATGGGTGAATTCCATTAGTTCCTCATTGATTAACTTCAGTAGTTCTTCTTTGTTGTCCCTGCAAAACAGGTGACCTCCATTCACCTTTATGAATCTGAACTCTCCCGATGTATGTATCTTCCACTGCCTGATCTGCTCCTCCGTAAATACGGTATCCTCCTTCCCTGCTATCGCTGTGAGAGAACAACTTAGTGCTTCATCCTCGTAGTAGGTGTATCGCTTACCCAGGAGGATATCAGCACGAAGGGCCGGGAGCATCTCATCGATCAGTTCTTTATTCTGAAGCACTGATTCAGGAATCTCCAGGGATCTCAAATGGTTAATGATATTCGGTATGTTCTTATCCATATAGACTTCATCGTCGTGAATGGCATCCAGGAATTTAAAGGGACTTTCCAGGTGGGGGGATCTCCATCCTCCAACCATAAACTTAACTGGCTGTATGCCTTTTTCCCTTCGCAGGTATCTTGCCAGCTCCAGCCCGATTCCAGCACCGGCGCTGTGACAATAAAATGCGATCGGACAATTTAAAAGTGGATCGATCACCTCGGCGATTGCACTTATCAGATCCAGGTAATTGTCATAGGGCATTTCACCCATGCGCTCCTCGCGTCCAGGATATTGAATGGCACACACCTCTATTCCGTCCTGTAATGTGTCACTCCATCTGTTGTATACAGAAGCACCACCGGCGAAATAGGGAAGGCAGAAGAGCCTCATCCGGGGATTGTCAACCACTTTTGAACGCAGCACCCATTTATCCAGTTCCGATTTCTCCTCACCTGATCTATCTCCTTCCCCCAGCTGACCATTCATTTCATTCAGAATCTGCAGGGCCATTTCGCTAAGTGTCGGGCCTTTCATGATCCGCATCATGGAGTAATCAACAGCCACACTGCTCTGGATCCAGTTCCTGATCTGATTGGCCATCAGCGAATCCAGTCCATACTTGGTAACAGGTTCGTTTGGATCAACTTTCTCGGGGGAAGATCCAAGTACCCGCGCAAATGTATCCCGCAGGTGTGTGATCAGTATCTCGGGCTGTTCCTCCTTGTCCAGCTCCCTCAAAGCAGCAATCAATCCTCCATCGCCAGATCCGGAAGACATACCAGCAGACAATTCCTTCTCTTTGATCAGGTGTCCAAAGCGGCTTGTCAGGGCAGAATGGGGGTAAAAATTGCCTACCATTTCCCAATCTGAGTCAGTGGCTACCCTCTGAACAGGGTTGTTCAGCAACATCTGCTCGAGCACATCGGTCGATTGCTTCAGAGTAAAGGTTTTCCATCCCTGCTTATACAGCAATCCACCCACATTGCCACTTCTGGCAACAAAACCAACATCACCTAGCACTCCCCAGTTTATGGTCATGGCAGCCATGCCCATGGAGCGCCTGAACTGGGCGAAATTCTCCAGGAAACTGTTGCCAGCCACATAACTCACCTGTCCGGGATTACCATAAATCGAAGATATGGAGGAATAGAGCACAAAATGTTCCAGGTCCATATTCAGTGTTGCTTCATGCAGGTTCCAGCATCCCAGACTTTTAGGTTTAAAGACCTTTAAATAGCGCTCCCTGTCGATTTCCGGGATGCTTCCATCGTCCAGAACCATGGCAGCATGCTGAATCCCTTTCAGTGCAGGCATGGTTTCCTTTACCTCTCTAAAGATCCTGTTCATATCCTTCTTGCTGGAAACATCCCCTTTTGCGATCATCACTTTCACACCATGCTCCCGCATGTTGTCAATGATCGTTTGCTCTTCTTTTGTTTTTGGGCCAGATCTGCTTATCAGAACAAGGTGCCTGGCCCCCCTGTTGGTCATCCAGTGGGCCACTGCAAGTCCAAATCCTGAACAGCCTCCGGTGAGCAGGTAGGACGCGTTGCGATTAAAGCTAATCTCTCGTGGTGGGGCCACCTGAAGTTCACCATCCATATCAATGACGATTTTGCCAATGTGCCTGGCCCCGGCCATAAACTGGAAGGCATCTTTAATGTCCGACATGGGGAATACTTCCGATGGATGTGCGGGAAATCCATTTTCCACAAAGAAATCAATGGCTTCCTGGAACAGTTCGCCGCTAAACTGCTCTCTTTGTTTGAACAGCCTGTCCACATCCACTCCAAAATAGGAAAGGTTGTTTCCAAAGGGCTGCAATCCAAGTTTGCTATTGCGGTATATATCTGTTTTGCCAATCTCAACAAATCTTCCATAGGGAGACAGGCACTTTATACTTTTATAGATGGCTTCACCCGAAAGAGAGTTTAGTACGATATCCACTCCTGCTCCGGAGGTCAGCTCCATCAGTTGATCCGCAAACTCCAGGGTTCGGGAGTTGAGGATGTGATTGGAAGGAACGCCCAAACTTTCGATGTAGGCTTTCTTCTCTTTGCTGCCTACGGTGGCATAAATTTCGGCACCTGCAGCGGTGGCAATGTGGATGGCTGCTATGCCCACTCCACCTGCCGCTGCATGAATCAGGATCTTCTCTCCTTTTCGGATGCGGCAAAGATATGCCAATGAATAATAGGCTGTTACATAAACAACGGGCAAGGTGGCCGCATCCGCAAAACTTAGGGCATCGGGTTTCTGAACTACGTGAAAGGCCTTGGGATAAGCATATTTCCCAAGGCAGGAAGGAGCCGTAGCCATCACCTCATCCCCAATCCTCAGGTCCTGAACATCTTTTCCTGTGGCAGTGACGATCCCGGCACATTCCAGTCCCATGGTCCTTCCGAATAATCCACCGCTGATGGCGTCGTTTGACAGCAGACCCATGGAAAGCATGATGTCACGAAAATTAAGCGCGGAAGCTTTGATTTTCACTTCCACCTCATCGGCTTCGGGTTCCCTGCGGGAGGTCTCCCTTATTACCAGATTATCCAGCACGCCATACTCATCGATGGTTAATGTAAAGGGCGATTCACCATCGGAAATGGTACGCAATGCTTGTTGGGCCATGTTCTCCGTAGAGAGTCTCTCAAGCCTGTTAAGAAATCGTTTTTTACCTCTGAAGGCAATTTCATCCTCGTTATCACCAGCGAGAATTTCATCCATCAATGCATCAATTTCTTCCTCCTGCACAGGGTGACTGAAATCGACCATGGTGGAGTTGAAAAGGGGAAATTCATTGATGACCACCCGGTTTACCCCT